>VOFJ01001838.1_pt1 | contig 15274 bp, 23 predicted proteins | sample 5384081 | NCBI WGS metagenome assembly VOFJ01 (sample SAMN12384729, study PRJNA508395) | human gut metagenome | isolation source: healthy gut I | host: Homo sapiens
CTTCTGCAGAATCCTACTGAAATCTTAGTAGACGAAGACGGCTGGGTAAAAGGCTGTCGTGTCATTAAGATGGAATTAGGTGAGCCGGACGCATCCGGAAGAAGAAGCCCGGTAGAGATTCCAGGTTCTGAATACGAAATCGAGGCAGATACCGTAATCATGTCTCTTGGTACCTCTCCAAACCCATTGATTTCATCCACTACCAAGGGTCTGGACATCAACCGCAGAAAATGTATCATTGCAGAAGAAGAGACCGGAGCAACCTCCAAAGATGGCGTATACGCCGGTGGAGATGCAGTAACCGGCGCAGCAACCGTTATCCTTGCCATGGGTGCAGGAAAAACTGCAGCAAAGGGAATTGATGAATTTTACGCAATAAATAAAGAATAAAGCATAATAATATATGCTTAAGGGACGCAGGATTTTTCTGCGTCCCTTTTTTACTTTACAGGAAATTTCTCAAATCGTCAGAAATAGTGTATAATAAACTGGAAATAAAAGAAATGACATGACAAAAAGAGCGAATGTTGGATTCGCCATGACGTTGTTTATGACGTTTTTTGTGGTAAACATCTAAAACCAGAAGTTTCTTTTCCTGTTTGTGATGTTTTGCATATATCCCATAGTAGCGAAGCATTTTGAAATGTTTTTCAGGGATGTGGACAATCAGTTTCTGGATGAAGTCCAAAGCAGGAATAGTTTCAGTAACAGTTTTTTGTTGTCTTCGTGTCTGGTGTACATTTCATTTTTAACTTTACGAAAAGATGGACCAATGCGGGAAGTTTTTATAAGCTGGTTGCTAAGTGACCACCTTATTGGTTACTGGTGTCCACCTGGTGGCCACTATTTCTGACATGAGGAATAAATTAAGGATTGGTAATGAAAATCCTCTTGACAAATCCGTCGTAAGAATATATTGTATTACTTATATAGTACAAAAATACGGAAAGGGGTGATTGCATGGCATGGGAATTGGATTCGGATCATCCTATTTTTATTCAGATTGTGGAGCGGATTCAGATGGAAATAATATCCGGTAAATACAGTCCGGGAGATAAGTTACCTTCTGTCAGGGATCTGGCGGCGGTAGCTGCAGTAAATCCGAATACGATGCAGAAAGCACTGACAGAGTTAGAGCGGACAGGACTTGTGTATTCCCAGCGTACAAGCGGGAGATTTATAACGGAGGATGCAAAAATGATTGAGGAGTTGAAGAATAATCTGGCACAGGAACAGATTAAGGAATTTTTGGAAAATATGAGCAAGCTTGGCTATAAGAAATCAGAAACCTTATCTTTGATTCAGGAGATTTTGGAGGGAGAGCAGGCATGAGTACATTATTGGAAGTAAAAAGATGTATGCAAGCGATATGGAAAAAAAACTGCGCTTGACCATCTGAACCTGACCTTAGAGAGCGGACATATTGTTGGCCTCTTAGGACCGAACGGAAGTGGAAAGACAACACTGATTAAGCTGATTAACGGAATTCTTACTCCGGATGAGGGCGAGATTTTGGTGGAAGGAATGAAGATTGGCGTAGAGACAAAGAAGGTGGTTTCTTATCTGCCAGACCATACATATCTTAACATGGGGATGCGGGTACGTGATATTTTAGATTATTTTGAAGATTTTTATCAGGATTTTGATGTGGTAAGAGCTTATGATATGCTGGCAAAATTATCCATTAATCCCAATGATAAATTAAAATCCATGTCCAAGGGAACCAAAGAAAAGGTGCAGCTTATTTTAGTAATGAGCCGTCGTGCGGACTTATATGTTCTGGATGAGCCGATTGCAGGAGTAGACCCGGCGGCAAGAGATTATATATTGCGGACGATTCTTACCAACTATGATGAGAATGCAACGATTCTGATTTCAACCCATCTGATTGCAGATGTTGAGAATGTATTAGATGAGGTAGTCTTTATTCAGAATGGAACAATCAGCCTGACTTCATCAGTAGATGATATTAGAATTAATCAGGGTAAATCGGTGGATGCTTTGTTCCGGGAGGTGTTTAGATGTTAGGAAAAGTAATGAAACATGAAATGAAAGCAACCTGGAAAGTATTATTTCCACTGGCAATGGTTTTGGTCGGCGTTACGTTAATTGGCATGCTGATGATGAAAATGCAGGTTTTCGAAACAGATATGGGAGCCTTGGTCGGGCTGGCAATGCTTCTTTTGTATATCATTGGGCTGATTGCATTGAACGTTACGGCATTTATTTTTCTGCTGGTTCGGTTTTACCACAGCATGTATGGTGCAGAAGGTTATTTGTCACATACTCTTCCGGTAACCACTTTTTTCCTTGATTAACGGAAAGCTTTTGGTGGCGGTATTCTGGGATGCAATTACGACAATACTTGTTTATGTTTCGGCATTTTCATTGATAGTGACAGCAGGATTGAATCTGGGTAATGAAGGGAAAGAATCAAACTGGGAGAATTGCTGCAGCAGCTGGGAGATATGATAGGAATTTCGATTCCGGCACTCTTTGGCTGGGCAATATTATATAGTGTGATTTCTGCGTTTTCCGCTATGCTTATGGTATATGCCAGCATGGCAATCGGTCAGTTGTTCCGCCACAAAGTTGCAATGTCGATTGTGATGTATGGTGTGCTTTATGCGATTCTTCAGATCATATCTTTTGTGATATCCATTAATTCAGCAAATGGATTTGTTGAGAAACAGGCTGCAATGGGAGATGACAGCTTCTTTAGCATAACGATTGCAAATATGTATGGAAATATATTTTCAAAGAGCATGGTACTTTACATCGGTGTATCAATTGTATGCTATATCATAACAGCATTGATTACCCATAAGAAATTAAATCTGGAATAAAATGAGAAAACTACTTGTTGCGTATCTTCACAGAGCGTTTTTCGCTTTACAGGAAAGCAATTTTCTGTAAAGTAAGTAAAAAGGCGGAACCAATCAAAAAAATAGACTGGTTTCGCCTTTTTACGTCGCCATGAATTCCATAGAAACTGTTAGTTGGCAGTTCCGGCTGGCACAGATTAGCGGAGAAAAATAAGAAATTACTTCGAAAGAAGACAGTCAATCAGCTTATCATTCATCTCCGGCATCATAAAGCAGAAGCGGATGTATTTGTTATCTAAGAAAGGAAAAGTAGAGCAGTCGCGAATCATCATATTCTTCCGGATTGCTTTATCAAATAAATCCGCAGAAGTAATGTCCTCTTAAGATTTTAAGAAGCATGAAGTTGCCGGATGGCTTGTATGGTTTGAAATCCGGGTGATTTTTAAAAATTTCATAAATCCGGGCACGCTCTGAAGAAATAAGAGATTTTGTCTGCTGGATGTATTCTTCATCGGTAAACATCAATTCTCCGGCAATTACGGCAAGAGAGTTAATGGTCCATGGATTTTTTTCTGGTATTGATGGATTTGATTAAATCCTGATTGCCGCTGATAGCGTAGCCAAGGCGGAGCCCCGGAGCAGCAAAAGAATTTGGATGTTCCACGCAGGATAATAATATTGTTATAGTAGTGGGTCAGTGGAACTGCGGTAATTTCATCCATGTTATCGGCAAATTCCACATAAGTCTCATCCACCATGACAAAGATATCATATTGCTTGCAGATATCTAAAAAATCCGGCGCATATCCGTCCGGTTGATACAGGATGAGGTAGGGTTATTGGGATTGCAGAGTACTAAAAGGTCGATGCTTTCATTTAAGTGAGCGGTAAAATCATCCACATCAAGGACGAAATCGTCCTTTTCACGGAGTGGATAGTAGAGTGTAGTACCACCGCCTAAGGAAATTTCGCGCTCATATTCCGAATAAGTCGGACCGAGAATCATGGCTTTTTTTCGGATGCTCAATCTGAATAAAAAAGAGAGATTAATTCCGTGGAACCATTTCCTACAATGACCTGGCTGGCATCGGTGCCGGTATAAGCGGCGATGCATTCTCGTAAAGAAGTATATTCCCGGTCCGGGTAGGATGTAATGGCATCAATATGGGAAGCCAAAGTACTTCGCAGCAGCGGAGATACGCCTAAAGGGATTGACATTGGCGGAAAAGCTTGTAATATCCTCTTTTTTTGATACCGTAAACGGCTTCTATTTTCTCTAAATCACTTCCGTGAAAATGTTCTTTTGGTGTTATCATGAAAAAAGACCTCCTGTTAAAAATACAACGGAAAGAAAGTTGCATGTGTGTTTTAAATAGTTTATAATCTATTATAACTGTAATGAGAGAAAAAGCAACAAAATCTCATATCGGAGAAGGAAAAGCAGGTGACATTTTGCGTAGACGGATTCAGAGACTTGCAGCAGGAAAATTTGAACAGGAACAGCCGGTTTTATCTCTTTCGGAAGAGAAGATTGAAATTGAGGTATTAGAGGGACAGGATTATACGGGAGAATTTGTGATTGAAGTATCCAACCATGTTCCGGTAAAGGGGCTGATTTATTCCTCTAATCCATATATGGAATGTCTGACACCGGAATTTGAAGGGGAAGAAGTCCGAATCGGATTTCAGTTCCATAGTGAGGGTTTCCGGGTTGGTGATATACAAAAAGGGTGAATTCTGTATTATTTGTAATCAGTTGGAATATAGCCTTTCTTTTGTTGTGTCTATAATCCGGCCTTATGGAAATGCGTCTACCGGAAGAATCCGAAATCTCAGTGATTTTATCAAACTGGCACAGACGGATTATATGGAAGCTTACCGCCTGTTTGCTTCCCAGGGCTTTCAACATGTATTAAAAGAAGAAAAAAGGAAAAGAACTATTATGGTATGCCGGCTTTGGCGGACCGGGAGCATTGATTTCCGGTATGGAGGAGTTCTTGGTTACGATCAATGCCAAACCACGCATTGAGCTTGCGTTAAAAGAACAGGAAATTACCTATCAGGATATCAAAGAGGAGCAGAAGGAAACGCTTTTTGTGCAGAAGAATGGCTGGGGTATATAAGTTTTGAAGCACAGACAGACAGCAGCTTCTTAAAACTGGAAAAGAATGTTTATACTTCAGATGATTTTACCGGAAGTATCTGCGACCTTATTTATTATATTGACCCGGCAGAACTTCATACCGGAAAAAATTATGGAAGAATTACTTTAGAAAATATTTATCAGCATCTTACTTATGAGATTACCATAATCAGGACACCGGAGCGCAGAGAACAGGAGCATATCGATTATCTGGAAGAGCAGAGAACACTTGCACATATCACCGGAATCTATCTCAATTATCGTATGAAAAAAAGATTGGCGCAGGACTTTTTGCATCAGGAATGTTAGATGCACTGAATCATCTGATTGCAATGCGGCCGGAAAATGACTGGTATCTTCTGATGAAAATACAGGCATTACTGGTAAGTGGACAGAAGCAGGAGGCAGAGTGGTTATTTGATGAGTTCCGGCGGAAAGAGGAAGCAAAAAGATACACCGCTTTATGCATATTTTTCTCTATCTCCGTACGTTGTGGGAGCGTGAAGAATCCTATGTGAACCGGCTGGGACTGCAGAGATTGAAGAAATTTATCAGAAAACCGATGATATCCGGGTGTTCTGGATGCTGCTTTTTCTTAAAGAAAGAATATTGTGAGAATGATACCAGGAAAATCCGGGCAATTGAGAGCCAGATGTTAGACGGCTGTAACAGTCCGTTTTTCTATATCGAAGGATTCTATTTATACTGGCAGAATCCGTATCTTTTTTAACGAGACTTACTGATTTTGAAATCCGCATTCTTTACTGGGCGGCAAAAAAAAAAGGTGTGTTGACCAGTGACCTTGCCATGCAGATTACGACGCTGGTATCGGAAAAACGGGTATTTCATCCGCTGCTTTATAAGACTATGTGCGTGGCATATGATAAATTTCAGAATAATCAGATGTTGTCAGCAATCTGTGCTTACCTGATAAGAGGACAGCGTTTTGGATTGCATTATCATATCTGGTTTGAACGTGGCGTGGAAGAAGATTTGCGGCTGGCAGGATTAAATGAAGCATATTTAATGTCCATGGATTTACTTGCCATTAAGAAAATTCCACGGATGATACAGATGTATTTTCAGTATAACAGCAGCATTCCATACAAACAGAAGGCGGCTCTGCTTGCAAATGTAGCAGCGTTAAAGGAGAAAGAGCCGGAGGTATATTCCAGTTACCGGAAGCGGATGGAAGAATTCGCAATTGCCCAGATAGAAGAAGGTCATATCGATGATAATCTGGCGATTATCTATTCTGATTTATTAAATAAAGGCATGATACAAAAAAAAGAGATGGCAGGACCACTGGCGAAGATTCTCTTTACCCATAAAATGAACTGCTTTGCACCGAATATTGTGCGGATGTATGTTTTGCATGACCAGCTGCGAAAAGTGCAGTGTGTGCCGATTGTAAATGGCAGTGCATATTTTGAGTTATACAGCAAGGACTATGTCATTGTATTTGAGGATACGAAGGGATACCGGTATGGCAGTGAGATTTCATACCAGCTGGGAAAAGCTGATGAGGCCGGGTGCCTTTTTACCGTACCTGCATGGAATATGCACCATATGAGATTTCGTATCTTTTGTATCATTTTACATCCAGGGATACCCACCTTGCATTTATGCCGGAGGACAGTGAGTATTTACGCATCTTCTTAAAAGAGGAAGCATTGCGGGAAAGTTACCGGGCAGAGCTTTATGCAAAGGCAGTACATTTCTATGAGCAGGAAGATAATCAGGAACTGGTGGAAGAGTGTCTGCGTCATGCACCGCTTTCTTCTATGAAGCGGGATGACAGAGCCTATCTTTTGAATCTGATGTTGGAATACCGGTTATATGAGATTGCATATCCGGATATCCGGGAATTTGGCTGGGGAAGGCATCCGGCTGGAGAAACTGACAGCACTTCTGACTTATGAAATAGAAGAAGTGGATTATGAAAGTGATGACTTCCTGCTGGCACTTTGTGCAGTGACTTTTCAGGCGAAGAAATACAGTAAAGAGATGCTGCAGTATTTAGCACAGTTCTACTGCGGTCCGACCCGTGTAATGGCGGCGGTCTGGTCAGCAGCGCAGACTTTTTGATATAGATACCAGAGACTTGGAAGAACGGTTATTGATGCAGATGTTATATACAGCAGAATTTGTAGAACAGGTGCAGAGCATTTATGAAAGTTTTGTGTCACACGGAGCACCTCATCTTCTGCAGAAAGCATATGTAAATTATTTCGCACATTTCTATTTTGTGCATCAGGGCATTGTACCGGAAAATGTCATTAGAGGCTTAAAGAAAAATTATGAGGAACAGGAAGAATTAAGCCAGGTGATGAAGCTGGCACTGCTTTATGCAGTGGCGAAGAGGGATTTGTCCATAGAAGAAAAAGGTGTAATGGAGATGACAGAGCAGCTTCTACAGGAGCAGCTGGCACAGAATCTTTATTTTGCATTTTATCAGCAGATGCCGGAAGAGTATCCAAATATCGATTTCATTTTTTACGACCGGAAGTTTTTGGAATACCGGACAAACCCAAGTAAGCGTGTGGTGGTTCACTATCAGAAGGGTGAATCCTATGTGGATGAAGATATGAATGAGATGTATGAGGGGGCATTTTCAGTAAAAGAATTTATCGTATTTTTTTGGAGAAGAAATTCCGTATTATATTTCAGAGGAAGCACCACGGGAGTCCGTTGTGACTGAGAGTGGACGGCTTTCCTGTAAGGATGTCTGTGGCAGGGAAAACGGAAGCACCTATGATATGTTGAATGAAATGGAATTAGAATATACCTTAAAGGATTATGAGAAGTTAGAGCGGCTTTTACGGAAATATGACAGCATGAAGAAAAAAGGAATGAAGAACGTTTTCAACTGATGTAATAACAGGGAAAACAATAACAGGGTGATGGTATGAAGGAAAAAAAAAGCCTTTCAATGGGACTTGATTTTGAGAAAAAAATACGCATTAGTATCATATTGTACATCCGATATGTCAGAGCCGGATACCATCAGTACCGTGGCAGGCAGTGAATTGTACCAGATTCCATTAAGCCTTTGTAAGCGGAGAGGAATCGGACAGTGGTATTACGGAAAAGAAGCAGAGACTGTCATGAAAAATGGCGAAGGAAGCGGCTGTGACCGGCTCTTTGGCCGGGCACTGGCAGGCGAACAGGTTACCGTGGAAGGGAAACTTATGATACGGTAGAACTGTTAAGTCTCTTTGTCCGTAAAATTCTTACGGTACCGCAGAAATTCGGCATATCCATGAAGCTGGCAAAATTACCATTACCATGGATACTTTAAACCGGGAGAAGATGGAACTGATTGAAAAAATAGCCGGACGGATGAAGTGGACAAAAGAGCAGTATCATGTCATCGATTATGCAGAAAGCTTTTTTTTTTATTACTATGCTTTAAGCCAGAAGGAAGAACTGTGGCTGCATGATGCAGTTCTCTTTGATTATTCCAAGAACAGTATGCGCTTTTATTACATGGAGCGTAATCTGAATTCCACACCACAGCTGGTTCATATTTATCTGAAAGATTATGGTCCTTTGATTGGCAATAAAGACACTGCGTTTTTAGATGTAGTAACAGATGCCGTTTCCCGTAAAAAATTTATTCTTCGGTATATCTGACCGGGGATGGTTTTGATGGAGAATGGATGAGAGAATCCTTAAAATTTCTCTGCAACGGAAGGCATGTTTTCTTAGGCAAAAAAATCTTTATGCTAAGGGGAGCCTGTTATGCATCCTGCATCCATACCGGAATGCAGCCATGGCAGTTTGTCTATATTGGCGAGAATGAGATGAAGGTAAATATCAGCCTTAAAGTAAAAGACCGGGAAGAACTTATTTTCCATACACTGGTAAGTGCAGGAGAAAACTGGTATGAAGCAAAGAATCAGTGCGAGATTTTACTGGCAGGTACGAATACCGTTGATTTCTGGCTGCAGCTTCCGGACAGCAGGGAAGCAAAGATAGAATCCTTAGAGCTTACGGATATTCCAAAACGGCCGGAACGTATGACCAGACTTTCTGTTATGACAGAAGCACTGTCGGATTCCGCTGTAAAAAGGTTACCATACGGGACCTTGGATTTGGAGAGATTTATAAAAGTTCTGAAAAAGTGTGGGAATATAAAATGGAACTGTAGGAGGAGACCTCATGGGAGAATTGATTTTATGCAATCGGAAAGAAACCGATGTGCCATATTATTTAGAACAGAATATGATAAATATCTATTCCCTGGAGGAATTGAACTGGTATATTTTAAACCACACGGAATATCTTGACGATGCTTTTTGTGTCGGATGACTTAATCAGCTGGATTGCAGAGGAGTTAAAAGACCGGGAGTTAGCCGGGCAGTTAAAAAGAGGCTGTCCGAAAGAAAATGACGCTGGCAAAGAAAGTCCGGCTTGATGGATGCCTGCGGCTTTTTGCACAAAGAAAGAAAAAAGATGAAATCGAATATGCACTGGCAGAAGTAGAAAATAAATCAGAAATTGAATGTATGAAAATCCGGGCAGACAGAAGCCTTATGAATCACCGGTATGTCATGGCTATCAGGGGGAATATATGCGTCTGCTGCAGAAGGAAGAGGCGGGGAAGCTGGCTGCTTCTGTCATAGGAAATATATGGAATAATATTGGAGTTGCACATACCGGATTATTCCTGTACCGGGATGCGGCACGATGCTTTAAGAAAGCTTATGACTATAATAACAATCCGGCATGTATGCGGGAGATGGAAGAAGCATGGCGGATGGCAGCACCGGATGAAAAGGAACAGGTTTATGAAGTATCAGAAGAACTGCAAAAAGACATTAGAGGATATTCATAAGCAATGGAATGATGAGGAAGAAGTACTGGAAGCATTTCGGGATGTGCTGGATAAGAAAAAAATATATTTACGAAAGCAATGGACGGTGGGCATAACATTGATTAAATTTTTTAGAAGAAAAAGGAAACCAAAGAAAACAATCGAAGAGGTCTTAGAATGTATCACAGAGGATACGTTATCGGAAGAAGACCGGGAAGGATGAACATAAAGTACAACATTATGTTCTGGGTCACTGCGAACAGATGATTGACACCACAAAGACCCTGGAAAATGAAAAGTCTGAATATCGTGTGGTGACTTCTTATTTAAAGGATATCCAGATTATTGAAGAACTGCCGGAAGATGAGGCAGCTGCTTTAAGAGATACTGCAAACAGTATTCTTACACTGGATCAGTCCCGTTCCGATTATCTGAAAGCAACCAAGAAGCTGACAGATACGCAGTATGCACAGATGGAACAGGAAGAGGAGACTCTGACGGAATCCATCCGGACCCTGCAGGCAAATGAGATGTATCAGGCGGCCGTAAAGCGTGATATGAATTACCTGGAAGGGGAGAAGAATGAATGGGCTTATTACCGGGAAGAGTTAATGGAAGAACAGAAGATTCTGCGGAAGGCATCCTATGTAGTATTTGGCATGGTACTGGCATTCCTTGCAGTCATATTGGTTCTTCATGTGACATTGGAAATGGATGTACGGATTCTATTTACGATTCTGATGGTAGCTGCGGCAGCCAGTGGATTCTTTATGCTGTACCGGAATCAGAATAATACAAGAGAAATCAAGCGGGCAGAAGTGAACATGAATCATGCCATTACTCTTTTGAACCATACTAAAATAAAGTATGTAAATTCTACGAATGCGGTGGATTATGCCTGCGAGAAATACCATGTGCATAATTCCTATGAATTGACCTATCTCTGGGAGCAGTACTTAGAAGCCAAACGGGAAAGAGAAAAAATTTGAGCGGAACAGTGATGACTTGGAATATTTTAATGGAAAGTTAGTACACATGCTGCAAAAAAATATGAACTTTATGATGCAAAGGTCTGGATTAGTCAGCCCAATGCACTGGTAGATAAGCGTGAAATGGTGGAAATCAAGCATGAATTATTGAGCCGGCGGCAGAAAATCCGGGCATCCATTGAATATAACATGGATGTAGTATTAGAACAGAAGGAAGAAATTGAAAAAAACTCATGAAAGAGTATCATGAGGAAATCCCGGAAGTCCGTGAGATTATTAATTCTGTGGACCGGCTCTGCGGAACCGGAGAATGAAAATAGCGTATCATCGATAGAAAATATCGGTGATACGCTATTTTTTAACTTTACAGGAAATTGCTTTCCTGTAAAGTTAAAACGCTCCGCGAGGATGCACACTGCGGCGTATAAGGTAGATGTCGCAAGCAACCGCCGCAGGCGCGCGAGAATGTGCCAAGGCACATTCTTTTCGCTCACAGTTTTATTTGCAGCCGCAGCTCTTATCGAAAGCCGGGTTACATGCATAGAAGTTCTTGGAGTCAAGGTGTTCCTGTACCATCCGGAGTGCTTCGCCAAAACGCTGGAAGTGTACGACCTCCCTGGCACGCAGGAAACGAATCGGATCTACAACGTCCGGGTCTTTTACGACACGAAGAATGTTATCGTAAGTGGTGCGGGCTTTCTGCTCTGGGGCGACCCTGTAAGTACAACATATACAAAAATATAGAGGGTAAAGCAGATATTCCGCCTTTCCAGTGTATCAATTCAGACGTTCAGAAATGAGCGTCTATTTTTTTACCCTAAAACCAGAAAGGACGTGATACCACGAAGAAACCACCACCGCCGGAGCGTTCCCCTCCGCTTCCAGACCAGAATCCAAAACTAACCATCAAACACAACATTCAGAAAGGACAGGTACATCTATATGGAATTAAAATTCGTTATTCCTAACATGGAAAAAGACATTCGGCAACTTGGAGTTTGCCGGAGAAGACAAAACAGAACAGAGAAGAATCAACGGACGCATGGCGGTACTCTCCCGCAGCTTCAACCTGTATTCAGACGTACAGAGGGCGGATGATATTGTAGTTATCCTCCCCTGCCGAAGCCGGAGAGAAGCATTTTGACTTTGAGGAACGCGTAAAGCTCGTCAATCCCCGTATCACCGCAGAGGGCTATAAAATCGGCACAAGGGGCTTTACCAACTACATTTTGCACGCTGACGATATGGTAAAAGCGTAAGGAAAAGGAGGACATCAGACTATGAGATTGGCAAACGGAATCGTGATTGATAAGGAAGCAACTTTCGGGGCATTGAAGTTTTCTGCCCTCCGCCGTGAGGTTCACCTCCAGAATGAAGATGGCTCGGTATCAGAAGAAATCAAGGAGCGTACCTATGACTTAAAATCCAGAGGACAGGGGCGTATGATTCAGGTTTCCATTCCTGCCAGCGTGCCATTAAAGGAGTTCGATTACAACGCAGAGGTGGAACTTATCAATCCGGTTGCAGACACCGTGGCAACGGCTACTTTTCAAGGGGCAGAGGTGGACTGGTACATCAAGGCGGAGGATATTGTCCTGAAAAAAGGGGCTGCCATGAATCCTCAGCCGCCGAAGAAAGACGCTCCCCCTGTAAAATAACAGGAACCTAAGAAAGCGAAAGGAGGATTATTCCCATGAAGCAGCTTTTCCCCCGTGGAAAACGTATCCGTCCCACGGATAAAGACCTTGTGTTCCATACTGCCCTTGCCGCCCTGTTCCCCGTCTTCCTGCTGGTTGTCCTGCTGTTTCATACAGGGCAGATAGCCGGAACCAACTGGCAGGAAGTGTCCCTCTCCCAGATAGTACAGGACATAAATATCCCTTACCTGTTATTCAGCATGGGCGTGGCAGGGCTGGTGTGTCTTGCAGCCGTTCTTCTGTTCTGGCGATACCGCAGGGATGAAGTAAAGCAGCTCATCCACCGCCAAAACTGGCAAGGATGGTGTTGGAAAACAAGTGGTATGAATCAGAGCAGAGAAAGGAGGACGCTTTTTTCAAAGACTTGTCTTCCAGCCGTTCCAAAGAAACCATCACTTACTTTCCCAAAATCTACTACCGGATGAAACAGGGCTTGCTCCATATCCGTGTGGAAATCACCTTAGGGAAATATCAGGAACAGCTCTTAAACTTGGAGAAAAAGCTGGAAAGCGGCTTGTGCCACTGTGAGCTGACGGATAAGGAATTAAAGGATTCCTATGTGGAGTACACCCTGCTTTATGATACCATTGCCAACCGTATTTCCATTGAAGATGTACAGGCAAAGGACGGCAGGCTCCGTCTTATGGAAAATATCTGGTGGGAGTATGATAAGCTCCCCCATATGCTCATTGCCGGAGGAACCGGCGGCGGAAAGACCTACTTTATCCTGACCCTCATTGAAGCCCTGCTCCGCACTAACGCCGTCCTGTTCGTGTTAGACCCAAAGAACGCTGACCTTGCGGATTTACAGGCGGTTATGCCGGATGTGTACTACAAAAAAGGAAGATATGCTCGCCTGCATTGACCGTTTCTATGAAGAAATGATGAAACGCAGCGAAGACATGAAGCTCATGGAGAATTACCGGACAGGGGGAAAATTACGCTTATCTGGGGCTTCCTGCAAATTTCCTTATCTTTGATGAATATGTGGCATTTATGGAAATGCTCGGTACAAAGGGAAAATGCCGCTGTCCTTAACAAGCTAAAACAAATCGTTATGCTTGGGCGGCAGGCTGGCTTTTTCCTGATTCTCGCCTGCCAGCGTCCAGACGCAAAGTATCTGGGGGATGGAATCCGTGACCAGTTCAATTTTCGTGTGGCTCTGGGGCGGATGTCGGAAATGGGCTATGGAATGATGTTCGGGGAAACCACAAAGGACTTCTTCCTAAAGCAGATAAAGGGGCGTGGCTATGTGGATGTAGGAACCAGCGTTATCTCGGAGTTTTACACGCCCCTTGTACCAAAAGGACACGATTTCCTCAAGAAATAAAAAAACTGACAGACAGCAGGCAGGGAGTGCAGGCGGCGTGCGAAGCAAAAGCCGCAGAAACGGACTGACCTGCTGTGGCTGGTGTGCCGCAAGGCACGCCAGCATGAACCCCTCGTATCTAACAGAGGGGTACAAATCGACAGGCAACAACCAAACAACAGGGAAGAATCCCAAGGTACATAAGGGATTTTCCCCATATCTGGCGTGTGTCAACAAGGCTCCTAAAGTTGACATACGCTTTTTTAGACAGGAGGGATTTTCACTGAATGAAGAAACATGGGTACGGGACATCAAAGAAAAACGGGAAGTTTACGGTATCTCACAAAAGAAACTTGCCCTAGCTGCCGGAATCACCCGTCCGTACCTGAGCGACATTGAAACGGGCAAGGCTCACCCATCCGAAGCATTACAGGAAGCCATCACGGAAGCTCTGGAACGCTTCAATCCAGACGCTCCCCTTGAAATGCTCTTTGATTATGTGAGGATTCGCTTTCCCACTACGGATGTGAAGTATATCGTGGAAGACGTGCTTCGGCTAAAGCTGCCTTACTTTATCCATGAAGACTACGGTTTTTACTCTTACACAGAGCATTACTATCTGGGTGATATTTTCGTTCTGGTATCGCCGGAACTGGAAAAAGGGGTGCTGCTGGAACTGAAAGGGCGTGGCTGCCGCCAGTTTGAAAGCTATCTGCTGGCACAGGAACGGAGCTGGTATGAGTTTTTCATGGACGTTCTCATGGAGGACGGCGTGATGAAGCGGCTTGACCTTGCCATCAATGACAAAACGGGAATCCTGAACATTCCCCATCTGACAGAGAAGTGCCGGAATGAGGAATGTATCTCGGTCTTCCGCAGCTTCAAAAGCTACCGCAGCGGCGAACTGGTACGGCGTGAGGAAAAAAGAATGTATGGGGAACACCCTGTATATCGGCTCCCTCAAAGTGAAGTGTACTTCTGCATTTACGAAAAAGGACTATGAGCAGTACAAAAAGCACGATATTCCCATTGAAGACGCAGAGGTAAAGAACCGCTTTGAAATCCATCGTAGGCCACAGGAGCATGACAGTCAGGAGACGGACAGCCTTTCGATGTCAACCGGTTTCGTGGACAGAAACACTCGGCACCGGACCTCGATCAGATCTGGTTGCAGAGAGAACGAAAGACCATACAGACCGACTGATGCTGACAGGTTTTCAGAAGGAAGAAACATTTCCAAAGAGTTCAGATAAATTTAGAATATCCAGGCATCTTTTAACTTTCCAAATGAGCCAACCATCAAATTTCACTTTTGGGGTTTGGATTTCATTTTTTGAGCGTTCGCACTTGTATTGAGCTAAAATTTAATGTTTCTATCGAAATTTTATATTTGATTTGACTTTTTCTACTTCAAATTTCAAAAACAATTTGATGTTTTGATTTTTTGCTATTGACCATGAGGAAATTTTTTTTTAATAAACAATGACCGTAA
>VOFJ01001726.1_pt1 | contig 15271 bp, 37 predicted proteins | sample 5384081 | NCBI WGS metagenome assembly VOFJ01 (sample SAMN12384729, study PRJNA508395) | human gut metagenome | isolation source: healthy gut I | host: Homo sapiens
CTCTTCGTTCAGTTGCATTGCTAAACTCTCAGAGTTTCCAACAAAATCTACTGGTATTGGAAATGTGTCTGTTACATTCTCTACTGCAAGTATTGGTTCTCCTGCTGTTATTTTGCCTATAATTGGAACTTCTACTAATTCTTTTTGAGTATAAAATTCTTTACTTGATGTTTTTTTTTCTCTTCTCCTGAACCACCTTTTAATAAACGTAATGTTCTTCCTTTTTTTTATCTTGTTTTTTATGTACCCTTTTTCATCTAATTTTGATAAATATCCATGAACAGTGGCTGTTGAACTTAATCCTACTGCTTTTTCCAATCTCCCTTACTGATGGTGGATATCCTTGTGTCATTATTTGTTTTTCAATAAATCTTAAAATTGCTTTTTCTCTTTTATTTAATTCTGGTTTTTTTTCTAGGCATATTCTTCACTCCCATTTTTTTATTTGCACATATAATATCATACAAACAAAAAATGTCAAACATTTTTTTGCATTAAATTTTTAATTTTTGATAATTTTTTAAAATTTATTTAATTTCTGTTCCACCCCACTCAACAACTGTATAGCCTTCTCTTATTGGTGTTTCTAAATTTTGTTCTTGAACTTCTATCTTTTCATCTAGACCTTTCCAGTCCATCATTACTCTGATTAAATTGTCTGGCTTTTGGTGTTATTTCCAATGGCATTGATTTATCTTGTTCTTCTTTTGTCTCAAATCTTATATAGTTATAATTATTTTCCTCCATTTTTGGAAGCCAATATATAATAAATTCTTCTGCCTCTTTATCACTTAAACCTAATAGAGATAATTTTTCTTCCAGAAAAGTTGCAGTATCTTTACCTTTTACACAAAACCTTCTTTTGTAGATTTATATTTTTAGGAACCTCTTTACCTTCCCAATATAATGCATATAAATTTTTTTTTCCTGTATTTTTATCAACTAGTGTTCTATCAACATCGGCTGTTACAGACCAGCCATTTTTATATTTTGATATGTACATGATAAATATTGTGGATTACCTAACTTCACTTCTACGTCCATCTTTTCAATTGATAAATATATATAATTGGTTTTTTAACAATATCTGTCACAACGAACCCGCCATTATTTCCCGAAGTATGCGAATTTTGATTTTGATATCTAATACTATTTGATTGATTTTTCATATTATTATTTATAGCAATACTTACTAAAATTATTACTATTATAATAAGTATAGCAATCATTAATAAAACTAAATACTTTGTCTTATTTTCTTTTTTTTTTTTTCCTTTTTTCACATTCAACACCTCTATATTCATATTATCATTATATCTAACTTATTTCAACAATATTTTTTAAAAATATTAGAGTCGTTTATTATAACTCAGTAAGAAAACACTTATGATATCCAAGCTTTGACTCTTACTATAACACTTGAATTTTATTTAATGACGTTTGATTGGAATGAAAAATAGAAAATCTTTTACAATAAAATGAGTAATGTTCACGGGCAAAATTATTATTATATAAATTTAAACTTTTCTAAGATTATTCAATTACATTCGAAAAGTTTAAATTTATATAATAATAATTTTGGGCCTGAGTGAAAGCGCCTTATTTTATTGTATTAGATTTTTCTTTTTTGAATGAAATGAAAAGTCATTAAATAAAATCTAAGTGTTATAGTAAGAGTCAAAGCTTGGGCATCATAATCGTTTCATGTAATATGCTAAAACCTATATGATATATAAATTTAGGGACTCTTCAATAAAATAACATTATTAAAGAATCCCTAATCTCTACTTTTTATAAATTTATTTCAAATATATATTTGGATCAACTTGTATTGAATCTTTCAAAATTTCAAAATGTAAATGTGGTTCATCTGCAATCTCAAACACAGCAGTATTTCCAACAGTTCCTATACTTTGACCCTTTTCCACCTTTTCACCTTCTACTACAAATTCAGAAGTCAATAAATTAGCATACACTGTTTGCATTCCATCACCATGATCTATTACAATAGTTAAACCATATCTAGGATCATTTTTAATTGATTTTACAGTTCCTGCTTCTGCAGCTTTTTTACAACAGTTGTTTTATCTGCTTTTTATATCAATTCCTAAATGTAACCCATTCTTTTAATGTTTTCAGAATATATCAAATTGTCCTTTGCATAATCTCTACTTACTTCTCCATCTACTGTTTTTGCAAAATTTAATTCTCTTTTCTCTTCCTTTTTTTCTCCGTTGCTTGTGAATTTACAGTTTTTGTTGTAGTTTTAGCTTCAGTATTAGTATTGTTTGTTGTAACTTTATTTTTGCTATCTACACTATTTGTAGTAGTATTATTTTTAGTAATATTTGTACCATTTGTTGTTTCATTTGCTGTATTATTAATTTCATTTTTAGACTCTTCTACTGATTTACCAATTTCTGTACTTGCACTTTCTGTATTTTCTGTATTGTTACCAGCTATATTAGCCATTTGTTCTAAAGTCATCGTTCCTTCTTTTACATCATCCACTTAGATTTTTACTATATATCATTAATCCTACTAAAATAACTGTTAAAATTGCAACACCCATTATTGAATACATTATTATTTTGTCACTTATCGCCTTACTTCCCTTTGTTTTTTATTCTACCATCTCTTCTCATATAATCCTCCTTAAACACTTTATTAATAGAAGTATTTCCTATTTTTAGAAGAATATACATTTATAATTCATTTATATCCTTAATTTCTACTCCTACATAAAAATGTTTAATTATATCTTCATAGCTACTTCCTTGTTTTGCCATTGTATCTGCTCCTGTTTGGCTCATTCCTACGCCATGTCCATATCCTTTGACTGTAAACTTAACTTTTCCATCCTCTCTTGTAATTTGAAAAATTTGTTGATTTCAATCCTAGTAAAGTTCTTGTTTCTACTCCTGAAATTTCGTGATTTCCAAATTTCACAGTTTTTACTCTATTACTATCTGTGTATTCTAATATTTTTTATATCTTGCTCATCAGCAAAAAATTAATTTGTATATCTTCATATTTTGTTTTTAATTTATTAATTAATTCATCCTCTCCTAATATGACTTCAGAATTATATTGTGTGTAACCTTCTTCACCAGCTGTTTGAACAACCTGTAAATAAGGCAAACCACTTCCTCCCCAAACATTAACCGGAAGTTCTGTTGTTCCACCACTATTAGCATGAAAAAAAAAAGCATTAATAGGTTTTCCATCATATGTTACAATTTTTCCTTTTTGTTTCATTTACACATTGTTCAATTTTATTCCAGTTTTTTCTTCTCGTTTTGATTCTTCCCATCTTTCTAACCTAGTCTCCTTTGATACCCAAGCTTGACAACATGTTGAGCTATCACATATATCTGCATTGTCATGTTTTTTATTTTCTATTTTATATATTGTATATGTTCTAGCTACCACAGCTTGTGCCTTTAATGCTTTTTTTTTTCATAATCCGCTGGCATTTCAGCAGATACTACATTACATAAATATGTATCTAGATTTACTTCTTCTACTTCTCCTGTTTTTTGATGAAGAAGTTTTATTGTTCCATATTTTTTATACTCATATTGGCTTTGAGCATTTTTCTTCTACTTTAGAAGTATCGTTTATTTCAATATTATTAACTTCTGATGAAGTTTCTTTTTTTCTCTCTTTGTTAATAGCGCCGGAAAAAATAAAACAAATAAAAAAGAAATGCAAAAAAATATATAAATATTTTCTTCATTTTTTCACCTTCCTATTCTTTGATTTATGAACTTAGTTTTAATTTCATGTTGTTTTAAAATTTTACGCTCTATTCTAGATACTTGTACCTGAGTTACTCCTAGTATTTTAGCAACTTGTGCCTGTGTCTTTTCTTTAAAAAAAAAATCTAAGCATTATTACTTCTTTATCTCTCTTTTCTAATCCGTTAATTAGTTCCTTTATTACTAATTTATTGGTTTAAAATCTCTTCTTCGTCTTTATTAGTCGAAATTTTTTTTCAATTAAACTAATTTGTATTGCCATCTTTTGCATTTTGTATATGTCGCATTTTCAATCGATTCTACTTTTCTTGCAGCTTCTTTTGCTAATATTATATCCTCCTTTGATACATGTAATTCTTTTTTTTTTTTTATTTCATCTATTGTTATTTCTTTTCCTTTTTCATTTAAATATATTTGCTCTAATTCTCTTATTTTAATTCCTAATTCTTTAATACTTCTACTTACTTTTTATCGGTCCATCGTCTCTAATATGCCTTTTTTATTTCGCCAATCATATATGGAACTGCATATGTTGATAATTTCACTTCAAAATTAGTATCAAATCTTTTTATTGCTTTTATAAAACCTATACAACCTATCTGATATAAATCTTCTAGTTCATACCCTCTACCATTAAACCTTCTTACTATACTCCATATTAACCCGATTATTATCTTGAACTAATTTCTCTAATTCTGTTTTATCTCCCTCTTGTGCTTTTTTATCGTTTCTATGTCATTTTCGTACATAATCTCCCCCACTTTTCTTTTAATCTTTAGTTCTCTAATAACGCTTCAAATTGTTCTTCCTCAGATTCTATTTTTTGGTTTAATTATTTTTGACATTGTTACTTTTGTTCCTAATCCTAAAATAGACTCTACTTTCATCTTATCCATAAAACTTTCCATAATCGTAAATCCCATTCAGATCTCTCTAAATTAGGTTTTGTTGTATATAAAGGCTCTTTTGCCTCGTTAATATTTTCAATTCCTTTTCCTTTATCTGAAATTTCTATAATAACCTCGTTTTTCTTTAGTTTTGCTGATACTTTAACAATACCTTGTTTTCCATCATATCCATGAATTATGCAATTAGTAACAGCTTCTGATACTGCTGTTTTTATATCAGCTAATTCTTCTATTGTTGGATCGAGTTGAGATGCAAATGCAGCAACTGCTATTCTTGCAAAAGCTTCATTTGAAGATTTACTAATAAACTCTAATTTCATCTCATTATCAAAAACTTCCTTCATATTTTTAATTCCTTTCTTACCAATTAATTTTTTAATTATTGTCTACAATTGGTATTAATTTTAAAATTCCACTCATTTCAAAGATTCTTCTTACACTTTGTGTTAAGTTACTTATTTCTAACCTTGCACCTAACATATTAGCAAATTTGTATCTACCTATTAATAGTCCTATTCCGGCACTATCCATGAAAGTGACACTATCAAAATCAAATACAATTCTTTTTAGGCATATATCTTTCCATTTCATAATCTGCTTTCCTCCTTATCTTTTTGAACACTATGGTCATCAATTTCATCTGTCATTTTAAATATTAAAAAGCTTGTCCTTTTCATAAAATTTCGATTCCATATTAACCTCCTCCTTGGTTTTATATTATTATAAATTATTTTACATTATTTTCCAATAGTAAAAAAATAAGAAGTTTTGTCGATACATTAGAAGTTTTCGACAAAAATATAACTGTTTGCAAATAAAATATTATCCCTATACTTGAAAAACTATTTCCAAATATAGGGATAATGTTTTATTTGCATCTTTAATTTAAGCTTTCCATAACTTTCTCTAACATTTTTTTTGTATTTTTCTAATTTTTCTTTTTCTTCTTTAACTTTTGCCTCTGGAGCTTTGTTTACAAAACCTGGATTTGATAACATTTTCTCACATCTTGCAACTTCTCCTTCTAGCCTTAATTTTTCTACTTCTAATCTCTTTCTTTCTTCTTCTAAATTCACCAATCCTTCTAGAGGCATATATAATTCTATTCCATCTGTTAATATTTTAATTGCATCTTCTGGAATTCCTGTTTTGTCTTTCTGAATCTTAGCTTTATTAGCAAATCCTAATTTTAACAATACACCTTCTGCTTCCTTAAGCTCTTTTTCATATTTTTCTGTCACTAATATCAATTCTGACTTTTTTTAGTTGGATGTATATTTTTAGTATTTCTAATATTCCTAATTTCTACTATGATTTCTTTTATTTTTCAATTGTTTCTTCTTGTTTGTCATATTTAAAGCTTAAATTATCTTCACTTAAATCTATAGTAGGCCAACTACTTACCATCAATTCTTTATCTTCGTATGAAACTAAGTTGTCATATATCTCAGAAGTTATGAATGGCATAAAAGGATGTAATAATTTCAAGCAATTTGTAAATACTTCATTTAATACATAAGATACCTGTACTTTTTTCTCTTTTTCATCTTCGCCATATAATCTTACTTTAGCCATTTCTATATACCAATCGCAAAAATTCATTCCACATAAAATTATAAATTTTATCTAATGCTACTCCTAAATCATAATTTTCAATATTGTTTGTTATTTCTAAAATTAATTTATTTAATTTATTTAAAATCCATTCATCTGATAACTTTAATGAACCTTCTTTATAAATGTGTCTTTCTTTATCATAATTTTCTTTTTTTTAAATTTAAGTATTTCTTCTTCTGAAGGTCTATTCATAATAATAAATTTAGCTGCATTCCATATTTTTTATTAGCAAAATTTGACGCTTGTTCTAATTTTTCCGGCATATATCTAATATCATTTCCCATTGTAGTTCCTGAAAGTACTGAAAATCTTAAGCTGTCTGCTCCATACTGATTTATTACTTCAATTGGGTCTACGCCATTTCCTAATGTTTTTGACATTTTTCTTCCTTGACTATCACGTACAATTCCATGAATTAATACATCACTAAATGGCTTTTTCTCCCATTGCATATAATCCAGAAAATATCATTCTTGCTACCCAGAAAAATATAATATCATATCCTGTAACTAATACATTAGTTGGATAAAAAGTTTTAAATCTTCTGATTCTTTATTTGGCCAGCCTAAAGTTGAAAATGGCCATAATGCTGAACTAAACCAAGTATCCAATGTATCTGGATCTTGATGTAATTTATCTGATCCACATTTTTCGCATTTATTTGGAGCACTTTTTGCCACATTTATATGTCCACATTCTTCACAATAATAAGCTGGAATTTGATGTCCCCCCACCATAACTGTCTTGATATACACCAATCTTGTATATTTTCCATCCAGTTAAAATATGTCTTTTCATATCTTTTTCGGAACAAATTTAACATCGTCTTTCTTTACAGCTTCAATTGCAGGTTTAGCTAATTCTTTCATTTTTACAAACCATTGCTCAGATATACGTGGTTCAATTGTAGTTTTGCATCTCACATTTTCCAACATTATGAGTATAATCTTCAATTGATACTAAAGCTCCTAGTTCTTCTAATTTTTTAACAATAATTTTTCTTGCTTCTATTGCTTTCATACCTTTTACTTCTTGCATTAAATCTCCCATTATTGTTTTATCATCAAATACTTCTATGAATTCAATTTATGTTTTAATCCTGCTTGATAGTCATTTTGGATCATGTGCTGGTGTAATTTTAACACATCCTGTTCCAAATTCAGTTTCTACAAATTCATCTGCTATAATTGGTATTTCTCTATTTACAATAGGTACTATGGCATGTTTTTTCCTACAATATCCGTATATCTTTTATCTTCTGGGTTAACAGCTACTGCTGTATCTCCAAGCATTGTTTCTGGTCTTGTGGTTTGCAACTTCTACATATCTATTTTCACCTTTTTTATTTTATATCTTAAATGCCACAAATGAGATGCCTCTTCTTTGTATTCTACTTCTGCATCAGAAATTGCTGTATGGCAGTTCGGACACCAGTTAACCATTCTTGTTCCTTTTATATATATAACCTTGTTTATATAAATTTATAAATTCTTCTAAAACAGCATCTGACATACCTTCATCTAAAGTAAATCTTCTTCTTTCCCAATCACAAGAACATCCCTAATTTTCTTTGTTGCTCTTGAATCGTACCACCATATAATTTTGTCCAATCCCATGCTTCTTCTAAGAATTTTTTCTCTTCCTAAATCTTGTTTCGTTTTTCCTCCTTCTTCTTTTAATTTTTTGTACTACTTTCATTTCTGTTGAAATTGATGCATGGTCTGAACCTGGAAGCCATAGTGTGTTATATCCTTGCATTCTTTTAAACCTAATCAATATATCTTGAATTGTACCATCAATGCATGACCCATGTGTAATTTTCCAGTTACATTTGGTGGTGGCATCATAATGCAATAATTTTCTTTTTGTTTTGTCCATACTTGGCTTAAAATATCCCTTTTCTTCCCATCTTTGATATAGTTCATCTTCAAAATCTTTTTGGATTATACTTTTCTTTTAACATAAAATTTCCTCCTTTATTTATAATATAAAAAAAACTCGCCCCTTCTATATAAGGGCGAGCTATTTCTCACGGTACCACCTTAATTTATAATTTTTGTTTTTACAAAACTACTTCTTAATTAGCTTTTTAACACAGCTTACGCGAATATCCCTATTTTGTATTTCTCAGAATATTAACAAAAAGCTACCTTCTGTTTATCTTTTTCTTAAGAAGTTTACAGCCTATGACTTCTTTTCTCTTTTAAGAAAGTTTAAAACCCATACTCCTCTTTTTCTAGTTTCTTAATTTTATGTTTATATTATTACACAAATTTTATAAAATTACAAGTCTTTTTACATTTAATTTTTTATCTCTACATAGCTTTTCTATATAATTCTATAAATTCTTCTTTTGAAACTTCTCTTGGATTTCCTGGTTTGCAAGGGTCATTCATTGCTTTATCAGCAAGCATTTCAAAGTCTTCTTCTTTTGCTCCATAATCTTTTATAGTAGTTGTAATTCCTACTGATTTACTTAATTCTGAAATCATCCATACAAATGTATTTATTACATCTTGATCATTTAAATGTTCAGCATCTGGTCTACCAATATTAACTAGAATTTCTCTAAATCTGTCTGCACAAACTTCACCATTAAATCTCATAACTATAGGAAGAAGCATTGCATTAGCTATTCCATGTGGTGTATCATAAACAGCTCAAGTTGATGAGCCATTGAATGAACAATTCCAAGTCCTACATTACTAAATCCCATTCCGAGCAATATATTGAGCCATTCCCATTTTTTCAATAGCTTCTGGATTTTTTTTTCATTAACTGCTGCTGGTAAATATTTAAATATCATTTTAATTGCTTTCATATGAAACATGTCTGACATATCATTATGTGCTTTTGTTATATATCCTTCTATAGCATGTGTTAAGGCATCCATACCTGTTGCTGCTGCTAATCCTTTTGGCATAGAAGCCATTAATTCAGAATCAATAATTGCAAGAATAGGAATGTCATTTGGATCTACACAAACCATTTTTACTTCTGCTTCTTCGTCTGTTATTACATAATTAATTGTAACTTCTGCTGCTGTACCCGCTGTTGTTGGAAGTGCTATTACAGGCATTCCTCTATTTACAGTGTTTGATAATCCATTTAAAGATTTTATATCACTTCTTTCTGGATTTGTCATAACTATAGAAATACCTTTTGCAGTATCCATACTTGACCCTCCACCTACTGCAACAATTACGTCTGCTTTTGATTTTTTTTGCAAGCTTCTACTCCATCTGTTACATTTTTTTATTGTTGATTTGGTTTAATCTCATCATATAAATCATATTTTATATTTGCATTTTTAAAACTGTTTCTATTTTTGCTGTTACTCCAGCATCTACCAATGATTTATCACTTACTAAAAATACCTTTTTTAAATCCTCTCTTATTAATTTCTCCTGCAAGTTCTTCTCTTGCACCCTTTCCAAAATATGATGTTTCATTTAACATAAACCTTACTGACATATTATTTTCCTCCTTCGTTTTTTTACATTTCTTTATATTCAGATGGTATTTCAAACAAATTATTATCTACATCGTCTGAAATATCTACTTTTTAATAACTCTTGTTTATTTCCAACAATTGTTTTTATATATTCTAATTTATTACCATCAAAATAAAATTTAGTTTTTATCTCTTGTCCTTCATTTTCTGAATTATCCATCATAACAAATTTTGTTACTGTATTATATTCTTCATATGTATATGTTTTATTATTCTCAATTTTTTTTTCTTTTCCCTTTTCATACTCCATATCTTTTATTTCTTCTAAACTCGATTCTATTTTATTAAGGTCTATTTCATTATTTTTATATGTATAGTAAGTTTTTGAATCGTCCATCATTAAATAAGAATTACCATCTTTTATAATAAATTTAGATTTTGAGCCATCATATATAGTTTCTATATATGCTTTATTTTGTTGTTTTGCATAATACATTTTATTGTTATTATCTAATGTTGTTATAAAACTATACGATTCTTTAGATTTTAGTTCTTCATATAATTTTTTGAACTCCAAAATAATTTTGATTTTTTGTATCTGTTTGAGTCATATATAGCGCTATTCCTCCGCAACATGCTATTATTAAGATAATTACAATTAAAATTATTAGTATTTTTTTTCTTTTGCTTATTTGTAGCTTTTGTTTCTGACACAATTATTCCTCCTTTGTTTTTTATTATAGTTATCCTCTAAATATAAATATTTAATAAAGAAAAAACAATATATGCGATATAATATACTAACTCTACTAATGCAAACTTTTTAATAAATTCAGAATTTTTTTCTTCTCCAAATATTGATTTTAATGTAAAGTACATTAATACAATTGATACCGCACTACATAATCTTGTAAATGGTATTGTTATTGTAGATATTGATGAACTAAATATTGTTAATATACTTACAACTGATGCAATTACAAGTGGTATATTAGCTGTTGTTACTGTTGTAATTATTGTCGTTAATGATTTTTTATTTTTAGAATTCATAACTAAGACAATAATAGACATTACTAATATACTGCATATAGGTGCTATTGTTGCTTTTATAACAGACATTAGACTGCTTCCTAAACTTGATAATCCCCATATTGGCCCTACTGAAAAACATCTGCTAATTAATTCAGCTACTACCCATATAACTAATATAATAATTGCATATTTAAAATATTGGTTATTTTCTTTATCTACTATTTCTTTTTATTTTTTCCTAATGGGTCTTTGAATAATTCAGCTATAAATCCTTTTGTTTCAATGCTATCTTTTTTGATATCTACATTTTTTAATTGTATCTTTTACTTGATTTACTGTAGTTGATGCCTCACTTTTCAATTCTTCTGTGTTTACTTTCTTTTTTCTTCTTTTTTCTTCCATGTTAATCCTCCTAATATTATATTATTATTTATAGTATTTATTATTACTATCAAAATTAATCACCTAAGTTAATACCTATATCTCTAGCTGCTTTTTACTAAATCGTCATCCATAGTAACTTTTTCTTAGATTACTTTCTGCAGTATTTCCAGACACTGCTCAATTTTTGTATTGTTTCCAACTACATCTTCTAAAGATGCTGAATCTAATTTTCCATTTTTAATTACTACCAAAGTTCCAAATTTTTCCTTCTAATGCAAGTTCCATTGCTTTTTGAACCATATTTTGTTGATAGTACTCTATCAAAAAGCTGTTGTGTTGTTCCTCCTCTTTGCATATATCCTAGTGTTGTGTTTCTTGCTTCTAATCCAGTTAATTCTTCTAATTGTTTTTGCAACAACTTGTCCAACTCCACCTAATTTTGTATTGTCAACTCCTGCTCCATTATTACGTATATTTTGTACTACCATTTCTCCATCTTTTGGTTTAGCTCCTTCGGCTACAACTACTATACTGAATTTTTTTTTCCTCTTTTTCTTTCTATTTTCAATTTTTAGTTGCTACTTTATTAATATCATATGGTATCTCTGGAATTAGTGCAACATCTGCTCCTCCTGCTATTGCTGATTCTAATGCTATCCATCCAGCATATCTTCCCATAACTTCTAGCACCATAATTCTATGATGTGTTTCTCCTGTTGTATGTAATCTATCTAATGCTTCCATAGCAACAGATACAGCTGTATTGTAACCAAATGTAATTTCTGTACAAGCTACGTCATTGTCAATTGTTTTTGGTACTCCTATAATATTTACTCCCTTTTGTTGAAAAAATCTCTTGCAGATTTTTGTGTTCCATCTCCTCCTAAAGTAAAGATACAATCAAATCAAATTCTTTAATATTTTCTATTGCTTGTTCTGATAAATCTTTGTATTCTACACTTCCATCTTCATTTACTATTTTATAATTAAATATGTTTGCATTTGTTGATGAACCTATAATAGAACCACCTTTTGGTAAAATTCCTACTGCTTCTCCATTGGCTGCTGTACTTAATTTTTTCAAAGTCTTTTTTAGTAATCCATTATATCCATCTACTATTCCATAACATTCTACTCCATGATTTTCTGCTTTTTTTACAATAGCTCTAATAACTGCATTAAATCCTGATACGTCTCCACCATTGGCTAATATTCCTACTTTTTTTTTTAACATAGTTCCTTCCTCCATTTAATCTTACTTTAATTTCCATTCTCCCTCAGTACTATAATTTGTACTAACATCTATGATATCAGATTTTAGAGTCACTACAGGGCGAACCGCATAGTAACTGCACGGATACTCGCTCAAGGTAGAACCATAACCATAGCACAAGGTGCCCGCGCTCGCGAGATCGTCAATCACATAGTGAACATTGAAGTACGCACAGCTAGAGACAGCATCGATACAGCGAGATGCAAGCCAACAATTTCCATTAAATAACATGTTTTTTATCTCTGTATTTTCTATCTTTGATTTATTGTAGCTATAATAAGTACATTTTTAGATTCTTCACTCCTGCTGCGGTTGATTTTCCTATAGTAGAATCACCATTTACTGTTGGATAATATACATTTAATGTTGGATTTGTTGTACTTCCATAACTACTTCTTAATGTTGTATAATCAGCTTCTGTAATTCCTGCTTTTTTATTAATATCTTCTATCGTTATGCTTCTTGCTCCTGTTTCTTCTATTTTCCCTGTAATTTGCTTATCTATTGGTCCACCTGTTGTATAGCTTCCGCCTTTTTGTTGTATCGGCTCCATATCCATATCCAAATATTTTTACATACTTCATTTAATTCTCGCTCTGCATACAGATATCCTCTGGCTCCTTTTTAATATAAAATTAGCATTCGTATCAGAGGTTTTTATTACATTTTCTGATATTAATTCTACTACTCCGTTTTCTATACTTAATACTCTCCATCTTGTATCCGCTGTTGCTGTGAAGTTTTGTACACTATTTCCATTTCCATGTTCTGTCGCTGTTCCTATTGGTGATGAATAACTTAATTTACTTGTCTCTACTGATGTTGTTCCATCTTTTTTTGTTGTGATTGTTGGATTATAATCTACAAAGTCTCCTACTTTTACATATTTTGCTATGTCTATCCCTTCTTCTATTTTTCCATGAGCATCTAATGTATAGCTTCTTCCTGTTTCAAAATCTACTTTTATTGTTCCTTCTCCACTTGCTGTTGCTTTGGTTCCGTTTTTAGTAAACTGTGTATTTAAATCCCCTGCTGTTATTACTCCTCCTAATTTTTCTGTTTTAGCTCCATTATTATATGCTAAACCTATTGCTTCCTTTTTCTTCTCCCATTGTTGTCTCTGTTTTTGCTTTATCAGCTTGCTTTTAGTATTCCGTTATCTCCAGTCAATGTTGCAGTCGTTACTCCCGCAAGGATTAGAAGCACAATAATTGTTATTACTAAAGCTATTAAAGTAATACCATTACTTGTTTTAATTAATTGTTTTATGTTTCTTTCGTTCTCCATAAAAATATTCTCCCTTTCTTTTGTTTAATTTTTTATATGAATTTTTCCCACTTATATTTTAACTAAACATGTCTTTAAATGTCAATACATTTTTTGAAAATTTATGTAATAATAATTTAAATTTATAGGTTAAGGTGATACTATGATTAAGGAAAAAAGAAAATCTAAAAGATATACTCAAGATAAGAAAAATGACAGAAAAAACTGCTTAAAATAAATTAGCAATTTTCCTGTCATTTTTTATTTAGTTGAAATATGTATATTTTTCTACTTTGCAATTTAATTCTCTAGCCACAATATTTTGTATTTGTGCTACTTCTTCTTGCTTTAATTCTTCTATTCCAACTATTACGCTAATACTTTCTCCATTTACAAAAATAATAACATTTTCAAAGCCTTTTGTTTTTATCAAATTTTCACAAATCATTATACTATTTTTTAGTCTGATTTATTTTTGTAATTTCTTGTGTTGCCGTTTGTTTTTGAGTCTCTAATGAATTACCACTGTTCAATACTTTTTCGTAAGTTTCTAACATTTGCGAATACATAGTATCTCTTTCTAATTTTGACTTAGTAAAATAATCATCCTTACTAGCATTACTACTTGTAGCAATAGTATTTTGAGTTAAGTTATTTGTGTTTGTATTATTTGCTGTATTACTTATATTTGTAGAATTAGTATTATTAGTGTTTTCATTTTGTGTAGTATTAACAGTATTTGTATCTGTTGTATCTCCTCCTACTATATCATTACTACTAACTAATGTCGCATCTCCTATATCTGCCAATTTTGTGTCATCTTTAGAGTCCATTTCTATACTCGTTTCTACTGAATCTCCTCCTTGCTTTGTTGTATAATTTAAATATCCTGCAGTCATAAGCATAATAGCTATCACATAAATAATAATTTGATTTTTCTTTAATAACCCTTTCATATTTTACCCTCCACTTTAATTTTTATCCATTCATCTCAAATACTTGGATTTTATGTGTTGCTAAGCCTGTAACAGCTTCTACTGCTTGTATAATATTTGCTTTTGTATCTGCATTGTTTGCTCCTTTTGCTGTGATAATTGCGCCTTCTATTTTAGGTTGCACTACTTTTTTTGAGTTATTGGTGTCTTTTCTCCATTTTCTTCTTTATAAATAATATCTTTTTGCGCATCTGTTTCTTGTATTTTTTCTTGTTCCACCTGAGGTGTCTGATTCTTCCGTATTACTAACTTTTGAACTTTCATTATACATCGCTACAACCTCACTAGACTCCGAATAATTAATACATACTTTAACTGCTCCTACACCTTGAATCTTTCCTAATATATTTTCAAGTTTTTCTTCTAAATTATCTGTTAATTGTACATTATTTTTACTGTCATCAGTTATCTGATTTGTCGTTGCTAACTGTTTAGAATTACTATCTGTTTCTTTTTTATCTTCTTTTTTGTTTCCATTCAAATAATATTAATAATTACAATTGTTATAATTGATAATATTATCAAAAATACTAAGTTTTTCAATTTTTTTTTTTGTCATTTCCTTCTTGTTGTTCTTCTTT
>VOFJ01002608.1_pt1 | contig 15263 bp, 19 predicted proteins | sample 5384081 | NCBI WGS metagenome assembly VOFJ01 (sample SAMN12384729, study PRJNA508395) | human gut metagenome | isolation source: healthy gut I | host: Homo sapiens
CACCGAAAAGCGGGCAGCTATACCGACAACCGGGTAGTTATAGCGCCATTGAGACCGCGAGCGCGCACGACGTGTTCTCCGGCCACAGCACGACCTGCCGACCGAACGACCCCATCACGCGTGAGGAGATGGCCGCGATGACCGTCCGCGCGCTGGGGTACAGCACGCTTTCCGGCACGGTGCAGGATGAGTGCCCGTTCACCGATGTTTCGACGAATCCCGGCTATATCACGCTCGCCTGGCGCATGGGCCTTGTGGTGGGTATGAACTTAACGACGTTCGCGCCGAAAAACGACACGACGCGCGAGCAGGCCGCGGCGGTGCTGCTGCGCGCCTATCACGGCCTCAAGGCCAAAGTCAGCGTGACGAGCGTGAGCGCGGCGCCCTCCGGCGCGGTGCCGGCGGAGAGCCTGACGGGCACGAGCGGCGCGGTGCCGCTGTCCGCGCGCGGCGGTGGAGCAGGTCTACGACGCGGCGGTCAAGGCCGGCAAGGGCGGCAGCGTGGTCATCAACGCCGTCCCCGCGGCGCAGAGCGTGAAAAGCGGCAAGGTGGGCGCGCTGCGCGAGCTGACGCAGGACGAGCTGAGCGCGTATTTGAACGACAGCGCCGTGCAGAAATCGCGCTCGAACCGCTTCGACAGCTCGTACCTTCTCTGTAAGGAAAAGGACGGCTCCACGATCGTCGTCTGGTACGAGAGCGAGGCGAACATCGCTGAAAAGACCGAGCTCTGCGCGCTGCTCGGCATCAAAAATGTCTACGTGCTGAAGTAAGACAAAAAATGACAGAGGGATATCTCATGCGAGATATCCCTCTTTTTTGCTGCGTTCAGAAGTTGTCGTTCCAGGAGTCGAAGTGCGGCGGCTCGTTTACCTGCGGCGCGGTGGCAAGCAGGTAGAAGCGGCAGATGGAAAGATTCAGATACGGTGTCAGGTAAACGCCCACACCGGCGGCGAGCACGCTCAGCAGCAGCGAGCCAAACATGATGCCGAGGAAGCTGTCGGGCAGGAGGGCGGCGACGAGCAGCTCGTAGATGAGGAAAATGCCCAGCACCAGCAGCGACCAGCCGATGAAGCTGAGCTGGAGCAGGAAAAGCTGCATCTTATAGCCATTTGTCTGCCGCTTGCTCAGGTTCAATGCCTCCATCACGCCGAGCTCGGGATTTTCACACAGGTTCAGCATGGCGAACGAGTAGCGGTAGGCCGCGATGATGCCGGGGATGACGAAAAGCATCGACCACAGGAAGATGAAAACGCCCTCGACGATGGAAAGCAGGATGACCTTCCCGGCAAAGGGGAACGCGTCAAAAAGGCTCTCATACGGCATTTCCTCACGGCGCAGGATGCCGAAGCAGTAGCAGTAATACCCTGCGTTCAGAACGAGCGCGACGAGGCCGACGAGGATGCTCACAAAGCTGAACGAGAGCACTGTGAAGCCGCCGGCAGAGTCGATCATATAGCTCACGCCCGAGTTGATCATATCGAGCACAAGGGTGATGAGAAGATAGAAAAGCGTCATCCGGAAGGGATTGACCTCACCGGTGCGCAGCAGCGAGCGCGATTCTGCCTTGATCGCGCCGATATCGAGCTGCATGGGCATAAAAAAGCTCCTTTCTTGCCGGAACGGGGAAAAACGGACGGCAATGTGCGGAAAATGCACGAAATTCATAAAAATAATAATACATAACTATAGCATCGCGTCCGGGACACGTCAAGAAGCGGAAAAATGGGTTATTCCCTCCGCGGGCCGCCGAAAGGCAAATTGTTTGGCAAAATGCTGTTTTTGCGAGAAAATGACGACGAAATCTGATAAATTATGTAGGAAAATGATGGTCATGAAGAATATTTTCTGGACAAGAGAAAAGAAAGGGGATATAATCTATCCGATTATGGAGCAGTGTTTCCGCTGCTCTGGCAGTATAAAGATGAGGTGAAGACTATGGCACAAGCTTTCTTTGGCGGCGTTCATCCCAATGATATGAAGGCCGCTACCAATGAAAAGGCCATCGAGCAGTTACAAGCCCCTGCTCAGGTGGTGATCCCCATGTCGATGCACTTCGGCGCACCCTGCACCCCGACGGTCTCCAAGGGCGACTATGTCAAGCTTGGACAGAAGATCGGCGAATTCAAAGGTCTCGGCGCTCCCATTCACGCAAGCGTATCCGGTACGGTCGCTGCGGTGGAGCCCCGTCCCTATTCCATGGGCGGCAAGGTCATGTCCGTTGTCATCGACAATGACTTCAAGGACGACTTGAGCGAGGAAGTCCATGCTCCGGCCGACCCCGACGCGCTGAGCGTGGAGGAAATGGTCGAAATGGTCAAGCAGGCCGGTATCGTCGGTATGGGCGGCGCAACGTTCCCCACGCACACGAAGATCTCCAGCGGCATCGGCAAGGTCGATACCGTCATCATCAACGGCGCGGAGTGCGAGCCCTACATCACCGGCGACCATCGCGCGATGCTTGAGCGCCCCGCTGAGATCATCGGCGGCTGCTGCTACCTCGCCAAGATGTTCGGCGTGAGCAAGGTCGTCATCGGCGTGGAGGACAACAAGAAAAACGGCATCGAGGCCCTCAACAAGGTCATCGCCGAGCAGAAGGCTCCCGTCGTGGTCGAATCGCTGCGCTGCCGCTACCCGCAGGGCGGCGAAAAGCAGCTCTGCCAGGCCATCACCGGCAAGCAGGTGCCCCCGGGCGGTCTGCCCGCGAACATCGGCTGCGCCGTGTTCAACATCAACACCACCATCGCCATCTACCATGCCATCAAGGACGGCATGCCCGTGGTGCGCAAGGTCGTCACCGTGTCCGGCAGCGGCGTTGTGGAGCCGAAGAACCTCGAGTGCCCGATCGGCACGCCCGTTTCGCTCCTGTTCGACGCCTGCGGCGGCCTGAAGGACGAGACGTTCAAGCTCATCGCCGGCGGCCCGATGATGGGTATGGCGCAGGCCTCCGCCGACTTCCCCGTGGCCAAGGGCACGGGCGCGGTGCTGGCGTTCGCCGCGAATGAGAACAAGGTCTCCGAGGACCCGACCTGCATCCGCTGCGGCCGCTGCGTTGAGGCGTGCCCCATGCACCTCGAGCCTCTGTACCTCTATTTATATGTGCAGAAGAACCGCATCGAGGATCTCGAGGCGGCCCACGTCATGGACTGCATCGAGTGCGGCGCGTGCTCCTACATCTGCCCGGGCCGCCTGCACCTGACGCATTCGTTCAAGGTCGGCAAGCAGAAGGTCAAGGAAGCCGCCGCCAAGGCCAAGGCCGCGGCTGAGGCTGCCAAGGCTGCCGAAGAAGCAAAGAAGGAGGCTTAAGAGATGCTGAATGATTATAAGGGTCTGAAGCTCATCGCTTCCTCCAACCCCCATATCCGCAACAATGAAGACACGCGCTCGATCATGCTCGACGTGATCATCGCGCTGTGCCCCGCGCTCATCATGAGCGTCATCCGTTTCGGTTTCCGCGCGCTGATCTCCGTGCTCGTGAGCGTGGTTTCCGCGATGTTTTTCGAGTGGCTCTACCGTAAGCTGATGCACAAGACGCAGACGCTCGGCGACCTGTCCGCCGCCGTCACCGGTGTCCTGCTCGCGTTCGTCTGCCCCGTGACGCTTCCTTACTGGATGCTGATCGTCGGCAACTTCTTCGCGATCTTCCTTGTCAAGCAGCTCTACGGCGGCCTGGGCAAGAACTTCCTCAACCCCGCGCTGGCCGGCCGTGCCGCGCTCGTCGCGTGCTACACGAGCCAGATGACCTCCTGGATCGACCCGGCCTCCGGCAAGGCACCGCTCTTCGGCGGCGCTGACGTCGTGACCGCGGCCACTCCGCTTGCGATGATGAAGGGCGGCGAGTTTGCCGAGGTGACGGCACAGTACAGCCTGTCCGACATGTTCATCGGCAACATCGGCGGCTCTCTCGGCGAGATCTCCGCGATGATGCTGCTCATCGGCGGATTGTACTAATTTTCCGCAAGGTCATCTCCTGGCAGATCCCCGTTGCCTACATCGGCACGGTGGCAGTCCTCACGTTCCTCTTCCCCCAGGGCAACGACGCGATGAGCTGGATGCTCTACAACGTGCTCGGCGGCGGCCTGTTCCTCGGCGCGTTCTTCATGGCCACCGACTATGTCACCTCCCCCGTCACGAAGAAGGGCCAGCTGATCTTCGGCATCGGCTGCGGTCTCATCACGGTGTTCATCCGCTACTTCGGCTCCTATCCCGAGGGCGTTTGCTATTCCATCCTTGTGATGAACTGCTGCACCTGGATCATTGACAAGTACACCAAGCCCACCCGCTTCGGCGTAGATAAGAAAGCAGCGAAGGAGGCGGCAAAGAAATGAAGATCGAAGGTAAATTCATTTTCAAGGTAGCCGGTACGCTGACGGCGATCTCGCTGGTCGTCGCGCTGCTGCTGGGCCTGACCAACATGCTGACCGCGGACAAGATCGCGGCCATCAACAAGCAAAAGACCGAAGAGGCGCTCGCCAAGGTCGTCTCTGCGGCCGACTGCGAGTTCCCCCCGATGGAGGAGATCCCGCAGGCCATGATCGACGCTGCCAACGAACAGGGCGGCAAGCTGAGCGAGGTCTATGAGGTTAAGTCCGGCGGCGACACCATCGGCTATGCCTTCAAGGTCACCGCGAGCGGCTCTCAGGGCAACATCGTGATGATCGTCGGCGTGGACACCGACCTCACCGTCACGGGCGTTTCCATCGTCAAGGCCTCCGAGACCGCAGGCATCGGCTCCAAGGTCATGGACAATGAAGCGACCTCCGCAGGCACCGGCGCGCTCGATGAGTTCGTCGGCAAGTCCGGCGCGGGCACGCTCGTCGTCAAGCAGAACATCGACGCCGTCACCGGCGCGACGGTCTCCACCAAGGGCGTGACCAAGGGCGTCAACGCCGCTCTGGCTGCCGCCGAGGCCATGAACTGAGAAAGGGGGAACGATCTATGAATTTCAACAAACAGCTCAAAGACGGTCTGATCTACCAAAACCCCGTTCTGGTGCAGGTGCTCGGTATGTGCTCCACCATGGCCATCACCACGAGTGTTGCAAACGGCTTTGGTATGGGCATCTCCGTTCTCATCATCCTGACGCTTTCCAACATCTTTATTTCCCTTCTGCGCAAGATCATCCCCAACGAAGTGCGTATCGCGTGCTACATCGTCGTCATCGCGGGCTTCGTTACGATCGTTGATCTGTGCCTGCAGGCGTTTGTCCCTGACATCGCCGAGAGCCTTGGCGTGTTCATCCCGCTGATCGTCGTCAACTGCATCATCCTCGGCCGCGCCGAGGCCTTTGCCAGCAAGAACTCCGTTGCCGCCTCCGCGGTGGACGGCATCTGCCAGGGCATCGGCTACACGGTGGTGCTGCTGATCCTGAGCGCGTTCCGCGAGCTCTTGGGCGCGGGCACGCTGCTCGGCATCCAGATCATGCCTTCTTCCTATGTTCCCGCCGGTATGCTCACGCTGCCCGTCGGCGGCTTCCTCTGCCTCGGCACGCTGATCGCCATCATGCAGTGGGCGCTTGCCAGAAGCGAGAAGAAGAACGCGGAAAAGAAAGAAACGGAGGGTAAATATAAAAATGAGTGTGACTAAGTTACTTGCTATTTCCCTCGGCGCGATCCTGACGAATAACTTCATCTTCTCGCAGTTCTTGGGTATCTGCCCGTTCCTCGGCGTGTCGAAAAAGAGCGACACCGCCATCGGTATGGGCCTTGCCGTTACGTTCGTCATGGGCCTTGCCTCGGCGTTCTGCTACGGCGTGAACATCATCCTCGTCAAGCTCGGCCTTGACTACATGCAGACCGTCGCCTTCATTCTCGTGGTGGCGAGCCTCGTGCAGTTCATCGAGATGTTCCTCAAAAAGTCCATGCCGACGCTCTACACGGCCCTCGGCGTGTACCTGCCGCTGATCACCACCAACTGCGCCGTTCTCGGCGTGGTGCTGCTCAACGTGCAGAACGACTACAACTTCATCGGATCCGTGGTCTACGGCATCACCGGCGGCCTTGGCTTCCTGCTGGCGATCTACCTGTTCTCCACGGTGCGCGAGCGCCTGAGTTTGCCGACTATCCCAAGGCATTTGAAGGCTTCCCCATCGCGCTGATCACCGCAGGCCTGATCGCCCTCGCATTCATGGGCTTCTCGGGTCTGCAGGTGTGGCCCCCATGTAAGGAGGGGACGAAATTATGATTACAAACGTTATTTACGCTGTCCTCGTGCTGGGCGTGATCGCCGTCGTGTTCGGCCTGATCCTGTCCGTTGCGGCCAAGGCCTTTGAGGTCAAGGTCGATGAGCGCCTGCCCAAGATCCAGGCGTGCCTGGCCGGCGCGAACTGCGGCGGCTGCGGCTACCCCGGCTGCGCCGGCTGCGCCGAGGCGATCCTCGCCGGTAAGGCTCCCGTCACCGCCTGCGCGCCCGCCGGCGCGGAGGGCGCTGCCAAGATCGCTGAGATCATGGGCATGGAAGCCCCCCAGCGGCGAAAAGCAGGTCGCGCACGTGCTGTGCAACGGCGGCGAGGCCTCTGTGAAGAATTTCGAGTATGTCGGTCTTCACGACTGCGTCGCCGCGACGAAGGTCGCCGGAGGTCCGACCGCCTGCTCCTTTGGCTGCATGGGCTTTGGCACCTGCGTTGCCGCCTGCCAGTTCGACGCCATCCATATCAATGAGCAGGGCGTTGCCGAGGTCGACAAGGAAAAGTGCACCAACTGCGGCGCCTGCCGCGAGGCCTGCCCGCGCAAGCTGATCGTCGAGGTGCCCTACAAGCAGAAGGTCTTCGTCAACTGCTCGAACAAGGACAAGGGTCCCGCCGTTACAAGGTGTGCGCCAACTCCTGCATCGCCTGCGGTATGTGCGAGCGCACCTGTAAGTTCGACGCCATCCACGTGGTGAACAACGTGGCCGTCATCGACTACACCAAGTGCAGAAACTGCACCATGTGCGCCAAGGCCTGCCCGCGCAACGCCATCGAGCCCATCCCGACCCCCGAGGAGAAGGAGAAGTTCAAGGCCGCGCAGAAGGCTGCTGCCGAGAAGAAGGCTGCTGCCGCCAAGGCCGCCGCTGAGGCTCCCAAGGCCGAGTAACCACCCAACAAAACAAGAGACACGCCATCCGGCGTGTCTCTTGTTTTATTAGCTGTGGGGCCTCTCTCCGTCCTGCGGCAGATCTAAAAAAGGAAAGGGCGGGGTATCCCCGCCCTTTCCTTTTGACGTCCGCCGTGGTATACTGGAAAAAACGACCGCAAGGAGGCTCCCCGCCATGTCCGACACCATCGCTGCCATCGCCACGCCCCAACTGCCCGGCGCCATCGGCATTCTGCGCCTGTCCGGCCCTGACACACTGGCGGCGCTGGACCGCGTGTTCCGCGCCAGAAACGGCCGCCCCGCCGGTGCGCAGCAGCCTCGCAGCATGGTGTATGGCGACCTGCTGGACCGGAGCGGCAGCGTCATCGACCACGTGCTGTGTGTCCGGTTCGCAGGGCCCAACAGCTACACCGGTGAGGACTGCGCGGAGATACACTGCCACGGCTCGCCGGTGGTGCTGAACGCGGGTCTGGCCGCGCTGTTGGCCGCGGGTTGCCGTCAGGCCAGAGGCGGCGAGTTCACGCAGCGGGCCTTCCTCAACGGACGCATGGACCTGATCCAGGCGGAGTCCGTGGCGGATCTCATCGACGCGGAGACGGCGGAGGCGGCGAAAAACGCGGTGTGCCAGCTGGACGGTGTGCTGAGCCGCACCATCGCCGGTATCTACGACGGTCTGATGGCCATGGCGGCACGGTTCTATGCCGTGGTGGACTACCCCGACGAGGACATCGAGGACGTACAGCGCCAGGAAATGCTGGACACATTGAGTCGTGCCCAGCGGGAGCTGGAGCGGCTGCTGGCCACCTTCTCCCGCGGACAGCTTCTGAAGCAGGGCGTCCCCGCCGTGATCTTAGGACGGCCCAACGCGGGGAAATCCTCCCTGCTCAACGCCCTGCTGGGCTACGACCGCGCCATCGTCACCGACATCGCCGGCACCACCCGCGACACCGTGGAGGAAAAGGTGCTGGTGGGCGGCGTACTGCTGCGGCTGACGGATACCGCCGGTATCCGAAACAGCGCTGACCGCATCGAGGCTATGGGTGTGGAACGCAGCCGTCAGGCGGCGCAGCGGGCGGCGCTGGCCCTGCTGGTGCTGGACGGCTCCCAGACTCTGACAGACGAGGACGAACAGGCCATGGCGGCGGCAGAGCAGACGCCCCGCCTCCTGGTGCTGGTGAACAAGAGCGATCTGCCCCAAAGGCTGGACACGGCGGCCTTGGCTGAGCGGTTCCCCCGCGTGCTGCATATCTCCGCCCAAACCGGCGCGGGGCTGGACGCGCTGGCGGAGACTGTGGCGGCGCTGTACCCTGCGGGGGAGACGCCTGCGGGCGAGCTGCTGACCAACGCGCGGCAGGCTGACGCCGTGGAACGCGCCCTGTCCGCCGTAGCGGAGGCCCGCGGCGCACTGGACATGGGCATGACGCCGGATGTGGTGCTGACGGACTGCGAAGCGGCGCTGGAGGCACTGGGCGAGCTGAACGGCAAGCGCATCCGCGAGGATCTGGTGGATACCATCTTCTCCCGCTTCTGCGTGGGAAAATGACCGTATTTTTGTAAAAGGTGCGCAAATTTTCGGGTTTCCCCTTTTCAACTGGCGCGTTTCGTGTTACCATGGAGTATCGTGAACATCCATTCGACAAAGGAGGCTTTTGCTATGCGTGACTATATCATCATGACCGACAGCTGCTGCGATCTGAACGCCCACATGGCCCAGGAGCTGGAGCTGAACGTGGTGCCCCTGACCGTCCACATGAACGGCAAGGACTACGCCAACATGCTGGACGGCAGTGAGATCAGCTTCGAGGAGTTTTACAAGAACATCCGCAGCGGTATCCTCAGCACCACCTCCGCCGCCAATGTAGGACAGTTCGAGGACGCCATGCGCGCCGTGCTGGCCCAGGGCAAGGACATCGTGTGCATCAACTTCTCCAGCGCTCTGTCCGCCACATATCAGAACGCCTGCATCGCCGCCAAGACTATGGCGGACGAGTTCCCCGAGAGCCATGTCTACGTGGTGGACTCCCTGTCCGCCTCGCTGGGGCAGGGGCTGCTGCTGTATCTGGCGGTGCAGAAAAAGCGGGAGGGTCTGTCCGCTGAGGATCTGGTGCAGTGGGTAGAGGAAAACAAGCTTCACATTGACCACTGGTTCACCGTAGACGACCTGAACTTCCTGAAGATGGGCGGCCGCGTATCCGCCACCACTGCGTTTCTGGGTACCATGCTGTCCATCAAGCCGGTGATGCACACCTCCGACGAGGGAAAACTGGTACCCGTCAGCAAGGCCCGCGGCCGCAAGGCCAGCCTGCAGGCCCTCATTGACAAGGTGGCGGAGTTGGGCATCGAGCCCAGTGAGCAGGTGATGTTCATCTGCCACGCGGACTGCGAGAAGGAGTCCCGCGCCGTGGCCGAGGAGCTGAAGGCCCGCTACGGTGTGAAGGAGGTCTACATCAACTACATCGGGCCTGTCATCGGCAGCCACACCGGCCCCAACACCATGGGCCTGTTCTTCGTGGGCACCAAGCGCTGACACATGATTTCACATTCGGAGGGAACGCACATGGAATGGCTGGAGCTGAAGATCGACACCTCGCCGTCGGGGCTGGACGCGGTGACAGCACTGCTGGAGCAGCAGGGCATCACCGGCGTCATCATCGACGATGAAGCGGATTTCAAGGATTTTCTGGAGCATAACCGGCAGTATTGGGACTATGTGGATGAGGACCTGCTGCGGGAAAAGGCCGGCGTCAGCCGCGTCACCTTCTATCTGGAGCGGAACGAGGATGCCCTGAACATCGTGGCGCAGGTGCGCATCGCCATGTCCGCCCTGAAAAAGGAGCATCCGGAGTACGGCCCGATGCTGCTGACCATCGACAACGTGGCCGATGCGGACTGGGAAAACAACTGGAAGAAGTTCTACAAGCCCATGGAGATCGGGGAGCGGCTGCTGGTGGTACCCCAGTGGGAGGAGACCAAGGCCAGAGGGCGGATGAAGCTGGTGCTGAACCCGGGCCTCACCTTCGGTACCGGCAGCCACGCCACCACCCGGCTGTGCCTGCAATCGCTGGACAAGTACATCCATGGCGGCGAAAGAGTGCTGGATCTGGGCTGCGGCAGCGGCATCCTGTCCATCGCGGCGCTGGTGCTGGGGGCCAGAGAGGCTTTTGCCTGCGACATCGACGAGAAGTGCGTGGACGTGGCCTACGAGAACGCCGCCCTCAATGGCATCGGCAAGGACCGCTACACCGTGCGCTGGGGCGACGTGCTGACGGACAAAGCATTACAGGCGGAATTCGGCGGCGACTACGACATGGTGGTGGCCAACATTGTGGCGGACGTCATCATGGGTCTTTCCGGCAAGGTGCGGCCCTTCCTGAAGGAGGACGGTCTGTTCCTGTGCTCCGGCATCATCGACGACCGCGCAGAAGAGGTTTCCGCCAAGCTGCGCGCCGAAGGCTGGACCATCGTGGAGCAGCACGACTCCGAGGGCTGGTACAGCTTCCTGTGCCGGTAAAAAAATCGCATAAAAGGAGCCGGACTCATAAAGTCCGGCTCCTTTTTTCGTCCTTATCGGTATTCCCGCGGCACGGCGCTGTCCACGTATTTGGGCCGCACCTCCAGACGCACCGTGTCCCCAACGGCACAGGGCACGTCCGTCACGTCCAGCGCCAGCTGGGTGGCACCTACCACGCCCCGCACAGGGCAGCGCCGGCCGTTGACCAGCCCCGTCAGACCGTTGCTGCGCAGCAGTGCCCGCCCGGTGCGGAGCAGCCGGTACACCCTGTCCCGCAGGCGCAGGGCGTTGGATTCCTCCGTTACCCCCACGCCGCTGGTATAGCCCGCCGGCAGCAGAGCCAGACGCGTGGGCCGCTTGGTGCGGTACGCGCCGGTGTAGCCCACCTTCCAGCCAGACGGCAAGTCCTTCAGTTCCATGACCTGCGTCTCCAGCCAGCCGATCTTCTCCAGCCCCAGTGGGTCCGGCACCGACAGCCGTCCCAGCAGCGCCGAGCCTAGACGCACCGCGTCCAGCTGCATCTCCGGATACCGCAGAAACGCGGAGGAGGCGCAGACGTGGCGCAGACCCGTTTCGATACCGGCCCGTTCCAGCAGGGCCGCTCCCTCCTGAAACTGCTGGTACTGCCGGCGGGTCAAGGCTTCGTCGGCGGTGTTGGCGAAGTGGGTGAACACCCCCTCCACCCGCATCGATGGCAGGCTTTTCAGCAGGGCGGCGGCCTCCGTCACGTCCTGCGGCAGGAAGCCGAAGCGGCCCATGCCGGTGTCCAGCTTCACGTGGACGCGGGCAGTGACGCCCTTTTCCACGGCCACAGCGGACACCGTCTCCGCCGCAGCGCAGGAGCCCACCGTCAGGATGGCGCCGCAGTCCAGCAGGACGGCCACATCCCGGGGTACTGCGGTGGAGGACAGCATCAGCACCTCCGCCGCGATCCCCGCCTGACGCAGAGCCGCAGCCTCCTCCGCCGTGGACACAGCCAGCATATCCACGCCGTGCTCCGTCAGAAAGCGGGCGTAGTCCGTCAGGCCCAGCCCGTAGCCGTTCCCCTTCACCACGCCGATGATGCGGGCCGACGCAGCTCGCCGCAGCCTGTCCAGGTTCCGCGCCAGCGCCGCGGCATCGATGACCAGTGTGCGCACAGTATTTCCCTCCCTCCGGTGATGTCTGTGTTTCGATTATACCCCTTCTGCGGCGGTACGCAAGTGAGCCGCTGCCGATTTAAGGTGTTCGGCGGAAACATTTAATAAAATCGCAAGATTCGACAGTCTCCGCCTGCAAAAAGGGGCATATCGCGGATATGCCCCTTTTCGTTATTCGCTGTCGCCCGGCAGATACCCAGGCGCCACCAGAATGATCTTGTTGCCCACGTCGTAGTGGCTGTCGGCCTCCACGCGGCTGGACAGCAGGTTGCCGTCGCCATCGTAGATGTTGCGCCACGTCCGGACGTAGTAGCCGGTATGGCCATACTGGTCGATGACCTCCTCGCCCGGGGCCACGTCCGGCGACTCCTGATACACCGTCTGATAGTCCGTGACGCCCAGCACGGCGTTGGTCATCACCACGTAGTGGTCATCCACCTTGGTGCCCAGAATGGTACACGTCACCTCGTTGGTATTGTCGTTGTAGGACGTGACGATCTTGATAGGATAGTCGCGGCTGTTGCGGAAGGCGAAGTCCGGCCCGCCCCAGCTCACCGTGGCGTCGCAGCCAATGGGCATATAGCCCGGGTTGAACATGTGGCAGTAGCGCAGCACGATATCCAGATCGCTGAGCAGTACCGCGTAGTACAGCGTGGAGGACACCTGGCAGATGCCGCCGCCGATGCCGGTGGTGGTGCGCCCGCCCTCGTAGACGCCGGCCTCCTGGTAGCCGCGGGCCGCCGTGCGCTGGCCCACCGCGGAGTTATACCAGAACTCCTCACCGGGGTTATAGATCCTGCCGTTGATGGCCGCCGCCGCCAGCTTGATGTTCTGGTGACGGCCCCAGGGTCCCGCACACTTGGTGGTGTAGGTGCCCAGCACGTCGCGGAACATGCACTCCTCCAGTTCCTCGGTGGACACGGTGGGGAACTCCACCTCCGCATCGGCCAGGAATTCCGTACCCGCCGGTGCGGCATCCAGCTGAGCCTGCACCGCCGTCACATCGAAGGAAAGGCCCACGCGGGACTCGGTGGGCTTCCCCGTCTCCTTGTCGCAGACGGCCTCCACCTTCTCTCCCGCCAGCTGGTCGTGTATCGCCTGCACGTCCACGGTCTGGGCCTTTTTCTCCTCATAGACGCAGGCCACCGGCGTCAGCTCCGCTTTGCAGCATGGCGGCAAGGTCGCTCTCCAGCTGCGGCGCGTCCAGCATGCGGCCATCAGCGGGCTTGGTGATATACAGGCCCTCGCCCTTTTCCAGACGGTAGCCGCCGTCCACCACCGTGCAGTTCAGCGATGCCGCCAACTTCTCTCGCAGGCGGCATCCAGCGCCGACTGATCCACGTCCAGCGCCGGTACGGCGGAGGTCTGGACAAACCAGCTGCGGATCAGCTCATACCCGCCGCGGAGCCATGCCAGCGCCCCGCCGCCCCAGCTTTCGTACCGCCGGGACGCACCGGCGGCCACAGCCGCCGCCTGGGGCGTCACGGTGACGCCCAGCTCCTCCAGCGTGACGGCGCCGATGCTCTCACCGCTCTCCGTCAGGGTCACGGCGGTGTCATGGAGGACCCGCTCGCCCTGCTGCTCCCACAGCGCTTCGATCTGCTGGGCAGCCTGTCCCGACACGTCCACCCCCAGCACATCCGTGTGGGGCAGCGCGGTGTCGTTATACAGGAACTGCACCACCGCGCAGGCGGCTATGTAGGCCAGTGCCAGCACGCCCACGACGATGCCGACGATCAAGCCCGCCTTTCTGCCGCCGGAGACCGGCGGCTTCTCCGGCGCAATCTGTTCCAGCCGTGCGCCGTCGGCTGCTTCTGTCGTTTTCACAGAGGACACGATGTTTTCTTCCATAGATGTCCCCCTCCTTCCCTTTCGCCACAGGGGTACCCTGTGCCAGCCCATGATACCATACCCCTGTGGGAAATGGGTTACAAATCCGTAACAACCCCTGCGGGCCGGCGCTTGGGAATGTGGATGGTCAAGAGGATCTCCTCGTCCGTGTCGCAGCGGCCTACCTCCGCGCCTACGCCCGCCGACTGCATCAGCCGCACGCCCCGCTCCACGCTGTTCAGGAACAGCCGCACGTCCTTGATGATGTACGTGGGACGCCGCCGCAGCGGCTCCGTCCGGTTCCGGGCGGCCAGGGCATCTATGTATTGCTCCGCCTGAGCCACGTTGAGACCCCGCTGTCCCATGTGCCGCGCCGCCGCCAGCTGCTGCTCCGGATCGGTGAGCCGCAGCAGCGCCCGGGCATGGCGCTCCGTCAGGCCGTACTGCCGCAGGCAGTCCGTCACCGGCGGCCCCAGCCGCAGCAGCCGCAGCTTGTTGGCGATGGCGGGCTGGGACTTGCCCAGCTTCTCCGCCGCCTGCTGCTGGGACAGGCCGTACCGCCCGATGAGGCGGGAGATGGCCGCCGCCTCCTCCAGATAGTCCAGATCCCGCCGCTGCAAATTCTCGATGAGGGCCAGCAGCGCCGCGTCCTCCTCCCCCACCGCCGCAATGAGACACGGCACCTCCCGCAGGCCCGCCATGCGGGCGGCCCGCAGCCGCCGCTCTCCCGCCACCAATTCGTAATAGCCGCCCTTGTCCCGCACCGTCAGCGGCTGTAAAATCCCGTAGGCGCGGATGCTGTCCGCCAGCTCGCGCAGCGCCGTCTCGTCAAAGCTGCGGCGGGGCTGCTGCGGATTGGGCCGCACGGCGCCAATGGCGATATAGCGGACGCGGCTGGACAGAAACTCCCCCTTCTGGTTTTTCCTCATGGTCTCCCCCCTCCTTTCCCCCCATTTTACGGCGTATTTGCCGCGAAATCAGGCAGAAACCGTCGGGAAATCCGAAAAATCTGTCCCTGCGCGCAAAAAAAGACGCCCGCAGGCGTCTTTTTTACGTCCCGTTCATATCACTGCCGCTCCCGCTTCAGCCGCCGGATGTCCTCGCCGAAGAAGGGCAGGATCTCGTACTCCCCCTCCAGACGGGACAGCACGGACCGGCCATAGCGGCTGCCGATCTCCTCCGGCGCCAGATTGGTGCTGATGATGGTGGAGCGCTTTTCCATCAGCCGCCCGTTGACGATCTGGTACAGGGCGCTCTGGACGAAGGAGGTGGTCATCTCTGTACCCAGATCGTCCAAATCAGCAGGTCGCAGCGCATGCAGCGGTCCGCGTCCTCGCCGCCGTCCTCGTCCCGCCGGAATTTGGCGTCCTCGAACCGTGCGAACACGCTGGCCGCCGTGTCGTACACCACGGAGAAGCCGTTTTCGCTGACCACCCGCGCGATGCAGGCGGAGAGAAACGTCTTGCCCAGTCCCGTACCGCCGGACAGCAGCAGGCTGCCGCCGCCCTTGGCGAACTGGTAGGCGTAGTCACGGCAGACGTCGAAGTTCCGCTCCATATTGGCCCGGGGCGACACGCCGAAGGCCGGCTGCACCGCGCTGTCATACCAGTCGAAGCTAAACGTCTCGAAGCTGTCCTCCCCCAGGGGCAGCAGGCGGGACAGCTCCGCCAGCTGCTCGCGGAGCAATACGTAACTGAACGAAGCAATACTGA
>VOFJ01002407.1_pt1 | contig 15233 bp, 23 predicted proteins | sample 5384081 | NCBI WGS metagenome assembly VOFJ01 (sample SAMN12384729, study PRJNA508395) | human gut metagenome | isolation source: healthy gut I | host: Homo sapiens
ATCAGGCGCTTCGTTCAGTTACGTATTGCTCGCTTCTCTTCGGTGAATTCAGTTTGCCTACGACGGGCATAATAGAGAGAATCCGTAATCATTAATCCACGGACTGGGTTGATGTGTTTGTTTAAATCCACGAATCTTATTAGCCGTATAAGTGTATTGCCATCCGTCTCCCATCTTTCCTGTTTGTGGAGTCCAGAAATTCATCCCCCACGGACGGGCAATGGTACCGGATAAGTATTACCTGTTGATAACTCGAAACTAGATTGAGAACCCATAAGCGGATTGACATACTGCGTCCAGTCTTTGGCTTTTGCAAAGACGATACAACTTAATGCGCATACTAATAGGAGATACTTTTTCATGGTCTTATTTATTATTTTTATGGCTCAATCGAATCAGAAATCGATTGAGCCAATTTATTTTTCAAGGTTTTGTTTTTTTTTATTCAATTTGAACAGCTAGTACCAACTCATTCCTCTTCTTTGGAGGAGAGAGCCTGGAGAGGGACTCCCATTTCGTAGGATGATCGGTCATCTTGATTTCCATCGTTCCTCCATTCGCAATATCCTGATGGTTAAAGAATGGAACCCACCCAACTTTTACCGTTCAGCAATACACTTTCAATGTATTTATTCTTTTTTCCCATTATTTTTTACTACAATACTGAAAGTCTTTCCTTCAGGCAGATTGATAACTGCTTTGTCGAAGGCAGGACGTCCGATGGAATATACCGGCTTGCCGGGACATACCTGATAGAATCCCATAGAGTTGAGTATATACCAGGCAGACATCTGACCGCAGTCCTCATTACCCGAAAGACCGTCTATACTGTTGGTATACTGACTTCGGTAAACGCTATCCACCAACTCTTGAGTTCTCCAAGGATGGTTAACGTAGTTATATAGATGGATCACATGGTGACTTGGTTCGTTTCCATGTGCATATTGCCCGATAAGTCCGCTAATGTCTGACGATGTTGTTTCGCCTTCGAGTGATGAATCGGCGTGAATAACGAATCGAGTTTCTGAACAGAATGCGTCTTCTCCACCCATCAGATCCACTAATCCATCTATATCATGAGGCACAAACCAAGTCCATTGCCAGGCTGTACCTTCGCAATAGTCGTCACTACGGTGATTGGATGAACGGGGATTGAAAGGAGTACGCCATTCACCTTTTGAGTCCAGTCCACGCATGAAGCGGATTGATTTTGTCGAAATAAAATTCGTACGCCTTGGCAAAGCGTTCATACTTTGCTTTGGATTCAAAATCACTCATTGCTTCTGCAAAAGATAGAGATACACCAGTCATCATACGCATATTCCAGAGCTTTGGCCACTGATTCGTTTTTCGCGGTCACAAGGGATATATCCGATGGCATTCTTATAATATTTTGCTTTAGGCATGAGATGAGGCAATACCAAATCCGGACATTTGATGCCGGTAGTGTGTCATATTCGGCGGCACGCAGGCAGGCTTTATAAGCCTCTTTGACATCAAAATTGCGATACCCTTTCATGTAAGCATCCACGATGACCGGAACAGCATGATAACCAATCATAGTGCCGGTGTAATTGGAAGCCAAGTCCCACATGGGGTATATCCCACCTTCCTGATGCTTCTTAATTAACGAATTGATAAAGTGATTATTCAGATCAGGATCAATGATAGTCATTAGCGGATGTAGCGCACGGAAAGTATCCCATAAAAGAAAATACAGTGTATATCGGATTAAAAGGGTGTCTCCTTGATGCACTTCAAGATCCATTCTAAATAACGTCCGTCTGCATCAGTGAACAGATTTGGACTGATTCCCGTATGATAGAGGCCGTGTAGAAGATGGCTTTTATCTTCTTTATCGGAAGTTGTAATATCAATTTTCGACAGATATTGATTCCATGCCGGGCGTGCGTCTTTGCGTACTTTATCAAAATCCCATCCGGGAATCTCTGATTCAACGTTCTTCCGTGCACCGGCAATATCGACAGCGGACACACCTACTTTAACAAGAACCTGCTCGTCTTTACTGGTGTTGAAATGCAATAATGCTTTGCAGACAGGAAGCCGTTTGCCATTGTCCATGGTGATAGAATCCGTAACGAGCGTATAAGAGAATGGCTTGGAAAATTTAGCGTAGAAGTTGATATATTGGTCGAAAGCCCAATAAGTTGTTTTCTTATGTCCACATATTTCCGTGTCACTGATTACTTCTATTTCCATCTCCGAGTTTGTCTGTCGTTGCAGGCTGTAATCTAAATCGATGATTAAGCCGGATTCGGCGTTTTCGGGAAAAAGTATAGCGATGGATTGCTCCTCGTTTGGTGGCTGATATTTCAGCTTTTACCTGGTAAGTATCTAGAAAAACAGCATAATATCCCGGTTCTGCGATTTCATTCTTATGTGAGAAAGAGGAAGCGTATGCTAGGCGTTGGCTTTGGGGATCGGTTGTACGATATTGTTGTTTACCCACAGTTGGCATGAGCAAGACATCTCCATAGTCGCAACAACCTGTACCGCTGCCGTGGGTGTGAGAAAGCCATTGATGGTAGAGTCGGCATAATAATAACCGGAACAGGCATCCCAACCGTCAATCCGGGTGTCCGGACTGGGCTGAATCATGCCGTGGGGAACTACTGCGCCGGGAAAAGTATGTCCATGTCCACCGGTACCGATGAAAGGGTTGACGTAATGCACTATAGTCTTTTACGTTAGTGGGGGCTGTACAGGAGCTAAGTGTGAATAAACCTCCTAAACATCCTACTATTAGGAATGTTTTTAATTTCATGGTATTAATAGCTTTTAAGTTTTAGCCGGTTCATCTTTTACTTCTTATTTAGGAGAAATGAAGATATTGTTTCCGACAATCTTATAATCAATAGGTATGGAGTTCTGCAATGATTTCAGTACTGACTCGATGTTCGATTTCCTTTTCAGTACACCGGAGTAAGTTTTACCCGTCTGAATGTCAGGAGACAGAATGATCTTCACATCATAGAAACGCTCCAGCGTTTGGTTATTGTGAATATATCGGCTTTTTGGAATGGAATCAGGTTGTCATGCCATACTGCATCCAACTTGGCGTCTACTTGTTTTACAGTCAGTCGGCCGTTGCTTTTGTTCAGTTCCGCACGCTGTCCGGGGGAGTAAGGATAATTTGTCCCTCTTCCTTGTTGCCTTTTACTTCTATCTCACCTTCAATAAGTGTCGCTTCGGCTATTCGGCAACGCTTATCGGATTTTAAGTTGAACGTAGTTCCCAATACGCGTACGCGTATTGCATCACTTTGTACGGTGAATGGCTTATGGCGGTTTTTGGTGACTTCAGAAGTAAGCTTCTCCTTCCAGGTAGACATTGCGTTCCTTTTCGGAAAACTCGCGCGGATACTTTAAGGTTGCTGCATTGTTTAGCCAAACTTTGGTCCCATCCGGCAGAACGACCTCCTTCACAATGCCTTCGCTGGCTACTGCAACCATCATTTGCTGGTCGTTTCCATTGTGATAAAACCAATATCCGATTCCACCCATGACCAACATCACAGCAATCACTGCGGCATATTTCATCCAGCGATGCATGCTTAGTATTTTGCTCTGTTTACCTTTCTCCTCGTCCAGCTTCTTATAAAGTCGTTTTTTCTGCACGAAGCATCCGTTGCCCGTCGGCATATTGGTCGAATTTACCCTAAATGATAAATTTCTTCCATACGAAAGAGCTGACGGGCATTTTCTTCCGATTCCTCCATCCAGGCATTGACCTCGATAAGCTCTTCTTCTTCAGAACACTGTCCTGTCAGATATCTGTTTATTATTTCTTCACTCAGATTACTCATTTTCTTTTTTCCTTCATATTAGTAATACAATTCAGAACATAAAAAACACTTACCAATCTCTCTATAAAAATAAGAAAAGAATCGTCCAAAGAGGATCAAGTCGGCACGCAAGTATTTTTTCAAAAAGCCTTATACATATGGGCTTCCACCGTGCGGAGTGAAACTCCGAGAATATCGGCTATTTCCTTGTTTTTCATTTCGTGCAGATAGCTTTAACTTTGAAAACTTCTTTGCATTTGTCCGGCAATTCATTAATGGCGTTGTAGAATTTCTTTTTACGGAGTTCTCTATCTTCGATCCTCCGAATTACTTCGTTGTTGTCCGGTTGATAGAATTCTGCGCGTCTTTGGTTGATTTCTTCCATGGCAAGCACAATAACCTTCTTCCACACTGCGGTGTTTCAAGACGTTAAGGGCACGGGTGTAAACGGCACGATAGAGAAAGGCCTGGATTTGGTCGCCTATCTCTATGCTGTCTTTCCGTCTCCATAATTCCACAAAGACATCCTGTACTACATCTTCCGCCTCCTCTTCCCCTACCAGGCGGGTAGCGTAGAAGATGAGGCTGGGATAGTACCGGCGAAATAGTGCTTTATAGGTTATATCGAAGTTTTCGTTCATTCTCTCAATAGATATTAGTTCAGATATACTTAAGGTTTTTTCCTCGAATATGACTCCGATTGTTTTTGGGGGTACTGCCCATCTCGAATTCTATGGTGGCTCCACTCATGATTTGTTCATGGGTGATATACGTTTTGTCGTAGGGGTGTCCGTTTACTTTGGTTGACTGTATATAGATATTTTCTTGTTTACATTAGGAGCTAGTACGGTAAATGTTTTACCGTTTGTCAGATGCAACTGCATTTCCGGGAAGAGCGGGGTCCCTATTTCGTACTTGCCACTGACGGGATTTACGGGGTAGAATCCCATCGCACTGAATACATACCATGCTGACATCTGTCCGCAATCTTCGTTGCCACAAAGACCGGCAGGCTCGTTTTATAGAGCTCGTTCATTACTTTTGCTACATATTCTTGTGTGCGATTTTCAGTGTCCTATAGCATTGAAACAGATAAATAACATGATGGCTCGGTTCATTGCCATGCGCATATTGTCCCTATCATGCCCGTGCTGAAAGATAGGTAGTTCGTCATCTGCTGCCGGATGATAGGTGAACATACTATCCAGTTTTTCGGCAAATCGGTTTTTACCTCCTCCAAGGTCTATCAGTCCGTTAATGTCATGCTGTACAGACCAAAAGTATTGCCATCCGTTGCTTTCGCAGATATGTGTGGAGTATAGTCATCGGCTTTGAAGTCCTTGATAAAGGTGCCTTTGTCGTCACGTGGCTGCATGAAAGAAGTAGCGGGGTTATAATACATTCTTGTAGTTTTGAGAACGTTTATAGAAAATTCGTCCGCAATGTCTTGTTTGCCCATCTTCTTCGCCATTTCGGCAATGCAATAGTCATCGAAAGCGTATTCCAGTGTTTTGGATAACGACCAGTTTTCTGCGTTGTAGTGGTCTGTTACGTTGTAGGTATGTATCCTAATTCTTTGTAGAGTCCGATGCCGCGGTAACTATCCCAGATTAGCCGTCGCAACACAAGCGTTCAATGCTTTCTCCGCATCAAAATCACCGACCGATACCTTTCAGATAGGCGTCTGCGATAACAGGAACAGCATGATAACCGATCATCATGTCTGTTTCACTTCCGTAGAAGTTCCACACTGGCAGAACCGGCCATTCTGCTCGTAGAAGGCAATGAAAGATTTTCATCATGTCGTTGACGCGCTCGGGTTCGGTATAAAGTAAAGAGCGGGTGGGCGGCACGGTATGTATCCCATAGGGGAGAAAGTGCTATAATTAACCCAGCCGTCGGTCTGGTGTACTTTCTTATCGGGGCCGTAGTAAGCTCCGTCTACATCACTGTAAATAGTTGGAGCAATCATCGAGTGATAGAGAGCGGTGTAGAAGTTTACTTTGTCGTCTTCGTTACTGCCTTTTACTTCGATTTTCAAGTTGGCGGTTCCAGTTCGCTTTTGTTTCCGCCAAGTATTTGTCGAAGTCATTTTCGGGGACTTCAGCTTGCAGGTTTTTGGCTGCTCCTTCCATACTGACACCGGAAATGGCAGTGTTTACTAATATCTGTTCATCCTTTTTGGGTATTGAAATCGAAGCGGGGCGATAACAGCGGTCCCGATACGTTTATTGTCTTTTGGTGATGGCAGTTGTGTCCAGTTCTATTTTCTCAAAAGGCTTGGAGAATCGGGTGCGGAAATAGATGTGTTGATCGCGTGCCCAGCCGTCGGAGAAACGGTAACCTTGAATGGTGACGGAGTCTACGACTTCGATATGAGAATCGTTGGTAAAATCCCAGTTCATGGCTTTTCTTCAGATTTAAGAAGATAGCAGATTGGGCTTCCGGAAACGTATAACGTTGGATACCACAACGCTCGGTGGCAGTCAGTTCGACGTTGATGTTATAATCAGTCAGGCGTACTTGATAATAACCGGCATGAGCACTTTCATCCTTGTGGGAGAATTTAGAATGGATGCCAAGCGGTGCTTCCGCTTCTTTGTAGGGAAGAGTGACAGGCATGAAAGAGATGTCATACAAATCTCCCGCTCCAGTGCCGGAGAGATGCGTGTGGCTGAAACCGGCAATCGTACTATCCGGATACAGAAATAACCGGAGATACGGTCCCATCCGGGGAGTCCATTGTCCGGGCTAAGTTGCACCATGCCGAAAGGAGCTTGAGCACCGGGATACGTGTTTCCGGTGAAGTCGGTTCCGATGAACGGATTTACGTACAATGTGTAATCTGTTTCGTGTTTTTCTTGCGTAGGGGTACAGGAAACCAGCATGCAGGTTAACAGCAAGCATAGATAAATAGGCGTTCTCATTGCTCTTTAGGTATTAGTGATTACTTATTTTATTTATTTGAAGGATAAGAAAATAATTAATCTGGTCACAAAGGTAGAAAAAAACTGTGACAAGCCTAAATTATAGGCTTAATATTTTTTAAGAGAGACAAATAGACTTCTACATCCGGTCGATATTCCTCGGTGCCGGACAGTGCTTATCGGTGCCTCGATTAGTGTAATATTTAGGCGCGGATTTTCGTAGATTACACGGTTTTAAGAATAAAAAATCCGTGTAATTCGCGTAATCTGCGCCTAATTTTAAATCTTTATGTAAAACGAGCCTATTATCTTTTTTATTAGACTCCTTTTCATTTACTTTTTAGATTCCTGCTAGCTCCAGTACTTTTTCAACAGCTGCCGGTAGTCCGTCGGCATTCTTACCTCCGGCGGTTGCAAAGTGAGGCTGACCACCGCCACCGCCTTGAATTAGTTTGGCAGGCTTCTTTCACTAAATTGCCAGCTTTCAGACCACTCGCAACCAGATTGTCGCTAAGCATGACTGTCAGCATCGGTTTTCCGTTATCTATATTTCCGGCAACGAAGAACAAGTTTTCTGTAATCTCACCACGAAGTTGGAAAGCGATATTCTTCACTACTTCTGCCGGTAGCGGAGCACAGAACTTAACCACTTTGATGCCGTGAATTTCTTGTATATTTTTCAACAGTCTTTCTTTCAAGGCTGCTTCTTTTTCTTTCATGAAGTCTTCCACCTGCTTCTTCAAACCTGCGTTTTCATCCAGATATTTTGCGGATTGCGATACCCAAGTCAGGAGCATTGTTGAAGAGAGCCTTCAAGTCGCTAAGTGTATCTTGTATTGTATCCAGCATTTCTTCCACGCGTGCTCCGGTATAAGCTTTCAATACGGCGGAACGCCGGCAGCAACAGAACTTTCGGAGATGATTTTTACCATACCGATATTTCCGGTTGCAGCTACGTGTGTACCACCGCAGAACTCGATAGAAGTACCGAATTGGATCACACGAACTCTGTCGCCATACTTTTTCACCAAAGAGGGCGATAGCTCCCAATTCCTTAGCTTCCTCGATAGGAATATTGCGATATTCTTTCAATGGGATATTAGCGCGGATTCTTGCATTGACGATATGTTCAACTTTACGGATTTCTTCATCGGTCACTTTCTGGAAATGAGAGAAGTCGAAACGCAATGAATCCGGTGTAACCAATGAACCTTTCTGTTCGATGTGTTCACCCAATACTTCACGTAAAGCAGCATCCAGCAAGTGGGTCGCCGAGTGATTGGCTGCGCAGGCAGCACGTTTGTCGGTATCTACACAAGCCATCATCGGAGCTTCCGGATGTTCGGGTAGCTTTTTGGTAATATGTATCGGAAGATTATTCTCTTTCTTTGTGTCGACCACTTCAATCGTCTCGAACTCGCTCACCAATACACCTGTATCACCTACCTGACCACCACTTTCTGCATAGAACGGAGTATAGTCGAGTACAATCTGATACAATGTCTGGTTTCTTTTGTTTGATCTGACGGTAACGAAGGATAGAAGCCTCGTATTCAGTGTAATCGTAACCAACGAATTCAGTAGTCCCTTCTTTCAGTACAATCCAGTCACCTGTTTCGATGGCGGCTGCGTTACGGGCACGTTGCTTCTGCTGCTGCATCTCTTCGTTGAACTCTTCGATGTTGACTGTCATTCCGTTTTCACGGAGAATCAGCTCTGTCAAGTCGAGCGGGAAACCGAAAGTATCATATAAGGTAAAGGCATGTCTTTACCGCTGATTTCAGTTTTTCCATTGGCTTTGGTATCTTCCATTGTCTTATCCAGCAGACGGATACCTGTTTCCAGCGTGCGAAGGAAGGCTTCTTCTTCTTCTTTGATTACCTTTTCGATCAGTGTCTTTTGTGCAATCAGCTCCGGATAATGGCTTCACCCATATTCTCAATCAGCACAGGAAGCAACTTGTACATGAATGCTTGCTTCTGTCCGAGGAAAGTATATCCGTAACGAACAGCACGGCGAAGGATACGGCGGATCACATAACCAGCTTTCGCGTTAGAAGGCAACTGACCGTCTGTGATAGAGAATGCAATAGTACGGATATGGTCGGCAATTACACGCATGGCGATGTCCTGCTGCTTATCTTTTCCGTATTCTGTACCCGACATAGCTGCAATAGCTTTCAGCATTGGCTGGAATACGTCTGTATCGTAGTTGGACGTTTTGCCTTGGAGTGCCATACAAAGACGCTCGAATCCCATACCGGTGTCGATCACTTTTGCGGGAAGCGGCTCAAGACTGCTGTCTGCCTTGCGGTTGTACTGCATGAATACGAGATTCCAGATTTCAATCACCTGCGGATGATCATGGTTCACGAGGTCGCGACCGGAGATCTTGGCGCGTTCTTCAGCAGGACGGAGGTCGATATGGATTTCGGAACAAGGTCCGCAAGGTCCTGTATCACCCATTTCCCAGAAATTATCGTGCTTGTTGCCGTTGATGATATGGTCTTTCGGCAGGAATTGTTCCCAATAGGAAGCAGCTTCGTCGTCACGGCTCAATCCTTCTTCGGGACTTCCTTCAAATACGGTTGCATAGAGATGTTCCGGATTCAGTTTCAAGACTTCTACCAGATATTCCCATGCCCAGCTGATGGCTTCTTTCTTGAAGTAATCGCCGAACGACCAGTTACCGAGCATTTCGAACATGGTATGATGGTAAGTATCGTGTCCTACCTCCTCCAAATCATTGTGCTTTCCGCTTACGCGCAAACATTTCTGAGAGTCCGCGACTCTTTGGTATTTCGCCGGATGGTTACCCAAAATAATATCTTTAAACTGATTCATCCCTGCATTGGTAAACATGAGGGTCGGGTCATCTTTTATCACCATGGGAGCCGATGGAACAATCTGGTGTCCTTTCGACTCAAAGAAATTCTTGAATGAATCTCTGATCTCTTTTGCAGTCAACATATAATGAAGAATTATGATTTATGAATTATGAATTATGGGCTGTGGGATATGAGAGAGGGGAAGAATCCCCAATAAATCATAAATCACAACTCATAAATTCGTAAAAACTGTGCAAAGATAGCTTGTTTTTATTACTTTTGCCGTATTAACAAGCGAAATATTTCACAAAAAGATGCGCAAAGTTTACTACATCTACAATCCAAGGACGCAGACTTATGACCGAATTTACCCCTACCGTACGGCAGCGTGCACTTAGCATTCTGCGTCGGCTTTTCTATGGTATGGGGTTGGGAGCGGGTTGCTTTATCGTGTTGCTCTTGATCTTTGGCTCTCCATCGGAGAAGGAATTAAGAATTGAAAACAGCCGTCTTTTGGCACAATATAATGTGCTTTCCCGTCGTTTGGACGATGCTATGGGGGTACTTCAGGATATTCAGCAGCGTGACGATAATCTGTATCGAGTGATTTTACAGGCAGATCCTGTTTCTCCGGCTATTCGTCAGGCAGGTTATGGCGGGACGAACCGTTACGAAGAACTGATGGATTTGGCGAATGCCAAGCTGGTGGTGAACACGACTCAAAAATTGGACGTGCTTTCCAAAAAGGCTTTATATCCAGTCGAAATCTTTCGATGACGTGAGTGGATATGTGCAAGAATCATGATGAAATGTTGAAATGTATTCCGGCCATACAGCCTATTTCCAATAAGGACCTTCGTCAGACGGCTTCCGGTTATGGTACACGTATCGATCCTATTTACGGTACGACGAAGTTCCATGCGGGAATGGACTTCTCCGCTCATCCGGGAACGGATGTGTATGCTACCGGAGACGGAACTGTGGTAAAGGTAGGGTGGGAAACCGGATATGGTAATACCATTGAGATAGATCATGGCTTCGGGTATCTCACTCGATATGCTCACTTGCAGGGGTTTAATACGAAAGTCGGAAAGAAAGTGGTGCGTGGAGAGGTGATTGGAAAAGTGGGCAGTACGGGAAAGAGTACCGGGCCGCATCTCCATTATGAAGTGCACGTGAAGGGACAGGTGGTGAATCCGGTGAACTATTATTTCATGGATTTAAGTGCTGAGGATTATTACGAAAAGATGATTCAGTTGGCTGCCAACCACGGTAAGGTATTCGATTAAATTCTAAAAAAAAACAGGGGTATTATGCTTAATACGGACTAAAGAACTGAAACTATATTATTCAATAGGGGAGGTTGCCGACATGTTCGAGTCAATCCGTCATTGCTCCGTTTTTGGGAAAAGGAATTTCCGCAAATCTCTCCTAAGACAAGGCGGGAAGAGGAATACGTCAGTACCGCAAAGAAGACGTAGAAACGATCGGTCTTATCTATCATTTGGTAAAAGAAAAAGGGCATGACACTTCCGGTGCCCGGCAACGTTTGAAGGATAATAAAGAAGCTACGGTTCGTAATTATGAGATTGTAAATAAGCTGAAAGCGATAAAAAGAAGAGCTTTTGGCTATTAAACGCGAATTGGATGGACGGGAATAAATAAATGCTAATCGATCATGGATTCGATAGGCAAGAAACCTCATAACAAAATGAACGGTGAACAATTTGCATGATACTGCAACTTATTCACCGTTCATCGTTTTTCTTATTTACCGTTTGAGAAGCTATTCTTCTACACGGCTCACCTGTTTGATATTCTGTATTTTCTTCAGATTGTTGCAGATGGTTTTTACATCATCCACATCATGTACCCATAACTGAATTTTACCCTCAAATATACCGTCTTCGGTTTCGATGGTCAGCTTGCGGATATTCACATTAAGCTGCCTGGAGATAACCTGCGTCACTTCGTTTAACAGTCCCATGCTGTCTATACCTTTTATATATATATATACGAGGAATGACAGTTCTTTGTGGTGTATCCCATTCTGTGGCTAATATGCGGTTGCCGTAACTGCTCTTCAGCTTGGCGGCAACGGGGCATTGGCGTTTGTGGATAATGATCCGGTCATTCTCATCCACATATCCCAATACATCATCACCGGGAATAGGGTGGCAGCATTCGGCCATGATATTTTCTTCTGCAAACTTTCTTCTGTCAGTTTGAGCACCTGTTTCGGGTTGATTTTTTTTTTTCCTGCGGTTCTTTCTCCTCTTGCTGCTTGTCTTTTTGCCGTTGACAAAAGAGAAAGTCAGATATTTCTTCCAGTTACTGGTTTGCTTTTCTTTCAGTTCATTCTTGTCCGCTTCCCCAAAACGATTGCTTTACTGCCAATGGCAGCCAGCAGTTCTTCTTCATTCTTGGCGTTATGGAACTTGCGCAACTTTTCGATGACAGCTTCTCCCGGTCGTATTCCTCCTTTTTTCAAGAACTCATTCAGTAGTTCTTCTCCTATCTTCTGGTTTGCTTTACGCTCTTTGCGGAGAATGGCTGCTATCTTGGCGCGGGCACGGGCAGTGGTTGCAAAAACTTCCCATTGCGGTTGCACACGTTGCGATTTTGAAGTAAGGATTTCAACTTGGTCACCACTTTGCAATTTGTGGCTCAACGGCACTAATTTATGATTGACTTTGGCGCCAATACAATGGCTACCGATGTCGGTATGCAGGGAGAATGCAAAGTCGAGAGCCGTAGAGTTCTGCGGCATAGTCTTCAGTTCGCCTTTAGGAGTGAACACGAATATTTCGGGGAAGCAAATAAGTTCAGTTTGATAGTGTCCAGGAAGTCGATGGCGTCCGGTTGTGGGTCATCATCTAATATTTCCTTAATGGTCTTCAGCCATTTTTCTAATTCACCTTCGTCTTCGCTGCCTCCTCCTTCTTTATATTTCCAGTGTGCGGCAAAGCCTTGTTCTGCAACATCATTCATCCGTTCGCTGCGAATCTGTACTTCAATCCATTGTCCGTTGTTTCCCATCAGGGTGACGTGCAATGCCTGATAACCATTAGCTTTAGGATGGCTGACCCAGTCGCGCAAACGGTCCGGGTGGGGTTTGTATATTTTGGAGATAGAGACGTAGATATCGAAACAGTCGTTGAGTTCCTCCTCTATTGCGAGGCTCAAAAATAATACGGACGGCCAGTAAGTCGTAGATTTCTTCGAAAGGAACGTGCTTGGTCTGCATCTTGTTCCAGATTGAGTAGATTGATTTTACGCGGGCAAGTATCCGGTATTTCAATCCCATCTTATCCAGTTGGGTACGAATCGGAGCCGTGAAGTCATTAAATACCTTATCACGTTCAGCTGCAGTCGCGTTCAACTTCTCTTCTATCTCGGCATATTCTTCGGGATGTTCGTATTTGAAGCTTAGATTTCTCAAGTTCCGTCTTTATTTTATAAAGCCCCAAGCGGTTGGCAAGGGGAGCGTAGATGTAAAGAGTTTCGCCTGCTATCTTGTATTGCTTGTTGGGTAACATGGAACCAAGGGTACGCATGTTGTGCAGGCGGTCTGCTATTTTGATAAGGATCACCCGGATATCGTTCGACATGGTAAGCAGTAACTTTTTGAAATTCTCTGCTTGTGCCGAGGCACGGTCGCCAAAGATACCTCCGGATATTTTAGTAAGTCCATCTACAATTTGGGCAATCTTTGGACCAAAGATGTTTTCGATATCTTCTACCGTATAATCGGTGTCTTCCACTACATCATGCAGTAACGCTGCACAAATAGAAGTCGATCCGAGACCGATTTCGTTGCATACGATACTCGCCACAGCAATCGGGTGCATAATATATAAGGTTCGCCCGAACGGCGTTTGATTCCTTTGTGCGCCTGATTGGCAAAAAGTTGAAAGCTCTTCGTAATGATTTCAACCGTTTGCGATGTTTTGTAGCGAGATAATCATTCAGCAGTTCGTGGAACGCCTGATTGATCATCTCTTCATCAGCTATTTCTTTGGGGGGTCAGATTATCCATAATTGTTATCCTTTCATCTTGCTTAGCTTTTGCAAAAATAAGCAAATTTCACGAACGGTGCAAGCGGGATACCGTTTATTTGTATATTTTCAATCGTTTTCCTGCTGCAATCTTGGTGTTAGACATTCCGTTCCATCGCTGTATATCCTTAACTCTGACTCCGTATTTCTCGGCAATGGACGATAAAGTGTCACCACTTTTTATCTTGTAATAGGTTGGTTTCCCTTTACCTGCAACTGCTGTCGTAGCCCTTCGTGTAGAAGGAATCTCTTTTACGGCAACAGTTTTACGGTTACGGAACAATTCATCCGCACGATGTGCGAAAATTGTATCCTGCCTGTCGATAAAAGTGCTGATGGCTTCGATCGGTAGGCGGAGGGTATACGGTTTTGTTATCACCCGGAATGATTTGTTTCTTATATTGCGGGTTCAGACTTTTGATTTGGTCCAACGGAACGTTGCACAAGTCGGCTATTTGCTCGAAGTGCAGGTTCTTGTTGACTTGTACGGTATCCGTGCTTGCCGGAATGTTGGTTTCCATCGGGCAGATATTATGATCGCAGTAATAGGTCATCACATAGTTGGCTGCAATAAAAGGCCGGTACATAACCACGTGTTTCTTTGGGTAATAAATTGTAGATTTTCCAGTAATCCAGTTTCACCGTTGGCGCGACGGATTGCTTTGTTGATTGTGCCGGGACCACAGTTGTAGGCGGCAATTACAAGGTTCCAGTCGCCGTAAATGGCGTACATCTCTTTCAGATAACGTGCGGCAGCCCAAGTCGCCTTGATTGGGTCGCGACGTTCGTCTACAAGACTATTCGACTCCAGTCCGTAAATCTTTCCCGTACCGATCATGAATTGCCACAAACCGGAAGCTCCGGCACGCGATACGGCTGAAGGATTCAACGCGGATTCGATAATCGGAAGGTATCTCAGCTCCAATGGAAGTCCGTATGCATCTAATGCTTCCTCGAAAATCGGCATATAGAAGTTGCAAGCGCTTAACATGAAAGAAACCTGGTTGCGCAAACGTCCTGCATACATATCGATAAATTTGCGTATGATATCGTTGTAGGGCATTTCCATGACAGCCGGAATGCGCGACAAACGGTCGATGTAAACCGAATCGCTGAACAGAGGGTTGATTTCCGCTGTGCTGCAATCTTTACCCAAGTCAATATAGTTTTTGGCTTTCCAGTCATTCAACAGGCTGTCGAGCGGGTATGTCATACTTTTAGGCAAGTCAATGCTCTCTTTGCGCTCAGTTCCATTTTTTTCACGAATCACTACATCTACACTTTGCGCTTTTTTGCGATGTTGCCACTAGTAAAAAGGAAAATCATCGAACAATAGTTAACTAATTTCTTCATGCTTCAATAATAAGATCAATCTAAATTGTGTTTTTTAAAATCGTAATACACATTGCAATCCCACCGATTTGTTCTTCAAACTGGTAGAGCGGAATTGGTTGTTATTGTCAATAACAGCCGGTTCTACTTTCATACTCAGGTCGGGGGTGATATCGAAGTTGGACAACTCCGCATCTACGTATGCGTCGATGATAGAGAGATCAAGTAAACTCCGATAAATGCAAATATGCTAGCAATACGTAACTGAACGAAGTACAATTGA
>VOFJ01000501.1_pt1 | contig 15194 bp, 27 predicted proteins | sample 5384081 | NCBI WGS metagenome assembly VOFJ01 (sample SAMN12384729, study PRJNA508395) | human gut metagenome | isolation source: healthy gut I | host: Homo sapiens
GCGCTCCTCGAAAGGCGCCGCGGAATATTGCGCATGATGCTGTCGCGGTTTTCGTTCATCTTTGTTTCTCTCAGCCACCGCTCAGGCCCCGGGGCTGAGGCGTCATCTGCCCTGGCCCGGTGGCGAATATCGGCCGGATCGGCTGCGGCCGGTCGCTGCGCACCCGGCCCCACGGCCTAAGTGAAATCTGAGGGTGGCCTTCCTGCGCAAACCAATGAGGATCCCCATCCTCATCTCTGTAGTGGCCCATAGCTGATAAGCAGGATCTCGCCGGCGGCGACGAGCTCTCGGTGATTTGATCTCGCTGGCGGTCATTTCCCCGGGCCCCGGGGTCTCAAAGGGATCGGCCCGGCAGCGTTTCTCCCTCTTGGGGAGCACGGCGTCATAACTGGCGCCGGGTCTCCCGAATCGTTTTGTCCATCGGTTTCCTCCTTTCCGTAGAAGGTGGCTCGTGAACTCCCCGCCGAGGTGGTGTCCCACATCAAGGTTGACGGCGACCGGTCGCAGACTGCGCGGTCGACGCCGTCATGGACTCCGTCGGCCCAGTACTCCCCCTTTTGTAGTGCGGACAGTTGCTTTTGTAAATGGCCGGCCGTGCTTCAGGTATATGGTGTGCTGGTTCAAAGGTGTCTGGTATTTTAATGATCCATTCCCCATGGGAGCCTTGCCCTTTTTGCTCGAGGTACGCCCTTCACCTTGGCGAAGCCCGGCAGGCTGAGCGGATCCGCAGGATCCGGCTGGGGCGGCTGTTTCATCTTCTCCATCGCCTCGAATATGGTGAGCTGTTCCATCGTTTTCCTCCGTTTCGGTGCTCGAGGCTGGCACCTCATTCCCCCACGAGTCCCACCCGGGAGCCGTCTCTCTGGCGAAAAGCTCGATCCGGGGCAGGTCTCCCATCAGCTCGACGATCCTGTCGCGCACTTCGTCTGGCTTTTGGCTATGCTTCCTCAGCGGGCTGAAAACGAGCTGACCGACTCCTGCACTTATCCGTTTCGGCTTTCCTTTCACAGCCAGAAGGCAAGGCTCCGTGTTTCCCCTTGTCCAGCGGCCGAGTCCGAAAAAGTAGCCGTTTCCGCTGCGGTTTTGCTTTACCCACTGGAAGGCGATGCTCTTGTAGGTGAAGCCCCACGCCTCGATCACTTTGAGGGCTTCGCGCAGCATCGGATATGTGGCCCACATAAACAAAATGCAGTTATCAGAAGCAATACCCCCCGCAACATTGACGGGGAGCTTGCATATTTCCTCGACCGTCATCGTGGGGTAGTGGTCGGCTGCGTTTCCGTTGCAGCCCTTGTCTGAATAACTCCACGGCGGGTCGGCGTAGATTATGTCGTATTTTTTATCCGGGAATGGTATCCTGTTTTCCCTCCTTTTCGAGCTCTTTCTTGGCCTTGGAGAGCAGCCACGACCTGATGCACCTCTCGCAGGTGATTTCCTCCACATAGACGCGGTGGCATTTGGCGATGGAGTCATGGCGGGCACAGGCCGTCGGCCTGCATGATCTTGCCGCGATCTTCACGGCCCTGCTGTCGATGGTGTCCTTCATGGCTTTACCTCTGACGATGATGGTGATCTCGGCCGCTCGATCATCGGCTTCTGGCGCTCCGATCTCCTCGAAACCAGGTCTTCACGGTGATGGCCTCCGCGGCGGGCGAGCTGTCGTGGCATCACGCAGCCGGCCACGACCGCACCTTGTAGGCTTCAGCTCGTCGCGGGTCATCGTGCTTGCGGCCGTAGGTGGCGGCCATATCCTCCAGGACGCCCACGGCACGCGGAAGCACTCGGTCAGGCTCATGGAGACGCCAGAGGACGAAGGCGACGGCGCCGTGAGCTTGTGGGGTGGTGGTGTTTGAAGTCGTCCTGCTGCTCTTGGGTGAGCCGGCGCTGCTCGATGCGCTCGTCGTCGGTGTGCTTGGCCTCGAAGTAGATGCTCCGGCCGCCCTTCAGGGTGCCGCCATAGTCCGGCTGGGCCTGCTTTGTGTAGCAGGCGAGGAACTGGCCCTTGCGGTTCTTGGCGCCGAGTGGCTTCATGGGCTCCGGCGTCTTTTCGATCTTGGCGAGGCCGCGGCTGAGGTAGTAGTCGCACGAGGCCGAGATGATATTCTCGAAGTAGCCGCCGGCGACTCTGGCCTGCTTGCCGCGGATCTGCGCCATCATGTGTTTTTCGGCTGCGTAGGGCGTCGGGTCGTTGTAGCCCTCCGCGTTCTTTCTCGGGTCGTACTTCGTCACGGCGTTCAGCCTCCGATCTCGATGTGGACGCCCGGATCGGAGATCAGGCGGTCGGCGAGCGTGAGGATGGTGGCGCCGTCGAGGTGAACGTGGATGGAGCCGCCGCGGGCAGGCAGGTGGATCGTCACGCTGCCGATGTCAGGCTCGTCCTCCCCTCGTCGCTTTCGGGTTCCTCGTCAGGTTTCAGCTCGCTGACGGCCTCGAAGCCGTTGCGGACGGGGATGACGTGCGCCTTGGCGAGCTCGATCTCCGCGGCCATGCCGGCCGAAAAGGATGGTCGATGCCGAAGGCCCACAGCTCAGAGCAGCCGAGCACCAGCTCGCTGCCGATCTTCAGGGGACAGCTCACGCTCCTCGGGGACGTTGTCGTCCATGAACTGCGTGAGATAGATGTGCGGGGTGACAGGGGATGACGCCCTTCTGCACAGCCGCGCGGCTGTACTCCTTGGCGCGCTGGATGTTGTTCTCGTAGTCCCCGCGGCACGGGGAGCAGATGTAAACCTTTTTCATGTTGTTCCTCCTATCGTGAGCGCCAGCTCTGGCCGGTGAGGGTGATGCCCCTGCACATTTCCATGAGCCGGTCGATGGTGGCCCGGGCCGTCATGCTGTCGTGGCTTTCTCGCGGCGTCATGCGGTCGATCAGGGCCTCGGTATCGTAGTTGGTGGTCACTATGGTCGGCAGGTATGCCTCATAGCGGCCGTTGATGATGTTGTAGACCGTGGAGATCGCCCACTCGGTCGGCGGTTCCTTGCCGATGTCGTCGATCACGAGGGAGTGGGACGGTCTTGTAGATCTTCAGGACGTCGCTCTCGCTGCCACCGGTCGCGGAGTAGGTGCGCTTGATGCGCTCCAGTAGGTCGATCATCGTCATGCAGATGACCGGCTTGCCTTGCGCGATCAGGTGGTTGGCGATGGCAGCGGCGAGGTGGGTCTTGCCGGTGCCCGGCGGGCCCGCGATAAACAGGCCGTTGCGGCCGGGTTCCTGACGACCGGGCTGCGGCAGCATGGCGTCGAAGCCTTCGGCATAGCGCCGGGCGGCTGCCGCTGCTCGCTTGTTGTCGTCGGTGAGCTGGAAGGTGGAGAAGGTGCGCCGCAGGAAACGGTCGCCCATGCCTGACTCGCCGACGATGCGCTTGATGCGATCCCGCATTTTCTTCTCCTCCTCAGCCTTAGCGGCTGCGGCCTCAGCAGCTTCGCGCTCTGCCTTCGCCTTCTCATAGGCAGCCACGGCCTCGGGGCAGGTGCATCGCTCGGCTCCGTAGGGAGGCCAGAGGATGCGGTTGCCGAGCTGGATGCCCTTTGTGGTAGCGCAGGGCGCCGCAGAACTCGCAGGGGACGGGCTCAGGGACTCCGGGACGTCCGGCGAGGCGCTCGTCGTTGCTCCAGATCCAGTTACCGGCGTCACTCGTCGTCGGCCGGCTTGAAGCCCTTGCCCCAGTCTCGGCCGGAGCTGTCGGGCTGTTCAGGATCTCGCTGATTTTCTGCACCTTCGTTCACCTCCTCGTTTTCCCAGTAGCCGCCGTTGAGCCATGTGCTCGGGTTCGGTATGTAGCGCCCGTTCTCCCGGCGCCACTGGTCGCTCCGCTTCTGAGCGTCGACCGCCTGCATGATCCTCTCGTGGAGCTCAGCAGTGGGCTTGATCTTGTTCCACGCCTTCAGAGCGTACTGCTTGCCGGTCTTTTTCGGGTAGGCTTTCCAGAACTCGAGAAATCTGGCCTCGACGAGCGACTTCGTGCCGCCGTCACTCCCCTCGTCAGAGGGGGAAGGGGGTAGTATTTCCTTCTCTTGTGTTATCTTCTCTACTCTGGTCTACTCTGCCTCCGGCTTTCTTTGCGGCTGTTTGCCGGTCGTCCGGCGGTCGGCGTTGGGTCGTCTGGCGAGGCGTCGGCAGACGCCGCAGCAGCGGCCCGGCGACTGCGGGAGCGCTCTTTCTCGGCTTGCCGCTGGTCGATCAGCTTGCCGGCGTACTCGTACCAGTCGTGGATCTCGAGCGTCCCGTCCTCTTTTTCGTCGATCCAGCCCGCCCGGATCAGCGTTTTCGCCAGCTTTTCGGGGTCTCCGTCCCACTGAGCGGCCCGCGAGATCATGCGCGGCGTGATGTCGACGAGGCTGCCGGTCGGGGGGCGTTGTCGAGGGCCCACAGCCAGAACGAGACGAGCAGCCCCATCATGTGCGGCGGCTCGACTTCGAGCTGGTCAGCAGCGTCGAACAGTTTGCGGTGATCCTTGAGTGTCTGATGCACTTGCAGCCATGCCACGGTCGTCACCTCCTTTCTGTGGTCGTTTGTTTGTGGCCTGCTTTTGGTCGTCTGCCGGTCGTCCGGCGGTCAGGTTAAAAAGGAAGGTCGCCATTGTCCTCGATCTCCGCGAAGTCGCCAGAGCCCTCAGAGTAGCCCGGATCGGCGAAGTCGCTGCCAGAGCTCTGGCAGCCGTCCTTCTTGCTGTCGCAGAAGTGGACGGAGTCGACCGTGATCTCGACGGCTTTGCGGCGGTTTCCGTCCTTGTCCTCGTAGTTGCGGCTCGTGAGCTCGCCCTCGACGAGGACGAGGCGGCCCCTTGCTCAGGTACTTGCAGACGAACTCGGCCTGTGCGCGCCATGCGACGCACTCGATGAAGTTGGTGATCTTCTTGCCGTCCTTGGTCTTGCGGCCGGTGTGTCGCTGGCGAGGGTGAAGCTGGTGATCGCCGTGCCCTGCTGCGTGTATCTGAGCTCGGGATCGGCGGTGAGACGGCCTTGGAGGCCGGTGTGTGGTTATACATTAGGCGTTTCCTCCTTGCTGGTTATGCTGTGCGGCCGCGTTGTCGAGGGACGTGCAGATCTCGTCGTACTCTTGGCGAGTCATGGCGGCCGGATCCTGCTTTTTGTACTTCTCCACGATCCGGGCGTTGGTGCGCTCCTTGGTCATTCCCGCGGCCTCTGCCTTCTTGTAGAGGCGTGCGAGCTGCGCGTCGCTCAGACGGCCGGAGCTCTGCCCCTGACGGCCCTGTGCGGCCTGCTGGCGGCCTCCAGCGCCGGATCCTTTGCCCTGCGCGCCGAAGTCACTGTTGTCGGGGTCGTCCTCGCCTTGGTCAACGGTGAACTTCTCGAAAAGGTAGTATTTCAGGGCGTAGGTGTGGGCCGCGCCCTTGGCCTTGGCGGGGTCATCGTTCCAGCCGACGGCGTGGACGGTGGCCTCGATGGTCTCGTCGTCGTTGTCGAGGTTCAGCCAGCGGATCGTCAGGTCGGCCTCGTAGAGGAACATGAGCTTGTCGCCGTTGCGGGTCTTGGTCTGCATGGTGATCCAGTAGACCGGGTCGCCGTTCTCGGCGTGGCGCGTGGCCTGCTCGCTGATGACGTCGAAGTCGACGCCGAGCTCGTTCATTATGGGGGTGATCTTCTCCCCATACGTCGTAGATCTTGGCGTAGGAGTAGCTGACGCCGTCGCTGTGCTGCTTCTTTACGATCTCCGGGCAGGCTTTTCGCATTTCGACGAGCTTCTGCCGGAGCGTCAGGCAGGCGGCTTCAGGAGGGGCCGCAGCAGCGGCCGCCTCGGTTTTCTTGGTTTCTGCCATGTCGGTGCCTCCTTACACGTCGACCGTGAAGATGCCCGGGGTCTCGTAGACGGTGACGCCCTCCACGATCTCGCCGGTCTCGGTCAGGGTTGCGATGTCGCCGGTGTAGCTGAGCAGCTTCTTCAGATCAGCCCAGCGGGTTGACTCCTCGACCTTTACGAGCTCGCCGTAGCCGTTGGCCTTGAGCCACGGCACCAGCTTGGTCTCGTCGAGCTTGGTCTTGGTGGTGCCCTTCTTGAAGGTCAGGGTGCCAGAGAGGAGGCGGTACTTCTCCGTCGTTTTGGTCTCCTTGTGGGGGACGGTGGCGAAGAAGTCGGCCAGACAGCTCGTGAGGTACGAGGTGCCGTTCTCCATGCGCTTGCGGGCGGCCGCTACTTTCTCGTTGATGGCCGCGATCTGCTCGTCTGCCAGAGCCTTCAGACGGTCGTACTCGCTGCGCTCGTCGGCGATCTTGCGGATGGCCCAGTCGGCGCAGCGGTCGTCGGTGATGCGGAACGGGGCGCGCTCGCCCTCTGCAACGGTGCCGAGGTCGACCTGCTCCAGCTCGTCCAGCGTGGCAGCAGGCAGCAGCTCGGGCTCCTGTGTGGTGGTGGCCTCGACGTCTGCCTGCTCGGCAGCGAGGGCCGCGGTGGTCTTATCGCTCATTGTTGTGCTCCTTTCTTTCGGTGACGTTGAAGGTGAGCATCACGCCGCAGGTGACAGGGGTGACGCTCTCGAGCTCGAGGTCGCGGCCACTGCGGAGGTGCAGGGTCTCGCCCGGCTTCATTTCGGTGAGGTGTTTCATCTGGTACTCCTTTCTGCAAAGAAACGGTGCCCGCCTTCCTCGATGACGAAGATCTGGCTCTCGTGGAAGTCGCTGGTCACGAGGGCGGGGTTGTAGAAGTAGAGGATCGGCTCGTCCACGACGGTCTCGCCTCGGTCAAACACGGCCGCGACGGCGTCCTTGACGCGCTGCGTGGGATCCGGCCGGCTCTTGGTGTAGCTGTAAGGACGACGGCCTCAGAGGGGTCGACGCCGCGCTTCTCGGCTGCGTTGAGGATGCACTGAGCGACGAGCATCTGCCCCTCGAAGGACTCCCCGCCGGCCTCGGCCATGACCACGCGCTCGACGACGTCGCGCTCGGCGTCGGTCAGAGGGTAGCGCACGGCGGGCTCGGTCGGCTCCACGGTCTCAGCGGCCGGTGCGGAGGTGTCCGGGATGTATGTGCCGACGGTGGTGGTCGGCGGCAGGATGTTGGTCTCCTGCTTGCTGCCGGCCGGGGTGGTGAAGATTGCCACGGAGATGCCGCCCAGCAGAAGGACGGCAGCGGCCAGCGTGGCAGCTCTCAGGGCTTTCCTCTTGGCACGGCGGCGCCGGCGTGTTATACTTGCGGTGCGGGATCCGTATGCTGGCAGGCTGCTGGATCTTCTCGCATGGGTCGCCCGGTCGCAACGGGCGGCCCTTTCTTTTGTGGTTTCCATTGGTTTCTCCTTTCACTGAGCCCGTGCGACGGTCAGATCACAGAGGGCGTGAGTGAGGTCGCTGAACTCGGTCTCTCGGACGGTGTCAGCGGTCAGCAGCACAAGGTAGTCGTTGTCGTAGTAGTCGATCTCGGGGTGCCGCTGCCGGTTTACTTCGTTTTTGTGGCGGGCGTAGGGCTCGGCACGGTTCCAGACGTCGTCAGGGATCCAGCGGTCGAGGCGATCCTCGACGCGCTCGCGCAGCTCCTCGCTCGTGATCGTGATCTCCGGGCTCATGCTGTCACCTCCGCGCCACGCGGGCCGGGAGCGTCTGCTCCGGGCGAGTCAGGCCCTTGCTGAAGCTCTGCGGCTCATATCTGACGCCCACGATCCGGCGGCCGCTGACGCCGTACTTGGGGTTGTAGCCGAACAGGTTGACGTAGCTGCCGAGATCCTCGCGCTCGTCGTCCATCGCCTTCAGCACCTCGAACAGGGCCAGCACGTCGTCGATGGCGCGATGGCTGTTCTGCACCTTGCCGGTGAGGTCGTAGGCGATGATCGCGTTGGCGAGCTTGTGTGGGTAGGCCCTGCGGTCTTTGTAGACCGTCAGGCTGTCCAGCCAGTCGATCCGGCCGACCTTCTGGCCGCGGAGCAGGCCACGGAGAAAACAGGCGTCAAACTGCGCATTGTGGGCGATCATCAGGGTCGGGCCGTTCTGCATGAGCTTGGCGATCTGGCCGGCTGCCTTGACCGGCTGCACGCCCTCGGTCTGGAGCCGCTCGTCGGTGATGCCGGTCAGGCTGACGATGTTCTCCGGGAGGGTCTCGCCCTCGGGCAGCTTGATGAAGGTGTCCATCTTGCCGGCGATCCGTAGGCCGCCGGTGGCCGTGCGCTCCACGCGCAGGGCGGCGAGCTCGATGATCTGGTCGTTGTCGAAGTCGAGGCCGCTGGTCTCGGTATCAAACACGACGAGGGCCTTGTAGCGGTCGAACAGGGTGGAGAGGTTACTCATGCCGGGCCTCCTTCTCGCGGGTAGCTCTCAGGGTGCCGAGCATAAACGGGATGGCTGTGGTCAGTTGATCCTCAGTGGCGAAGGTGCCGCCGAACTGCTCGGCCAGCGCCGCGATGATCTCGCCGGCGTGCTCCGGCGTGACGTCGTCGGTGGCTTCGTCGTCCTCGACGGAGATCAGGAGATCGGAGTCCAGATAGCAAGCGGGGCGCAGGCCGTTGTAGCCGTTGTAGGCGTTGTTCCTGTTCAGAGTGCCATCGGCGCCGACGATGCGGGCGAGTGACTCGTAGCCGTTAGACTTCGTGCTGAAGGCGGTGGAGAGCCACCACCAGTCGTCTGCGTTGGGGATGACGTCGCGGTTGCGCCGGTACTGGTCGACCGTCAGCAGGAAGATGGTGACGGTGCAGGTGCCGTAGTCCTTCAGGCCGTCGTCGGTGGTCAGGTCGAGCTCCGTGGTCAGGAAGGCGTTGGGGCCGTTCACGTCCTCGAGCAGGTTGTCGAGGTAGGCGCCGTTGAGGTATTCCTTTGCTGCTGGCGACGGCGAAGTTGTTGCAGTTGCTATCGTCAAAGGCTCGGGTCTCGATGATGTCCTTGCTCAGGCAGAGGGCGCGGCCATCATCATTCTCCAGCAGGATCCAGCTCTGGCCGGCATAGTCGAAGGCCGTGCCGCGGGCGGCGTTCTTGAGTGCGATCTTTTTTTCATGGGGTTGCTCCTTTCGTTCTCTGCGGCCGAGCCTTCTGGCTGGCCTGAATGTTTGGCAGGGGTCTCGCCGGCGCGGAGCCGGCTCTCACAGTGCGGGCAGATGTAGCCGGTGCGGGGGGATCTTCTGGTAGATGCTGACGTTCCAGTCGAGCCCGCAGCCGACGCACTTGGCTGTCATGGGCCTCCACCTCCTTCCGCAGCCAGAGCCTCGAAAACATAGCGCCGGATGCGGTTGCGGTACTTCTTCCGGGTTCTGGCTTTCTTTGCGTGAGCTGCGAGGTGCAGCCACTTCGGCGGCACTCCGATGGCCTTGGCCGATACCTTCCAGAGCTTTTTGAGGGCAGAGAGCACGACGTTGATGACCGGCTTCAGGGCCTCGGCCAGCTTGGCGGCGAGTTCCCGCAGAGCGTCGGCCAGCTTCTCGAAGGCTTCGCGGGCCTGCTGCATCTTCTCACGATCGGCGAGCGTCATGCTGCCGTCGTAGACGTAGGGGCTCAGCTCGTCGTCGCCTCCGTCGGCCAGACGCTCACAGAACGGGAGGCCGGCAGCTTCGGCAGCCTTGCGGCCCTCCTCGAGGGCGTCCCGGCCTTGCGTGACTTCGCAATAGTCCGCGAGGCGGTTGCGGCCGCCTTCGTAGTGCCAGCGGATCCCGGCGGCGATCTCGTCGATGGTCATGTCCTCACCGAAGTGGCCGCAGTAGTAGCCGTTGACGATGACGGCGTCCGGGTCTGCCTTCAGGATCCCGATGGCCTCGTTGAGGTCGTCAGTCTCCCACTCGCCGTTCCAGATGTCGCTCCAGATTGTCAGGGCGTTCCACGAGCGGCCGGTGCGATACACGATTGTCCAGCCGATGCCGTCGCGGATCTCCGCGGCGAAGTCTCGGGCGATGTCTCTCAGTGCTGCCATGCTGGCGCCTCCTCTCTGGTGATGTGCACGACGGTGACGAGGTCGTCGATCTCGTGCTTGGTGGTGTATGTGTCCCGCTCGTCGAGCCCGATGTGCCGCAGCAGCGTCTCGGGCCCGTCCAGCAGGAAGGCGGTGACGGCCACGGCGTTCAGCCGGTAGACCGTGACCTCCACGGTGCAGCGGGCGCCGTCCTCGTCCAGCGTGGACGGGAACGAGGCCCGGCAGATGGGGCTCGCCTCGTATCTGAAGGCGGTCGCGCGGTTCTCGCCGGTGATGATGTCCTTCACAAACTCCTCGAAGGCTTTGCGAGGGATCGAGCTGCGGTACTTGTCCAGCGTGACGTCGGCGAGCTGCCGGATGGCTTTGGTGTTCATGTTCCGCACCTCCTCAGCAGGCGTCGCCGTGCGGGCCGACGACCGTGACGTGCTTGGTGTTACCGTCTTTGTCCTCGTAGATTTCCTCGACGCTGTTGTCGGCCCAGTTGATCGTCTCCTTGAGCCGCCAGCACCGAGCGTCGTCCGCAGCTTTGGCGGCTTCGCGTGCTTCTTGCTGGAGCTCCTTCAGGCGTCGAACTCGCTTAGCGTCAGGCTTGCAAAGGGGTTCGCTCAGCGCGTAGTCGCTGAGGTAGAAGCTGATAAAGCTATGGCTTCCAGCCGGCGTTATGCCAGCCGCTCGTTGCTTTTTTCGGCGAAGGCTATGAGCTCGGCGTCGTCCTCAATAGGGCCGCGCTTGCGGTGTTCAAAGATGAACTCGTCGCGGGAAAAGACGGGTTTCCCGTTTACATAGCCGTACACATTGGGGTTGTGTGTCATGGTGGTCTCCTTTCTTCTTGGCCCGGCCAGAGCCGGGGATCTTAGTGGTGTCGAGTCCCTGAAAAGCAGAAACACGACCGTCGGATCGCTTCAGAGAGCAGCGCGGAGGGGGTGCGCAGCTCGTCCATTTTCAGCGTCGGGGTCGTGTGATCGTTTTCATGTTGGGCTCTCCTTTCTTCGGCCCGGCGCTGCCGGGTGTTCTTGGCTACTGTGCGGCCGGTGCTCGTTTACCTCTGCGCTTGAAGCTCTCACGCAGCCGCCTCTCGGCGAGCTCTGCGCTGTACCCTTCGCGCTGGTTGGCGTCCAGCGCGCCGGTCGCGCCTCGCTGGAGCTCCTTGTAGATCGTGGTGTGGTGGACGCTCAGGCGGGCCGCAATATCGACCGGCCGATCTCCGAGCAGATGCCACGCCTCGATCTTCTTCCTGTCCTCGAAGGTCAGGTAGCGGTACTTTCCCGTCAGTCTCACCTCCGTCCTATGGGGTTGTAGTAAAGAAAAAACGCACAGCCGACTCAGTTGAGTCTCTGTGCGTTTAATGATAATGGACAGCCATCCGAAAAAGAAATAAGAAAAAACTTGAAAATAACGCTGAAACGTGGTATAATAGTGGTACGAACAAGCTGGGTTTAGTACGACAACTGTGCACTGTGGTACTGTAACTGTTGTTTCAAAATCAGGAACGACTACAAAAAGTGTGCGAAAAACTAGCGTAGCTACGACGACACCTACCAGGTCCAGGTCGTGTCTTGGTACGACAACGAGAACTCTTACACTTCTCAGATGGTTCCGTACCATTAAGTACTTCGCTGAGAACTGCTGATTATAGCTTCTCACTGGAAAGTGCCTGAGGTGAACATACCGGGCTGTGCCGGTTCCGGCATGGCCATGTGAATACGTTGACTTGCACCCTTTTCTCTGCATTCCGTGGAGAAAAGGGTGCTTTTGTTTGTCCGGGTGTATTTTGATCGGAGCGTATACAGCAGGGGAAGCGTCTGTTCCTGCCGGTAAAAATGGTACGGCAGGAGAGATGTCGCCCGCAAAAACAGGGGATGCATCGTGGTTTGTGCCCGGTTCGGTCAAAATAGACACATTTTGGAACAACCACAGAAAATGTTTGTTAAACAATTATCTATCCTGCATCCTTGCATTGTGCACGGTTTTTGTTTATAATAGTAAGAGTAGCGGGGCAAGAATTCCCCCAAAAGCGAGCGAAACTCTAGTTCAGAAATCAAAGCTTGAGAGGAGTTTATTACCATGGGTTTAGGTAAGAAGACGATCGACGATCAGAACTACTGCGGCAAGAAAGTGCTTGTGCGTTGCGATTTCAACGTCCCGATGAAGGACGGTGTGATCACCAACGAGAACCGCATCAATGCGGCTCTGCCCACCATCCAGAAGCTGGTCAATGACGGCGCGAAGGTCATTCTGTGCAGCCATCTGGGCAAGCCGAAGAACGGCCCCGAGGCAAAGTTCAGCCTCGCTCCCGTTGCTGTGGCTCTGAGCGCAAAGCTGGGCAAGACCGTTGTGTTTGCTGACGACGACACCGTCGTGGGCGAGAACGCAAAGGCTGCTGTCGCTGCCATGAACAACGGCGACGTCGTCCTGCTGCAGAACACCCGTTTCCGCAAGGAAGAGACCAAGAACCTGCCTGAGTTCAGCGAAGAGCTGGCTTCTCTGGCTGATGCATACGTTGACGATGCATTCGGCAGCTGCCACCGCGCACACTGCTCCACTGCAGGTGTCACCGACTATATCAAGGACACCGCTGTCGGCTACCTGATGGAGAAGGAGATCAAGTACCTCGGCAATGCCGTGAACGATCCCGTTCGTCCCTTCACCGCTATTCTGGGCGGCGCAAAGGTCGCAGACAAGCTGAATGTCATCTCCAACCTGCTGGAGAAGGTCGATACCCTCATCATCGGCGGCGGCATGGCCTACACCTTCATCAAGGCTCAGGGCTATGAGATCGGCAAGAGCCTGGTTGATGATTCCAAGATCGACTACTGCAAGGAGATGATGGCTAAGGCACAGGAAAAGGGCGTTAAGCTGCTGCTGCCCGTTGACGCTGTCTGCATCGCAGACTTCCCTGATCCCATTGATGCTCCCTGTCGAGACCGCCATTGTCCCTGTTGACGCTATTCCCGCGGACAAGGAAGGCTGCGACATCGGCCCCGAGACCACCAAGCTGTTCGCTGACGCTGTCAAGGCTTCCAAGACGGTTGTGTGGAATGGCCCGATGGGCGTGTTCGAGAACCCGACGCTGGCGGCTGGCACGCTGGCGGTTGCGAAGGCTATGGCTGAGAGCGGCGCTACCACTGTGATCGGCGGCGGCGACAGCGCTGCGGCGGTAGAGCAGCTGGGCTTTGGCGACAAGATGAGCCACATCTCCACTGGCGGCGGTGCTTCGCTGGAGTACCTGGAAGGCAAGGTCCTGCCTGGCATCGCCGTTATCCAGAACGCATAAATCTGAACCAGATCACTGAGGTGCGGCGGCATCACTTTTTATTTTGGGTGCGGCGGCTTGCCGACGCGCCGCCGCTCCCCATCCGGGAGGCAGGAGATGTCGTTTATCCTTTCCTGCGGGAGACGGCACCGAAGCGGAAATAAAGGAGATAAGGAGATCATGGATAAGGCAAAGCGTAAGGCTATCATTGCAGGCAACTGGAAGATGAACAAGACTGCCTCTGAGGCTGCTGTTCTGGTGGACGAGCTGGATTCCCGCCGTGCAGGACGCAGGCTGCGAGGTCGTCATCTGCACCCCCCGTATACCGATCTGGTCACCGCTGCTGGAAAAGACCAAGGGTACCAACATCCATGTGGGTGCTGAGAATGTTCACTTCGAGAAGTCCGGCGCTTTTACCGGCGAGATCAGCGCTGACATGCTGGTAGATCTGGGCGTCGAGTACGTCATTGTGGGCCACTCTGAGCGCCGCCAGTACTTCGCCGAGACCGACCAGACCGTCAACAAGCGCGCTCTGGCCGCTCTGAACGCCGGTCTGAAGGTCATCATCTGCGTGGGCGAGAGCCTGCAGCAGCGCGAAGAGGGCGTGACCGAAGAGCTGGTGCGTATGCAGACCAAGATCGCCCTGCGTGATGTGACCGCTGAGCAGATGGCCAACGTCGTGATCGCTTACGAGCCCATCTGGGCCATCGGCACCGGCAAGACCGCCACTGCCGATCAGGCAGAGGAAGTCTGCGGCCAGATCCGCAAGGTCATCGGCGAGGTCTACGGCGAAGCCGTGGCCGAGGCGACTACCGTGCAGTACGGCGGCAGTATGAACGCCCCAAGAACTGCGAGGAGCTGCTGAGCAAAAAGGATGTGGACGGCGGCCTGATCGGCGGCGCATCCCTGAAGGCTCCCGACTTTGCAGTGATCGTCAACGCAGCCACCAAGGGCTGATCGACGGTTTAAATCAGCTGTTTCAGCGCCCGGTGCTGCGGAGACCGCATTTTCAGCGCTTGCCGGTGCCGGGCGCTGAAAATTTGTTAAATTCAAAGGAGATTCAATTTTATGGCAAAGAAACCTGTTCTTCTGTGCATCATGGATGGCTTCGGCTGGGTGCCGGAGGAGACCTTCGGCAACGCCGTAGTCGCCGCAAGAAACCCCCCACCTCGATGCTCTGATGGCAAAATATCCCATGACCACCATCAACGCATCTGGCATGGCTGTCGGTCTGCCAGAGGGTCAGATGGGCAACTCTGAAGTGGGCCATACCAACATGGGTGCTGGCCGCATCGTGTACCAGCAGCTCACCCTGATCACCAAGTCCATCAAGGACGGTGAAATGTTCAAGAACCCCGTGCTGGTCAAGAACATGAAAGCCGCCATTGACGCCGGCAAGGCCATTCATCTGATGGGTCTGGTCGGCACCGGCGGCGTCCACAGCCACGCTGACCACTGGTTCGGCGTGCTGGAAATGGCCAAACATATGGGCGCAAAGGAGGTTTACCTGCACTGCATCATGGACGGCCGCGATACCGACCCCCATTCCGGTAAGGGATTCCTGGCTGACCTGCAGGCCAAGCTGGACGAGCTGGGTATTGGCACCATCGCCAGTGTTAGCGGCCGTTACTATGCTATGGACCGTGACAACAACTGGGACCGTGAAGAAAAGGCCTATGCAGCCTTTGTCTACGGCGAGGGTAACCACGCCGCCAATGCTGCCGAGGCCATCGAGGCATCCTATGCAGCAGACAAGACCGATGAGTTCGTTCTGCCCTGCGTCACCTGCGAGGGCGGCCGCGTGCAGGATGGCGACACCGTCATCTTCATGAACTTCCGCCCCGACCGTGCCCGCCAGATGACCCGCATTTTCTGCGATGATGCCTTTACCGGCTTTGAGCGCCGCGGCGGCCGCAAGCAGGTTCACTATGTCTGCATGGCCGAATATGATGCCACCATGCCCAACTGCGAGGTCGCTTATCCTCCTGTTGAGCTGAAGAACGTCCTGGGCCAGTACCTGTCCGAGAACGGCAAGACCCAGCTGCGCATCGCCGAGACGGAGAAGTATGCTCACGTCACCTTCTTCTTCAACGGCGGCGTCGAG
>VOFJ01000609.1_pt1 | contig 15169 bp, 25 predicted proteins | sample 5384081 | NCBI WGS metagenome assembly VOFJ01 (sample SAMN12384729, study PRJNA508395) | human gut metagenome | isolation source: healthy gut I | host: Homo sapiens
TCCCATTGTACTTCAGTTCGGTTACATATTTTGATTGCTGTGCCAGTCAGGATACTCCTCAGTGACTCGGCAGATGGTGAACAACAATCCAACGTTCTTCAACATCAACATCTCTGAGGCAACAACAACTTCTATCAACACGTTGACAAGCTGACAATAAACAATGGAGAAAACAAGATGGTGACAATTGCAGTCAATTCCTCCGGCAATCTTACGGTGCCGGGGAAGCCGCCAAAATCACTGTATCCGGAGGCAATAACAATTTCGTTGCTCATGCTTTACGATACCGTGGAGAACTCAATATCACGGTTATGTGAAGAAAATCAATAAAAATCCTGTAAATTTTTTAACAAAGAAGTGGGGAAAAATGAAAGATTTCATATTAAAAAAATGCAGGAAGAAAAAAGTAAAATGTCAAAAAAATAAAAAATGCAAGGAAAATGTGACAGATTCCGTTGCTTTTTTTATATATCAGAATGCAAAAAAAAATTATGATAAAAATAGGAGAATAGTGCCGAAAATGCGAAAAAAACTGGCTTGTGAAGTTAGAAAGACAAACTATAGATCAGAAGAAAAATAATAAGAAAAAGCAGACATAACAATGGTAGATGATGGAAGAAAAACGACAAAAAATGAAAAGATGTCGATGAAAGAAAATGAAAGATTATTGATTGAAAATTCAAAATGATAAAACCGGCGGAGAAATCCTATGAAGAACAGGCAAAAAAGACGATGGAAAACAGTTGCAAAAACCACTGTTCAGCTTAGGAAAACTGGAAGATGCTGTGATCCGAATGGCAGGAACTGAAGAGAAGCAGATTTTGAGATTAAAAAAGAAAGGCTTGCTGATCTTTTTGTGCGGATAACGGGGTTGTCTCAGAAGGAGTGACTCAGACCGGGCAGGAAGTGACAGCAATCGTTGCAGACAATTTTACAAAATGTGCGACGAGCGTATGTATTATGGCAGAGACAGCCGGAGTGGACGTATTTCCAATCGATGTTGGAATGGTGAAAGACGTTCCATCTGTCACGAAACCAAAAAGACAAAGTGATGTATGGAACGAAGAATATGGTGGAAGAACCTGCAATGTCAAGAGAACAGGCTGCGCAAGCCGTTCTTATTGGCATACGAAAGGTCAAGGAGCTGGCAGAACAAGGGTATGATCTGATCGCAACCGGTGAGATGGGGATTGGAAATACAACGACCAGCAGTGCTGTTGTGTCCGTTCTGCTTGATGAAAGTGTAGAAAATGTGACAGGGAGAGGCGCAGGCCTTAGTTCAGAAGGGCTGAATAGAAAGATTCGTGCAATTGAGAGAGCAATTGAAAAGCATCAGCCAGACAAGAAAGATATTTTTAGATGTCTTGTCCAAAGTCGGAGGGCTTGATATTGCCGGAATGACAGGTGCATTTCTCGGAGGTGCGATCTATCATATTCCAGTTCTGATCGATGGATTTATCTCTTCTGCAGCAGCATTATGTGCAGTACGAATGGTAACGGAGACGGCAGATTATATCCTGGCATCACATTGCTCGGGGAGAACCGGCGGGGCGAATGGTCTTAGAAGAGCTGAAACTTCCATATCTGATTGATGCAAATATGTCTCTTTGGAGAAGGCAGTGGTGCAGTTGCAGCAATTCCACTTCTTGAGATGGGTGTGAATGTTTATCGGAAGATGAGTACCTTTGAAGAGATTAAAGTAGAGCAGTATGAAGAACTTAAGTGAAGATGAGGAGTAAGAAAAATGTGGTTATTGAACGCAATGATCATTGCAATCGCAATGTATTCTAAGATTCCGATGCCGCGGGTTGACTGGAATGAAAAAATATGAGATATGCGATGTGCTTTTTTCCCATTGGTCGGAGTTATAATTGGAGTATTGGAAATAGTTGCCGGGAATCTAATCACAGTATGGAAGGGAGAAGAAACTTTCTTTTTATGCAGTTGTACTGACTTTGATTCCGGTTTTTATAACAGGAGGAATTCATCTGGATGGATTCGCAGATACGATGGACGCAAAAAAGTTCTTATGGAGACCGGGAGAAGAAGCTGGAGATTCTGAAAGACCCTCATACGGGAGCATTTGCGATCATCAGTCTTTGCTGTTATTTCCTTTTTTGTGTGTGGGGGGATTTTTAGTGAAATGAGAACAGAACGCCTGTTTGCATCAGCACTCGTGTTCGTGTTTTCACGTTCATTGAGTGGGATTTCTGTTGTGACATTTCCGGCGGCGAAGAACAGTGGGCTGCTCAGGACATTTCAGGATGGCGCACAGAAGAGAAATGTAAGGATTGTATTGATCTTCTGGCTATTTGCAACAGTAGTCGGATTCTTTCTGACAGCGGGATTATGCGGAGTGGCAGCAGCAGCTGTCGGACTTGCTGTTTTCTTTTTATTATTATCAGTTTAGCAGAAAAAACAGTTTGGAGGTATTACGGGTGATCTTGCCGGATACTTCCTGCAGTTATGTGAACTGTTTATGCTGGCAGTGCTTGCATTATTCTTAGAAATGTTATTGCATATCAATGTTTTATGATAGATGCTTTATTATAGAAATGAAATAAAAAATAGATTTTTTGGAGTGATTTATGGAGCTTATTTTGATCCGGCATTTGAAGACACCGGGCAATGAAAAAAGAGACAATATATTGGAAGTACAGATGAAGAACTATCAGAACAGGAAGTACTGAACTTTAAACAGAAATATAAAATAGATAGCTATCCACAGGTAGAGCAAGTGATTGTCAGCCCAATGAAGAGATGTATTCAAACGGCAGAGTTGATTTATCCAGAGGTGCAGATACAACAGGAATCGTTGCTGAAAGAATGTGATTTTTGGTATCTTTGAAGGTAAGACATATGAAGAACTGAAAGATAGAGAAGAATATCAGGCATGGCTGGATTCCGGTGGAACGATTGCATTTCCGGAAGGGGAGGAACAGAAGGAATTCCGTTCACGTTGTGTGAGAGGCATGCTCTGTCAGGTGGATAGATTATGCAAAGAAAAATATAGAAAGAGCAGCTTTTGTCGTTCATGGAGGAACGATTATGGCGGTGCTGGAACAACTGGCGGAAGACCAAAAAAGATTTTTATCACTGGCAGGTGGAAAATGGCGGAGGATATAGAATGCTTGTTGACGAAGAAGAGTGGAAGTCCGGCGTTCACAGATTTTATGAAATTCAAAAAACTGGGAGGCGCGATAGAATGAATGGGAAGATGACAATCCTGGCATGCATTACAGGATTTCTGTTAGATTGCATTTTCGGAGATCCGGTCTGGATGTACCATCCGATACGCGTGATCGGAAACCTGATCAGTGTGTTGGAAAAAAAGGATTGCGGAAGTTGTTGTGCAGTCGGATTCCTGCGTCAGAACAAGAGAAGAAAAACAGAAGAGAAGTTCGGCAGGAGGGATTTTATGGATTCTGACAGTTTCGTTATCCTTCCTTGTAACGGCGGTACTCTTATTTGCTGCAGGAAAGGTTCATCCGGCAGTACGGTTTCTTTTTGGAAACCTTCTGGTGTTACCAGATATTTGCGGCGCGGTGTCTTGTAGGAGAAAAAGTAGGAAGGTTTATCAGAAATTAAAAGAAGACGACTTGCCTGGTGCAAGAAGAGCTGTATCCATGATTGTCGGAAGAGACACAGAGAACCTTTTACAGCAGAAGGTGTGACGAAAGCTGCGGTAGAGACAGTGGCGGAGAATACTTCCGACGGCGTGACGGCTCCGCTTTTTTATTCCTTCTGATCGGTGGTGCACCGCTTGGATTCTTATACAAGGCAGTGAATACGATGGATTCTATGCTTGGATACAAAAATGAAAAATATCTGTATTTTCGGAAGAATTCCGGCAAAGATGGATGATGTATTTAATTACATTCCAGCCAGGTTGACTGCGTGGTTTATGGTTGTTGCAGCATTTTTGACAGGAATGGATGGAAAGAATGCATGGAAGATTTACTTACGGGATAAGAGAAAAACATGCAAGTCCGAATTCCGCCCAGTCAGAGGCGGTATGCGCCGGAGCGCTTGATGTACAGTTAGCCGGGGATGCGGTTTATTTCGGGAAAATCTATAAAAAAGGATTATATCGGCGATGCAATCCGTAAGATTGAACCGGAGGATATTCTTCGTGCCGGGAAATTAATGTATATGACAACGATACTGATGATGGTTGTCTTTGGAGGTTTATTGTTATGGATTTATTGATTCGATTTGCAAAAATGGAAGATGCAGAAGAACTTCTTGCACTCTATACACCATATGTAACGGATACAGTGATTACATTCGAATATGAAGTTCCGTCACTGGAAGAATTTAAAGATCGAATGCGTCAGACGATGAAAAAGTACCCGTATCTGGTCGCAGAACAGAATGGCGAGATTCTTGGATATAGCTGTGCAGGGGCATTCAAAGGTCGTGCAGCATATGACTGGGCAGTGGAAACAACAATTTATATAAGAAAAGACCGGCAGAAAACCGGAGTTGGTAAAAAGCTGTATGAGGGCACTGGAGAAAGTACTGCACGCTCAGAACATTTGCAATCTATATGCATGCATTGGATATCCAGAGGTTGAAGATGAATATCTGACAAAAGAACAGCGCACAGTTCCATGCACATCTTGGGTACCGCATGGTAGGAGAATTCTATCATTGCGGATACAAATTTGACCGCTGGTATAATATGGTCGGATGGAAAAGCTTCTGGATCCGGAGATTAAACATCCAAAGCCAATCAAATGGATGGAAGAGAATCGCGAGGAGCTGGAGGCAGTACTTTAAGGTTAAAAAAACGAAACACATAAAGAAGTAGGAGTAAGATTCATGGAATATGTACACGGAGGAGACATTTATACATATGGAGATGTGCTGGATTTTTTTCAGTTAATGTAAATCCTTACGGTCCGTCAGAAGAAGTTCTTGAAGCGGCAAAAGATCGATGGATGAAGTGAGTCTTTATCCGGACAGTCAATGCAGACGGCTCAGAAAGAGACTGGCAGAGAAAAAAAAAGTCTGCCGGAAGAATATTTCCTTTTCGGAAATGGAGCAGCGGAGCTGTTCTTTTCTGTCGTTCTTGCAGAAAAACCAAAGAAAGCACTTCTTCCGATTCCGGCTTTCGCAGAATATGAACAGGCACTTCGGACGGTAGACTGCGAAATCATTTATCATGAGTTGAAAAGAGAGAATAACTTTGCATTGACAGAAAGTTTTTGGAAGAACTGACAGAGGACATTGATCTTGTATTTTTATGTTCCCCGTCGAATCCGTCAGGGCAGGTGATCGAACCAAAGCTGATGGAACAGATTCTTACGCGATGTGAAGAAAAAGAAGATTCGTCTTGTTTTTAGACGAGTGTTTTATTGAATTTCGGAAGAAACGCAGAAGTATACCATGGTGAAAAAAAAGGTGACAGATCATGCGTGCCTTTTTCTTGTACAGGCATTTACGAAGATGTATGGAATCCCGGGATTGAGACTGGGCTATGCAATGACTTCGGATGGAGAACTTTAGAGAGCGGATGCAGCAGATCCGTCAGCCGTGGAGTGTGTCGGTTCCGGCGCAGGCAGCAGGGATAGAAGCGCTGACAGAGAGAGAAGAACAGAGAGTTCAGAAAATACGAAACAAAATCGTGGAAGAAAAAATGCGCATGGAAAAGAAAATGCGTGAGTTTGGGATTAGATTTATTCCAACAAAGGCAAATTTCTTCTTATTATATAGTGAAAGCTCATTGTTTGAACGATTGCTAGAGCACGGATTTTGATTCGAAATTGTGAGAACTATAGAGGGTTGAAGAAAGGCTGGTATCGGATTGCAGTGCGGACAAAAGAGGAAAATGATGTTCTTTTACAGGCACTAGAAACAATCCTGTCAAAGCAGTGAAGGAGGCGAAAAAATATGGCGAAATCAATTATGATACAGGGAACGATGTCAAATGTCGGAAAGAGCGCACTGGCAGCAGGTCTTTGCCGTGTCCTGAAACAGGATGGATACAAAGTTGCACCTTTCAGAAATCCCAAAATATGGCACTCAATTCTTTTTTATCACAAAAAAGAAGGACTGGAGATGGGAAGAGCCCAGGTGATGCAGGCAGAAGCTGCAGGGATTGAACCGGAAGCAATAATGAATCCAATTTTACTTAAGCCGACGAACGATACAGGCTCTCAGGTGATTGTCAATGGTAAACCAATCGGAGTGATGGCTGCAAGAGAGTATTACCGTCATAAGAAGGAATATATTCCGGCAATTATGGATGCATATCATGAGTTAGAAAAAAGTATGATATCATTGTAATTGAAGGGGGCCGGAAGTCCGGCAGAGATTAACCTGAAAAAGATGATATTGTAAATATGGGAATGGCAAAAGCTTGCAGATGCACCGGTGCTTCTTGTCGGAGACATTGATCGTGGCGGAGTATTTGCTCAGATCGCCGGAACCGTAATGCTTCTTGAAGAGGATGAAAAAGCACGGATCAAAGGAACGATCATTAATAAATTCCGTGGAGATGTATATCCATTTTGGAGCCGGGTCTTCGGATGCTGGAAGAAAAAACCAATATTCCGGTATCGGGAGTTGTTCCATATTTTTATTTGGATTTAGATGAGGAAGACAGCCTGACGGAACGATTTCAGAAAAAAGAGAAGCCGGGACTGATTGATCGGCAGTGATCCGATTCCCAAGGATCTCTAATTTTACTGACTTAGCACCTTTAGAAGCATTGGAAGAAGTAAGTGTGAGATATGTTTCATCTCCGGCTGAGTTTGGAAATCCGGATGCGGTGATCCTTCCGGGAACAAAGAATACGATCAGCGATCTTCTGTGGATGCGTCAGAACGGACTGGAAGCAAGAATTCTGAAACACAGCGCACAGAACAAACCGGTCTTTGGAATCTGTGGCGGGTATCAGATGCTTGGAATGGAAATCTCAGATCCAACAGGAGAAGAGTACGGAGGAACTGTACAGGGAATGGGACTTTTGGATACAAAGACTGTGTTCCGCCCAGAGAAACATAGAACCAGAGTACATGGAACATTTGGCGAGATGAAAGGAATCCTGAAAGGGATGAAAGGACTTCCTTTCGAAGGATATGAGATCCATATGGGAGAGACGATTCTTGATGAGCACGCATCCGGGCTTGTAACAATAGAAAATGATTCTGATACGCTACAACAAGGACATCCGGATGGTTCACAGAAGGAAAATGTCTATGGCTGTTATGTGCATGGAATCTTTGATTCACCGGAAATGTCAGGTGGGTTTCTCTCCGCTTTATTGAAAGAGAAAGGCTATGATCCGGAGACGGTACAGGCAGTAGACTGGAAGTCTTATAAGGAAGAACAGTATGATAAGCTTGCAGATATCGTTCGTGCTAAGTCGGATATGAAAGAAATTTATAGAATTATTGGATTGTAGAGTTTGTAATGAGAGGGGCAAAAAAAGATGATTACAGATTTAACGAAAGAACATCCGAACAAGACATTATGGCGGTTCCTTCTGCCAATGTTGTTTCAGTGTGATGTTCCAGCAGATTTACAATATCGCAGACAGTATGATTGCGGGAAGATTTGCAGGAGAAAATGCGTTGGCAGCAGTCGGTGCATCTTATCCGATCACAATTATTTTCATGGCATTTGCCGTGGGAATGAATCTGGGGGCATCCGTAGTCGTATCAAGACTGTTCGGAGCAGAAGACCGGGGCGGTGTGAAACGTGCGGTTACAACGGCATTTCTCAGTTCTATGGTGCTGGGAATCATACTGACATTATTCGGGTATTTCTTTAATCATCAGATGATGAGATGGATCCGCACACCACAGAATATTATGGCAGATGGAGTTTTATATTTGAAAATTTACATTTTCGGAATTATCTTCCTGATGCTTTATAATGTGTGTACCGGAGTATTTACAGCACTCGGGGATTCTAAGACACCGTTATATTTTCTGCTTGGATCATCAGCTGGAAATATTATTCTTGATTACATCTTCGTAGCAAAATTCCAGTGGGGTGTGAGCGGTGTTGCCTGGGCAACATTTATCGCGCAAGGTGTGTCAGCCGTGCTTGCATTAGTAACACTTCTCGGAAGATTGCAGAAATTTGCCGGGGAAGAAAAGCAGCCGTGGTTTGATAAGAAATTATTCGGACAGATCATGGCGATTGCAATTCCAAGCATTCTTCAGCAGAGCGTATTGAGTGTAGGAAATCTTTTTCGTACAGGGGGAATTGTAAATCAATTCGGTTCAGCAGTTGTTGCGGGATATTCGGGAGCGATCAAGCTGAATACATTTGCCATTAATATCTTTATGACACTTGGTTCCTGTCTATCCAGTTATACGGCACAGAATATCGGCGCGGGAAAGAAAAGAACGAATTCCATTGGGATTCCGTACCGGAGTGAAATTGTCAGAGCTTACGGCATTACCGTTTGTTATTCTGTATTTCATTTTCAGTCGTCAGATGATGGGGCTGTTCTTAGGTGCGGAGAGTGTAGAGGCGATCAGCGCAGGAATGGCATTTTTGAAAATAGTATCGCCGTGGTATTTTATGATTGTAATTAAGCTGATGACAGATGGAATTATCCGAGGTTCCGGAGCGATGGTTTATTTTGTAGTTGCAACAGTTCCGGATCTTATTTTGAGAATCGGATTTGCGTTGGTTTTGACAAAAAGCTTTGGAAGCACCGGAATCTGGATGGCATGGCCATTTGTTTGGATCGTAGCGACCACATTAACATTGATCTTTTATAGAAAGTTGGGATATAAGAATGATAAAAGCAGTAATTTTTGATATGGATGGGGTTTTGATTAATACAGAACCGCTTCATTATCAATGTTGGGTTGAAATTTTTTAAAGAACGATATGGAATTGATTTGGATTATGAGGTGTATAAGCCATGCATCGGATCTACAAGACTCCATTTCATGAATCTGATCAAAGAAAATTATGGAATCACATTTGAAAGTCTTGAAGTAATGAATCAGATTATGAAAGAGAAGAAAAGATGAAATTATTGCAAGAGACGGATTCCCTGAGATGCCGGGAGTTGGGCAGATGCTTTGCTGTCTGAAAGATGCGGGATATCGTCTGGCTGTGGCATCTTCTTCTCCGAAACCTGTAATCACAGAGACACTGGAAACGCTGGATCTGATGAAATATTTCGATGTCGTGACAAGTGGAGATGAAGTGAAGAATCCAAAGCCGGCGCCGGATACATTTCTCTTTGCAGCGAAGCAGCTGGGCATACCGGTAGATGAGTGTATTGTAATCGAAGATTCAACGAATGGAGGAAAGGCTGCTAAGGCGGCTAAGATGCCATGTATCTGGATGCATAATCCGGATTCCGGAGACCAGGAGATACCGGATGCAGTGCTCGAGATTACGGCCTGGACAAAGGAGAATATAGAAAAGATCATGAAATTTTTTACATTTTGATCAAGAAAAAGTGTAAAAATAAATGAGCGATATAAAAATTTTTTGAGTAGAATACTTAGAAAATAGTAGACCTGGAAGTATTATTAGATGTGATTGAATGAAAAAACTGAAATTTATATTTGGCAAGCTTAGTATTCTCTATTATATATTGTTTTTGCTCGTGACCTGTGTACTTTGCAAGTACGGAAGCATCAGAGAGCTGAAGTTTGCATTTTTGGCTTTAGGTATCCTTCTGGTACTCAGTCTTTGTATCTGGATTGGTTGCCTGCTAGCAGAAAAAGGAAAATCCTTTTTAAAATGAAAGGCGCACTCAGGAAAACAGTGTTTGGTACAGAACTTTTTGATTCTACTTGTAGTTACGGTTGGATGTATTTTTATATCGTATATACTGCGATTCCTTATAATGGTGCATTGTCCTGAAGGTAGACAGCCTGTTTAAGACAAAGAAAATAGAGTATGAACATAACAATTTCTTTTCGTGATGGCGCAGAAGGGCTAATCAAAGATATCAATAAAAAATTGAAACTTCCGGACGAGTTATATATCACAGATAACTTTGAGATGTCTTTTTGACAAAAGACGGAACGATAACCCGCGTGTCGGCCTATCTCTACGGACAGAATGAAAAGGGAAAAGATAAGACCTATCTGATAGATTATGATATCGATAAAAGCGATAAGATTGTTGTGCAGATCGCAGGTTATGCAAATGCAGATTATGATGATGACAAGAAATTAGATCCTATGTTTACCATTCTGGAAAAATCAGATTGTAAGATGCAGGTGACACAATGGAATCTGAATTATGCATTTGCAGATAATCCGCCGGAATATGAGATTCTGTATTATGGAAAACGCTCCTTCGCTTCTTCGGAAGGTCTTGTTTATCTTCCGGGAGATGTGGATGGTGACGGAGAGGTCAGTGGTATGACTGATTTTACAGCTCTTGACCGTGGTGGGGAAGCACTTGGATATGAAGTGTCTCTATATCTTCCACAGGATGAATCTGTGACACCGGTGCGTTATATGATGGAACCAGAATATATCAGTCCTGATACAATTAGTCAGAATGAGCAGGCAGAGAAAGATTCGCAGGCAAAAAGAACAGGGAAAAGAGAATAATACCTGGACGGTCGATACGGACGGGAAGCCGGTGTTGTCCGATTCTTCTTAAATGAACAGAAAGGCTGGAAACTTTCAGTTGTTGATGCGGCTCTTGGAACACGTTATTACAAACTGGAAACTACGTCAGATGGTGGATATAACTGGACAACAGTAAATGAAGACCCATTCGACGGAAATGGCGGAGCAGGAGAAGGGATACAATTCTTCGACGAACAGTTTGGATTCATCGGTCTAAGCGGGGCATCGCAGACACATTCGTCTATTTATGTTACAAAAGATGGTGGAAAGACATTGAAGGAGATAGAGCTCCAATGGATACTGTGACGGAATATCCGCTGCATATGCAGGAATATGGCTTCACGCTTGATGATTATCAGTATCTGGAAATGCCACAGCAGGATGGAGAGAATTACACGATCCATGTGATGACGCAGAGTGGAGAGATGGAAGGCCTTGTGTTCACATCTGAAGATCAGGGTGAGAACTGGATTTTTACCGGGGTTTTTGCTGAAAATAACTTATCATAAAAACCAAAGTATTTTGAATCAATACGATCCGAAAAGTTAAGGGGGGCGAAACCATGGCATACAGTGAATTAATCAAAAATTTTAACAAGATACGTGATTACATGCGGGATTTTTATGTCTACGGTTTCAAGAGCCGGGATGATTATACGAAAAAAAGTGCCAGGTCTTATGATGACGAGAAACGTCGGATAGAGAGCTGGCTTGGTAACTATATGAAGTTTCATCAGACCGTTGATGGTAAGAATGTATTTTTTGTCAATTGATAGCAGAGCAACCAGACACAATCCACTTTATAAGGCATGGAAGACAAAGAGCTTTACAGATGGAGATATTACCCTTCATTTTATTGTTATGGATATTCTTTCTAATGGACAAGAACTGTCACTTGGGGATATCGCATATCGGGTGGACGAATATCGGCTGTTTTTGAGCATGCAAGAGTATTTGACATCTCTACGATCAGAAAAAAACTCAACGAATATGTAAAAAGAAGGCTTGTTGGTAAGACACAAGAGTGGAAAGACGATGTTGTACAGTCGTACAGAAGAGTTTGAAATGCCAAGTAGAGATGTTTTGGATTTTTTTTTTCAGAAACCGCACCATGTGGTGTGATAGGATCATTTTTGGAAGATAAAACAAATAATATTGCTGACCATTTTGCATTCAAACATCATTACATAACCAGTGCAATGGACAGTGAAGTTCTTTGTGCATGATACTGAAAGCAATTTATGAAAAAAGAAATATAACAGTTGAGATGATTAATCGTAAAAAGATCGCATTACGGAAACGAATGTTGTTCCGCTTCGAGTGATGATCAGTGTACAGAGTGGGGAGACAGTATATGATGGCCTATACCCCATATTTTAAACGAATAACAGCGTATCGTCTTGATAATATTGTCACTGTTAAAATTGGAGAGATTGCAGATCGGTTTGATGAATTAAGAGATAAACTGAGTGGAAATGCAGCAACATATGTGGGGGAGTTGCTACAGACAGTCGGTCGGAAATCGGATGGAACATATTGAATTTACAGTTCAATATGATGATGGAGAACAGCATATACCAAAGCGATTAGAGAGGGAGAAACGAATCGGGCGGTTGGAATATATGGATGAACATACATGTCGTTTTTCTGCTGATGTTTATGATGCAAGCGAATTGATTCCATGGATACGTACATTTATTTGTCGAATCACAGATATTTCAATTTCCAATAAATTTTTGGAAAAACAGTTTAAAGAAGACTTGCAGGCGATGTATGAAATGTATGGATTGAAAGGGGAGGAATGAGTATGCTGTTTCATGAAATTTACAGTACATATTTTCAAACCGTTACGAAAATCTTGACAGAAGCAGTAGAGCATCCGCTTACGACTGGAGAAATCAACACAATCATTCAGGATTATGCATTTGAAGAAAGCACATTGAATATTCCGGAGTCTTTGGGAATGGCACATTGGCAATTATTGAAAGAAGATGGAACAACCATTCTCAGAAAAGAAGCCAACGATGCCACTCACAATTTTGCAGAAACGCTGGATTAATGCAATCGCATTAGATCCGAGAATACGTTTGTTTACGGACCGGCCAGTCGTATTTTCAGATGTCGAACCATTATTTCTTCCGGAAGATATTTATGTCTTTGATAAGTATTTAGATGGTGATCCGTATGAGAATCCAGAATATATTCAGAACTTTCGGTTAATATTGGATGCGATCAAGCATCAGTATCCGATTCAGATCAGTATTAGCAATCGTCATGGGGAACGAGTAACAACCAGGACAATTCCTGAATATCTGGAATATTCCGAGAAAGATGATAAATTTCGTTTAATTGGAACAGGAAGCAAACTGGGAAATACGATCAATCTTGGAAGAATCACTTCTTGTGAAAAGTGCGGGAATCAACAAAGGCGGGAAAGTTGGAAAAAGAAATCTGCCGCAGCCGCGACAAAGTGATATTTGAACTGGTTGATGACCGGAATGCTTTGGAACGTGTTCTGATGCACTTCGCACATTTTGAAAAACAAGTCGAGAAAGTAGATGAGCGGAAGTATCAGGTTACGTTGTACTATGACAAAGAAGACGAAACAGAGATTTTAATTCGTGTTCTTTCGTTTGGACCAATGCTTCGTGTTGTAAAGCCTGTGGCATTTATTAATTTAATAAAGGGCAGATTGTCAGATCAAAAAAAGTTGTGGGCTATAAAAGTTCGCAACTTTTTTTCCATGATAAAAAGAATCAGAAGAGATAAACTTGGATTATGAGAAAGGATGTGAATGATATGTTTGAAATAAAGGGAAAAGTTACAACAGCGATTTGTTATGCAAAAGGTGATTGAAGATGAAGCAATCGAGCAGATTAGAAGAATGTGTGATTATGATCTGACAAGGGAAGTAAGGTGCGGATTATGCCGGATGTCCATGCCGGAAAAGGTTGTACAATTGGGACGACCATGACAATCACAGATAAGATTTGCCCTAATATCGTAGGAGTCGATATAGGCTGTGGAATGTATACTGTAAAAGCTGCTGGATCAGGTAATAGATTTTGAAAAAATAGATGAAGCATGTCATTATATTCCTTCGGGAATGAATGTATGGGGAAGGAAGAATGGAGCGTTTTTGATTTAACTCAGCTTAAGTGTTATCGATCTTTGAAAGATGCAAAGAGATTGGAAAGATCACTTGGAACACTGGGAGGGGGGAAACCACTTTATCGAGGTTGATCGGGCAAAGGATGGTACATATTATCTGGTCATTCATTCGGGAAGCAGAAATTTAGGGAAAACAGGTAGCTGAGATTTACCAACAGTTGGCGATTGATTTACATGCGGGAAAAGAAGAGTATTTTAAAGAACGAGATGAGATTATTCGTACTTACAAAGAGCAGGGGAGAAGGGCAGAAATTCAGGAGGCATTGAAGTACTTAAAAAAGAATTATGAAATCCAGGAGCTGGATGCTCCCAACGATATCTGCTGGCTTTACGCGCCATTTATGGATGATTATCTGCATGATGTTGAAATTTGCCAACGCTTTGCAAGAAGGAGTAGAGAGCGCATGGCGGAAATTATTATTGAAAGAACCAAAATGACGCGAACAGAAGCTTTTCATACCATTCATAATTATATAGATGTCAATGAGATGATTCTTAGAAAGGGTGCCATTGCCGCACATTCTGGTGAAAAAGTATTGATTCCGATTAATATGAGAGATGGTTCTGTTCTTGCTGTTGGCAAAGGAAATGTGGAATGGAATAATTCAGCACCACATGGAGCTGGTAGAATCATGTCCAGAACAAAAGCAAAACAGTCCATTGATTTAGAGGAATATAAAGCATCCATGCAGGGGATTTATTCTACGTCTGTGAATGCAGATACATTAGACGAGGCTCCAATGGCATATAAATCACTGGCAGATATCATTGATGTGATCAGAGATTCTGTAGAGATTATAGATATTATGAAACCAGTATATAATTTCAAAGCATCGGACAAAAAATTTCATGCATTGTAATACAGAAAACAGGAATATTTGGTCAAAATTTGTCTAAAAATTTTTTATAATCCGATATACAAACAGTAATAAAGATTCAAAAGAGGTGCATTAATGTTTATAGATTTTGTTACATATTTGGAAATCCGTGATGATTTGTCAGAGGAAGATAAGCAATATATAAACTCAGAAATTAAAAAAAAAATATGGCTAAGTATCACATGGAAAAAGATGGGATTAAATATTATGTAGAGACAAAAGACCAGGTGTTGGTCTGCATCCGGTGTGTTGAGTTCTGCATCTCAATGCAACATAAAAGATATAAAAAATACATAAAAAGATGTGAATATAATAGTTATTTTGAAGGATCTATTAATGTTAAAGATTCAATCTTGGACTATTACAATGAGGTGCGAATAAAGTGGATTCCTGTTAATGAGAGATACCCGGATAATCCAGGACAGGTATTATGTACATATAGATATGATTACGAAAGCGGTCCGCATTATGAGATTGGAATAGGTGAGTATTGGGGATTTCTAAAGTGTTGTATAAAGAGAGAAATCCTCTCAGCAACGAAGCACAACAG
>VOFJ01002105.1_pt1 | contig 15167 bp, 31 predicted proteins | sample 5384081 | NCBI WGS metagenome assembly VOFJ01 (sample SAMN12384729, study PRJNA508395) | human gut metagenome | isolation source: healthy gut I | host: Homo sapiens
AGTGGAGAATATCCCGCCTCTGCTTCCGGCTGCTCGCCCAGAACCTACGGATCAGGATATCCGGGACATGGCGTTCGGCTCAATGCAGCGGCGGATTACAGAGCTGGTCGCCGATTTCCCCAACGCCAGATGGGTATGGAAGACGCCTAATGCCATACGCAATATTGCGACAGGCAACGAGGTGCGAATCCTGCTCAACCATGCCGGCGGATACCGTGAAGCGATCGTTGTGATTCGCGGCCTTCAAGTGTGCAGCCTGACTTACCCGCACGCGGAAGAAGTCAAGATGCCGGAAACGGAAAAAATGATGAGACGGGCACAGAGGAAACTGAGAATGACACTCCCGCAGAAAGTCGATCCCCGGAGAATTATGAGTATCTGGCTTTTGAATGGGTGGACGCCCATGTTATGGAACTCAATGAGCGGTGCAACGAGAGCATCGCGCAAGGGCTATCCATGCTGGAAATAACGGTGGCAGAACTGCCTGCCCGAGAAAGCTGGGCCGGACATCTGCCGGGAGCTGGAACGGAACGGCATGGAGAACTGCTGCTGTACAGATACCGGTATTACCATTGATTTCACGCAGTGACACTGCAGAAAGGAATGACGCTACATGAGCGTATCAATCAACAATCTGTTCAACTATTCCCGTTCGCTGCCCGTCCCCTTTGATACCATGACAAATAAGAAGGTCAAGGTGGCATCCATGTACGGGGCAAAGACGGAATCAACGCTATGTGGCTCTGTGATCAAGGCAGTCCACGCCATGTGCCGGTGCATGAACGGCACCGGAGAAGGTGCGGTCGGCCAGATCGATACAAACAAAAAGCGTGGCGGAGTATAAATCCTCCGTCGGTCCGGATGCCTCATCATCTTGTGGTGTTCGATGCAGCCTCCGGCAGCGCTTTGGCAAGCGTTTATGACAAAAACACCGAGCTCATCGAGCAGTACGTGGCGCATCCGAGCCAGCGGGACGGCGCGGCAATCTTCTTTGCCCTAATGCCGTTCCTGATGTCAGATGTGGAGTTCGATGAAACCTTTCAGGAGTACTACGACCAGTTCATTGCCGGATACCCGGATATGGCAAAAGGCGACCGAAAGCATGGCAATCTCTCTGCGACAATGCCTACCGCAGAATCAAGGACGATACCTGCCCGGCGCATATCAATATCACAGTGGACAAGTCCGGAAACCTGATGCGGGTCTCTCAAGGTCAGCTGGATTCCGGATCTTTTGTGCCCACCAGCGTCACAGCCGGGGAATTCACGATCTTTGCCAAGACCGGACCGGCCGTTATCAAAAAAGCCGGCGTCGTGGTGGAGCATACGGATTTCGTCGGCAAGTATCCCCTGACGCCGGGACGCACCTTGAGCGCGTTGGAGCTGAGCCTGATTCCGAAACTCCCGGAATGGTATATCATTCCACCGGAAGTGGTGGATATTTGCAAGCATGCGCAGAAGACCACCGGGCGGCCCATGCAGATGCGAAACTTCCTGTTGCGCGGGCCTGCCGGTACTGGCAAGACCATGGGCGCAAAAAGCCATTGCCGCCGGACTGGGGCTGCCATACATGAAGTATACCTGCTCTGCCAACACAGAAATATTTGATTTCACCGGCATGATCTTCCCTGAAACGGACGCAGTGTCCACCGGTTGCTCGGAGCTTGACCGTGAGCGCGAGATCCTCAAGTCCATGGGAGGTATCAGCTATGCACAATGTAGCTAAGCTTATGCGCCTTCCGGACTTGGATGATATGGACTACGATCCTGTCGGCGTCTATCAGGCTCTGACAGGCGTGGAAAATCTGGCGGCTACCGTGCAGGACTGCATGAGCGTTGTGCTGGAAAAGGTCACGGAAAAGGTACAGGCTCTTAGCAAGCGTGCTGAAAACCGTCAAAGCTCCGGCCAGAACTATACTTATGTGGAGACGGATTTTGTGAAAGCGTTAAAACATGGGTATTTAGTCGAGGTTCAGGAGCCGTCCACGATCATTCAGCCGGGAGTGCTGGTGGGCCTTAACTCTTCTGGAGCAGGAGGGGTCTATCACGCTTCCGACCGGCGAGATTATTCGCAGACACCCTGATACGGTCGTCATTGTGACGACCAATGTCAGTTACGAAGGTTGTCGGCAGATGAACCAGTCGGTGGTGGACAGAATGAGTCTGGTCAAGGACATTGAACTGCCGGAGCCCGAGGTTATGGTACAGCGAGCCATGGCCGTGACCGGATGTGCCGACGAATACCTGGTATCTCAGATGGTGCAGGTGGTCAACGACATGGCCGATTACTGCCGCAAAAACAGTATCACCGACGGCGCCTGCGGTATGCGCAGCCTGATCGATTGGGTCATCAGTGCAGAGATCTCCGGCGACCCTTATCTGTCGGCAAAGTATACGGTCATCAGCAAAGCCACTGCCGACGAGGAAGACCGGGAAGCCCTGATTACAACCATTCTGGACCCTATGTTTGCCCCAAAGCGGAAGCGAACATCGGCATAAGTCCGGAAGAAAGGAGGACGACTCTATATGGCAAGAGTGAATCATAAGCGGGTTAAACAGCTGCTCAATGAAAAACGCAGCAGAATCACAGACCGGCAATTCTTCACGTCCCGCATCCTTGCGGGACATTTTGAAGATATGGCCATGGCGCAGACACGGCGGCGGTACAAGTACAACCGCCGCATCCATGTGGCCATCAGCTGGAGTCCGAAGTCCGGTGAAGTGGCATGCACCAATAACCTGTCGGTGCTGATCAATGCGGGGCATAGGCTGGTGACCCAAAACAGGGGGCGGGAGAACCGCTATGAGATCGTTTGCGGACTGTTTGCCCACGAACTTGGGCATTGTCTATACACGGATTCTTTCTTGCCGGGCCAGACCTACAACAACTACCTCAGCCGGGAGAAATGGTACCCGGAGCCGCCTGTTTACAAGCTGCCCAAAGACACTGTAAGCGAACGAGCGCTGTGGGGAGTATGTAAAGGCTGGAACCGCGGAACAACGAGATGCTTCGCTATGTCGCGCACACCATATTTCCAATGTCATCGAGGACGCCTATATCGAAAATCGGATACTCGCTCAATTCCGCGGCACGCTGGGCAACTGCCTGGAAGCGTTACGGGAGCAGCAGTATGAGAGCATTCCGACGGTAACGGAGCTTATCGAGAAAGAGGATGACGGGAACTGCCATATCTTTGAGAGTATCCTGCAGATCATGCTGTCGTATGTGAAGTTCGGTGAAATCAAGTACGGGGATGCTCCCCTCAGCGATGAGCGCATTCAGGTCGTGTTCAAACTGATCCACGATCTGGACGCCGCCATTGTCAATCCCTCCGGAAAAGAACGGCTCAAGGTCGTCAATCTCATACTGGTTCGCTGCTGGGACTATATCGAGGATTTCCTGGAGATCTGCAAAAAGCGCCAGGAGGAGGCCAAGGCTTCCGGTTCCACAGAGTCGCTGGCCGAGACCATCGCGCAGATTCTGCAGGCAATGGCCGGAAGCTCTGTGTCCGGCGAGGGCAGCAGCACCGATCCCCGAAGTGGGTGCGGTCTGTGTGGCAGCCGGAGCCGGGAAAGCGGGCGCAGACGGCAGCTCAGGCAGAAAAAGCGAGTCTGAAGGAAGCAGCGGCTCTGAAGAGCCCGAGTCCCAGACTGACCCCGAATCCGAGCGTTCTTCTGCCGGGATCTCCCAGACCGAAAATCCGGCGGAAGAAGGCGCAATTACCGGAGATATGGAAGGCGCTTCCGGGGGGAAACAGGCAGTATCAGCGGAAGAAGACGGGCGCATCCCCTATCAGCAGACAGATCGTGTTTCCGAAGGCAGCGGAGGGGCGACCAAGCACAACGAAGCATATGAGCGTGAACGCTATGACCATGCAGCGGAGGACATTGAGCGCCTGCTGGACAAGATGGCGGAGAAGGCTGCCTGCGAGCAGCTGGAGAATGAACGGACACGGGAACTCAACGATGTGGCCCAGAGCATCTCCTATGGAGATGTTCATGCCGGTGTTGATATCTGTGTGAACCGGATATCCACCGTCGATGAGGAGCTTGTAGAGCAGTATAACGCCATTTCCGGACCATTGCTGGATATCTCACGGCAGCTGCAGAAAAGCCTCTTACAGCAGCTGAAGGATAAACAGCGTGGCGGTAAGCAGACCGGGCTCATGATGGGGCGACGGCTGGATGCCCACGCCCTCTGCCGAACGATGGGAAGGTTTTTTATAAAAATGCCCTGCCCAACGAAATTCCACAGATGTCCGTAGGGCTTTTGCTGGACGAATCAGGAAGCATGTGCTCCTGCGACCGCTGTACCTACGCCAGGTCTTCGGCTATCATTCTATATGACTTCTGCAAGGCGCTGCATATCCCTGTCACCGTTTACGGTCATTCCACCAGTGGCAGCAGTGTGGAGCTGTATTCCTATGCGGAGTTGAAAGCATCGATAACGATGATAAATACCGCCTGATGGACATTGCCGCCCGTGGCAGCAACCGCGACGGCGCCGCGCTTCGTTTTGTGGCGGAGCAGCTGGTTAAACGGCCGGAGGAGGTAAAAATCCTGATTCTTGTATCCGATGGTCAACCGGCAGCGCCCGGTTACTACGGCAGTGCCGCCGAGGAAGATCTCCGCGGCATCAAGCAGGAGTACCGGCGCAAGGGAGTATTGTTCATTGCGGCCGCTATCGGGGAGGACAAACAGAACATCGAGCGAATCTATGGTGATTCCTTTATGGACATCACAGATCTGAATCAACTGCCCGTAAAGCTGACCGCAGCGGTCAAGCGCCATATGCGGGTCTAACGGGGATATTTCAATTCACAACGACGGGCAGCGGATTCTTTTTCCTGCTGCCCGTCAATCTTACAACAGGAAAGGAATCAAAAAAAAATGAGTCATTTTTGTAACATTGGTCAATTTTTATATGCCCAAGCTGGAGGAAAACTGCGAGGAAAACATGCGTTATGCGGAACAGATCGCAGAAGTCAAAGAAGAAAAGCTGACGCAGGACCCGGAGAGTTTTGCTTTGCGGTTTCTTTTGAAACGACTTCAAAGCAAGGCCAGCACTCTGGAACGTTCGGCTGAGTGCGAGATTGATGAGCTGATGGCCCCATTCTGTGAAGGAACGGATGACCCGGCCTATCTGGAGTTTGAGGATCGAACCGATGACCTGCGGCGGGATTATGAGACCGACAAAATCAACTGTGTCCGTTTTCCGGACGGAACTGTCGTTCCGGAGTACAACCGGCTGGTATGCAAAAAATATCTCATCAAAGATGGCAAGGTGTTTCGGCCATGAGAAGCGCACGAAGAAAGCGAAAAAAAGATGCGTGCATTTATGGGATATCCAGTGAAGAAGCTCTATCCCAGTCTGAAGCAGTATGCGGAGGACTACTGCGGTTATACCTTTGACAGCAAGAACAATACGTATGGGTATTACTGCAATCCGAAGCCTTCTGGGATTGGTATTCCATTGGTGGCCGCTGGCCGTTCCAATTCCTTGTCCGTGACACAGCAGAACGAATTAACGGTGAGCGCACATGGGGCAACGAAGATGCTGTATGTGAGGCGCCCGAAGGCTATATATGGGTCTGCGGCGCAAGAAAAAGGGATATTGCATGGGGAACTCATGAAGGAATGGGAGCTGCAGCACGCCCAAAAAGCGATTTGAGCTTCTTGCAGAGACATTTCGCTCCGGCAAGGCTCCGGAAGGCAGCTTCTGGAAGATCACGGAGGATGGAATTATCTCTTTTCGTAACGCAGATCTATTTCAAGAATGAAAGCGAGGAGGCTTACCTCCGCCGCAACGGACTCGCACCGGATCAGCGCATGGTGCCCGACGCCTATTCCTTCCTTCAGGACGGAGACTGGCACTCCAAGGGAGAAATGGGCTGGTGGGGTATCAGCTGCAACGACAAGAAGCCGGACGCATGGCGGCAGATGCTGGCAGACTACATAGACAGCATCCCCTGACGATCATTTCATTGTCGGGATCGACTGCCATATCTAAGATAGGAGGAACGAAAAATGATTTTGAACAGAACTGGCGCTGAATTTGCGTATGAAGGCGTCACATACACGATTGGCGGAGCCATTGTCGGCACCGCCGAGAGTGAATACGCAGGGCTTTATGGCCGAATAAACGCCATTCACGATGGCGAGGATAAGGAGACCGAAAACGAAACGCCTGACATCTATTGTGAGTTTGACCCTCCGGTCATGCCGCATGAGGTCAAGGCGCTGGAGGATACCTTCTCTGATCTGTATCACCAGCCAAAAGACCATTGCTGATATCGTACTGGACATGGTTATCATGGCGCCCGAAATGATTCGTTCGTTGGATGATCTTCGTTCTATGCGTAAACGCGTCAATGTTTTTTCTTGTGATGGAAGACTGGGCTGTGAATGGCGAGCACGGAAATGATTGCGAGGCGTTCTCGGACTATGACGATGCAAAGCGTGTTATGACAAATCGTATTCGAGAAGAATTGGAGGACGGAAGCGTTCCGTCTTGGAGAGAATCAAGCATCTTCGCAGAGAATTCTTCGATGGACTTCTATGAAGCATATCTTGACGGCGAGTATATGGAAAATCACTACAAAATCATGATTATCCGGCAGCCGCTGATGATGTCCAGTAGGTATATTCGGGAGGTTGGAGGAGTGTATAAGGCACAATGCCAGACCGAAGACTTTATATCGCAAATCGAACAATGGGATGAAGTTGCAGCATTGAGTGACGCACAGTATCAGAGACTCATTACAAACCCGATGATTCCTGAGTGCATCAAACGCCATCTCGGGCGCAATGACCACTATTGGGAAGCGTATTGGGAAAGTGTATCTGAGGCTGCTCATGGTTTGGTCAGACAAGCATCAAAGCAGCCGGACTGTTTCACACCAGAAGCAGAAAATCCATACCCGCTTTGCATTGGCTCGGGCAAATCAGAGTGCGATGATTGCTGCCTGTATATGTGCATATGAAAGGAGAAGGCGGCTATGAGTGCTGAAAACAGGCTCACCTCCATCGTCTCGTATCCAGAGCGCGGAACTGGCGGCAACAATCGCTATCGCGGCAACTGTTCACCCAAGCTAATTGAGGATCTGATCGGTTTTTCGAGCCGGCCGAGATCTGCGACTACATGTGCGGCAGCGGCACGACGCAGGATGCCGCTCATACCATGGGAATCATTAGCCATTGCTACGATCTGCACAGCGGATTCGATCTCATCAATTGTGAGATACCGGAGCGCCCGGAATTTGTGTTCTGGCATCCGCCATATTGGGATATGATTACATTTTCAGACGTGATGTACAAGGCTTCGGAGGTGCAGTCAAAATACGGATATGATCCCCGGCAGTTCGACTTATCACGTATCCCCAAATGGGAGGACTTCGTGCGCGTAATGAACCACGCCATGATGAAACAATTTTGCGCTTTGGAGCGTGGCGGCAGGATGGCCGTGCTGGTCGGCGATATCAAGAAGAAAGGGCAGCTTTACAGCATGCTCTTTTGAATTGATTAAGCCGGGCACATTGGAAAAATGTCATCATAAAAAGCACAGCACAATTGCTTTTCAAATCAAACACAGTACAGTGGGCATTTCATCCCCATCCTGCATGAGTATCTACTGATTATCAAGAAGGATGCGTCCTTGGTGTATCCGATCCTGATGACGGAGCCTGTACAAAAAGGATATCCGCGATATGAACGGCGCTACCTGGCGGGATGTGGTTGCGGCAGTGCTGGAAACCTGCCAATCCCCTGTATCGCTTGCATACATTTATGAGCAAGTCGAGCCATATACCAAAGGCGCGGAAAAAACCAGTGGTGGAAAGAGAAGGTTCGCCAAACCCTGCAATGCAGTCCGCAGCTCTTCGTGCATATAGGACGCGGGATGTGGGCGTTGAACCGTTCCACATAGTTTGCCTTTCGAGGGATGCCGCATCTGCGGCATCCTCTTTCCTTTCAGCTTTTATTATGGCCTTTTCGTTTGACTATGGATTGACTGTCGGCCGCTGCTCTGGTATAATCATCATGTAAGTACCAGAGTTTAGCCACGGCTAAGCAGAGTTTAACCGAGTTGCGAAGTGTCATTTGTGCATTGCACGAATGGCACTTTTTTGTTTCCGGCCAATTCCATAGTGGCATAAGCCAGCAGTCCGATCATGGGTTGCTGGTTTTTTGTTATATCACGGCGAATACCGCCAAAAAACGAAAGGAGAACACAAAAATGTTACAACCATGCCAGGACAACTACTCCACAACCTTTGCTTCCTACGAGGGGATGCGCCGGTACCATGAGAAGGAATCGCTGGAAAAGCCGATGGCACAGATGCAGGGTCAACGAACTGCATATTGAGCCGCTGGATAAGGCGTCGCCTCTTTATGGAACTCCGTCTGCATTCGCTGCGGGAATCAGCGCCGAGTCCGTTGAGGACACGGCGGAAAAACCTCGGTCTTGCCATGCGGGTAGATGGTTCTTACTATCCCGTCCGCAGCACGGCCTACAAAAAAGCCTGTTGGACAGAGCGAAAATCAGCGGATCGGCCTTGCCGAAGCTGAGCCATGCCAAAGATTGGCGTCAGTGCTTAACGATTGCCTGGAGCTGTATTCTTCGGAGACGCTCCTGCTTATCCGAGATGAAAAAATCTCGGCAGCACACTCCGGCGATTCTATGGATTATTCCGTGCTGCCGATCGATGAACTGCTGAAGGTTCTGACCAAAAAGCTGGACGACCGTTTCCCCGGCAGCATGTTTCAGGGCGGTTATCGTGATCATTCGCTCTCCAGCGCCTCATGGACTATGCCCGGGCAAAGGAAGACCTTGCTCGGCGCCTATGCCAAACTGCTGGCGTCGCAGGGGAAAACCACACTTGCTGCCAAACTTGTTCCCGCCATCCGCTTTGTTACCTCGGATACCGGCATTGCCTCGGCTAAGGTTTCCGCCATGCTGGAGGGTACGCAGCACCCGATCCCATATTGGGAGCTGTATCGCCGTGGACCATAGGCGCCAGAGTAAAGTGGAGGACTTTGAAGCAGCATTGGACCAGCTGTTTGCGCAGTTCGGTGATTCGGTCGCCAGATTACAAAAGCTGTTGGATATCCATCTGAGCTATCCGGTCAACACCATGACCCGGATCTGCAAAAACTGTCTCTTCCAAAGAAGGCCGCTTTGGAAGCAATCGGTATGTTTGAGATGGCCTATGGCGGAGGAACTGCAACCGCCCATGATGTGTTCATGGCTATGCAGGAGATCCCCTATATTCTCAAATCCGACCATACACCTGAGAGCAAAATGCTCGTTGTGGAGGAGAACATGGCGCGGGCGCTTACGCTGAGGTGGGGCGATTACGACCTTGCGAAGGCGGTGAGCTACTGATGTCCGCTCCGATTATTCTCTGCGACACTGCAGGCATGACCAACGAGCGATGGCTGGAATGCCGCGCCCACGGGCCTAAGGGCACCATTCTATATACGGTGGGAGGCAGCGATGTGGCTGCTATCTTCGGCGTATCGCCGTGGACAACACCGTTAGAGCTATGGATGATCAAAAAAGGGCCGAATGAAGGCGCCTGTGAAATCCAATCAGGAGCAGCTGATGATGGGGCATCTTCTGGAACCTATCGCGGCCTATTGGTATCAGCAAAAACCGGCAATACGGTCTATGACGATACCTATATGTATCAGCACGCAGATCACCCGTGGGCTCTTGCGGACTTTGACCGCCGCTTTACCCGTAAGGAGGACAATGCTCCCGGCATTTTGGAGTGCAAAAAGCTGCACCTATCACAAAGCCGGAGATTGGGCTGACGATGCCTATCCCATCTACTATGAGCTGCAGCTTCGCTTCTATCTGGCTGTGGCGGATGTGGAGATTGGCGCGTTTTCTACTATTTGGGGAACAATCCGGAGCATGATCTGGCAATGCCGGCGCTTACCCGTGACCGAGCCAAGGAGGATATGATCTTCCAGCGGCTTGAGGAATGGATTTGGAGCTTGGAGCATGACAAGCCACCTACGATGGCGGATGTCAAGCCAGCACTGGCACTGGAATCCCTGGCGCGCATTTACGGCGCCAGCCAGCCCGGACTCCCCACGATTGAATTCCCTGCAAAGTATGAGAAGGCGCTGCGCCAGATCGCGCTGCTGCAGGGAAAAATCTCCGACTGCAATGCGGAGATCAAAACCTATGAAAGGGAGATCGCTGCACACAGCGTGCGAATCGCAGAATTGATGCAGGCGCATGAGCATGGCGTGCTGAGCACGACCGGCGACAAGCTCCTCATCGACTTTATCACCAAAACAACCAAACGTCCCGACTCGAAGCTCCTCAAAGAGAAGTATCCCACCGTGTATGCGGATGTACTCAAGACCAGTGAGAGCCGGAAACTAAAAGTATCGGTTACACCGACATAAGAAGGGAGAATCAATAATGCACGACGCAATGAAAGCCTATCACGAAAGCTGGGGGCGCGATCTTGACCGGCAGTTCCTGAAAAACGACCGCTACCGGAAACGCGCCTATATCTGCTCACCTTTGAGCGGGAGCACGGCGGAAGAAGAACTCAGCAACATCTGGCGTGCTCGGGCATACATGCTCTATGCCCGCACCATGCTGGGATACATGGCACGTGCCCCCCACGCCTATCTGCCCATGCTCCTGTGTGACCATGTAGCGGCGGAGCGTGCACTGGCTCTGCAATTTGGGCTTCAGCTTTTGGAACAGAGCGAGGTTTTGCTGATTTGCGGGGATCGCATCAGCCGCGGTATGAAGGGCGAAATCCATCATGCCGCCCAGTTGGGAATCCCCATCATCGTATACTGCGAAGACCTCTATTTGGATGTGCGCAAGCTGGCGACACGGGCCGGAGCGGATAAGAAGTTAGTCGCAATGGACGAAACGCATCCGGCGCTGGCCTCCAACGCGCCGGTAACAGACCGGTCCTGGGAGGTGCGTTGCCTTGCGTAGAATTCTATCAGCCGGTAGATCTCCGGTCCCGACACAGGAAATGACGCAGTATCTGACCACACATTTTCGTTATCCAACATTAAACTCCTGGAACAGATCCACATCGTATGCTTGTAACCTAAAAATCACACACCTTGGGCTCTCGCCCGAGGTGGTGGACAAGCTGTTCGATATGATCCAGACCCAGGAGTTTTTTGATGCCATGGACGAGTGTAAATGGGAATTTGCTGCGAAACACAACTATCTCTGGCAGGCAGGGATGAACGGACGAAGCGGCGGGTATCTGGTTCTCTATCAGGGAGAAAAGCGACCGAGCGGCTACAAGTCCCTACTGCGCTAACTGCGGACAGAAGAATTACCAGCTTGCTGCCGATGGCAACTGTACCTGCGGTGTCTGCGGAAGACCCCCACTCGGGTCAATTTCTCGCAGACCCACATGCAGGTGGTAACTTATCCGGGGGCGCGGCACTGACGACGGCGAGGATTTCGAGGACTGGAGCATGCACGAGCTTCGTGAACGTGTAAAACTCGTGCAGGAGCTGGATCAACTGGCAGACCGTATGGTTGAGCTGGCGCTCCGGCTTACAAGAGAAGCACAGGTCATTGAAGAGGAGTATTTTCTTCCACAGACCCGCAAGGTGCTGGTCACGACCCTATAACAGAAAGGAGCAGATTTATGCTGAATGTTGGAGATAAACTGATCTGCAAAACAGAAGGACAGCCGGAAACGGAATTCTGCATTCGCGGCGAGGTCAAAAAGGTCGAAGGAGACATTGTGACCATCAGCCGCGCGCTTAAATTCGGGGCTCTGCCCATGCACAAGGATCTGACGCTGCCAGAGAGCGAACTGCTGAAATACTACACGCCCTTGGACAATCAAGCGACCGGTGATTGCCCCGAAACGGGTCTATCTATGAGGTCACGATCGTCCGCACAGGTGTCGTGTTCGTAAGAGCAGCTACCTCGGTTGCTGCTATGGATCTTGCAGACCATCTCACAACCGATCATGTCAACTGGTCAGACGACTGGAGCCCAACCAATGCCGAAGAACGCAGTGACTACGACGGCATGGTCTTTGAGGAGCCTGACTTTGACTGATTACCCGATTTCAAAAGGAAAGGAGAATCGATCTTGATATGTCAATTCAAAAGGCTGATCTATCCCGAAAGCCGTTACGGCCGGTGATGCCAGCTACATGATCGCCCTGTACCGACCTTGTGAGAAGGTCATGGACGCGGCGGGGAATGTGGTTTCTGAGATCAAGGCGGTGGGTTATTGCCTCGCCGACGGCAGATAATCTGCGCTATGATATGCGCGGACGTTGGCGCCGGAGGCGCCAAGCATGGCATCCAGTTTGAAGTCGAGGGCTTCGATGAAGTGATTGTACCCAGCAAGGAAGGTGTCATCTCTTACCTGTGCTCCGGGCAGATCAAGGGTATCGGTCCCTAAAAACCGCAGAAAAAGATTTATGCCATGTTCGGGCAGAACACGCTGACCGTGCTGGATCATGAGCCGGAACAACTGCTTGCCGTGTCGGGCATCAGCAAAAAACAAAGCTCAAAAAGATTTGCGACTCTATCTTGCCTCCCGCGGCGCACGCGATGTGGTTGCCTTTCTGGCGCCACATGGTGTAACGCCTAACAGGGCGGTCAAGTTGTACAAGCAGTACGGAGAGCATACCATGGACATCGTCCGGAATCACCCTTACCGTCTGTGTGAGATGGTGGGCATCGGCTTTAAGACGGCTGACCGTATTGCTGTCAGCATGGGCTTTGACCCTCTTTCGCCGGAACGTGTGGATGAGGGGCTGATATTCACGCTTGACCGATGCAGAGCTGAAAGGGCATCTGTGTATGGAAAAGCACAGCTTTCTCAAGCAATGTCTGAAACTGCTGGATACCGAAGGGCTGACGGAAGAGATGCTGGCGGTACGTGCTTCAAGAATGCTTGAGTCCGGCCGCTTGGCCTCCTACGACAGGCAGGTATACCGCGCAGTCACAGCGCGAACGGAACAGAGCCTTGCGTGGGCCGTTTACAGAATGCTTACTTATGAGAAAGCGGGGTCTCACGTCAACATTGATACGGAGATCTCTGCAGAAGAAAAAAAAGCAGGGTATACAGTTGGCTTCCGAACAGCGGCACGCAGTTACGACGGCCCTGACATCACAGCTCAGTGTGATTACCGGCGGACCCGGTACCGGCAAGACGCTGATCCAGCGATTCCTGCTGGATATCTATCGCAGGAAAAACCGCGGAGCAAAAATTATCTGCTGTGCGCCTACAGGACGCGCAGCCCGCAGGATGGAGCAATCGACCGGGTTCCCGGCCACTACCATTCACAAAGCGCTTGGGCTTCTGGCCGGTGAGGACGGCGACTACTGTGAACCGGAGATGCCGGATGCGGATCTGATTGTAGTGGATGAGGTGTCCATGATGGATATCTATCTTGCCAACCATCTGTTCCGCTCCGTACCGCACGGCAGTCAGCTTGTGCTGATTGGCGATGCGGATCAGCTTCCCTCTGTCGGGCCCGGCGCCGTGCTGAGCGAGATCATCGCCTGCGGCGCTGTACCGGTAGTGCGGCTGGATCGCATTTTCCGGCAGAGCTATGGTAGCCGTATCGCCGCTAATGCAAAGCTCATCCGGCATGGAAATCTTAGCTTGGAATACGGCGAGGATTTCCAGTTCTATGACTCCTGCGACATGAGTACTTCCCGCACAGCAGATCGAGACACTGTATCTACAGGAAACCGCCAGATACGGTGTTGACAATGTGGCACTTCTGACCCCATACCGCCAAAAACGGAGACGGGCGTGAATGCGCTGAACGAGCGGCTTCGGGGAAAAGCTCAATCCGCAGGACGGGAAAAAGCCGGAAGTTTGCATACAGAAAGCGGATATACCGTTTGGGAGACAAGGTCATGCAGATAAAAAACTGCGAGGACATCAGCAATGGTGATATCGGTTATATCACATCCGTCACCCGCGATGACACCGAACAGCGTGCTGACCGTTGATTTCGGCGATGGCCGAATTGCCGAGTATGACGGCAGCGACCTTGAAATGCTGGATCTGGCCTACGCTTCCACCATCCACAAGTCCCAGGGCAGCGAATATAAGTCTGTTATCATCAACCTGCAGTGCGCCCATGCGGTCATGCTGGTGCGTCCGCTTGTTTATACGGCAATTACACGCGCAAAGGAGCGCGTGCTGATCGTAAGGAGAGCGGAGGGCGTTATGCATTGCCATCAAGCGTACAGATACGGAACAGCGCGGGACGATGCTCTCGGCGCGAATCAAAGAGCTAATCTCAAATGTGAAAGGAGATCATGACAATGGCAACTTGGCTCAGTGAGTACAAGAACTTGAAAAACGAAATGGAAAAACAGATCGGTGCAGGACATGCCTCCCTGGAGCAGCTGATGCTGTATCAGGGAGCTGCTGTATCGTATTGAGGTGCTTTTATGCAAGTCAGGCATTCTGCCAGACGGCACCGGTCACGACGGATGTAGCCGTTCTGTCCGGCCATTACCAGCTGGTAGACGCCTATATCCAGTGCCTGACCAAGGAACGGCGGCTGGGACAGCCTGCAGATCAGAATCTGAAGGCCAAGCGCCAGACGGCGTCCGAGACCCTTGACAAGGTCGTTCTGGATTGCCGGAAGCGGTTTTCCAGCTTCACCCCAACAGATCAGAACCAGTATCGCAAGGGAGTAAGCAGCCTGATCAACACCGTTTTACCGGTTTGGCTGAAGCTGCGCAACACCTACATCAACATCAGTAAATAAGAGGAGGGCTTTATCATGAGTCAGAACAACTCGAATGCCAAAACAGCTATGCTGGCAAAGCTGGACAGCATCCACAAGGTGGAGGGCTTTGACCCTTCCCCGTTTGCCGTGGATTATACGGATCTCAATACGCAGGAGACGCGAAAGCGTCTTCCTGTCATGATCCAAATGGCATGGTTCCGCCTGAAATACCCTGAAGGCCGTATCGCCATCCAGGTGTCGCCCGGCAAGGATTGTTTTGTGGCAACGGCGCGCATCTATCCCAGCTACAAACCCGGTTGACTGCTATCTCGCAGAAGCTACAGCGTCAAGGGGGCCGGATGCCCAAGCCATCTGTGTCACCGCGGGAATGGGCGCAGACGGCAGCGGTAGGCATTGCACTAAGAAACGCAGGCTTTGGGCGTCAGTT
>VOFJ01000842.1_pt1 | contig 15166 bp, 3 predicted proteins | sample 5384081 | NCBI WGS metagenome assembly VOFJ01 (sample SAMN12384729, study PRJNA508395) | human gut metagenome | isolation source: healthy gut I | host: Homo sapiens
ATCGATGTGCTTCGTTCAGTTTACGTATTGCTTTTCTTGAGGAATAAGATTTCTTTGTCTTAATTTAGAAAGATGTGGAGGCCAGTGAGGTATAAAACCTGCAGGTAGCCGATGTGGTAATTTCTGCTATATTACTGGCTCGAAAGGCTGCGTTAATGGAAAATTTGGAATTAAAGACTGCGATAGTCGGCTAAAGTGAGTTAGAAAACCCAGCTTTTATGTAAACATTTGTATGTATACATGCAGTATTGATGAGTGCTGCTTGCGAAATTATAGAAGAATGTAATGATGAGCAATCTCGGAAATGGTAGTGGCGAATCTACAGTTTATAATTTTATTCAAAATCCTTATATAAAGTCGAGTTAGTTCGAAGTGGAGATGGCATTGAGATTAATAGTACCCGCATTCGAGGGAGGCCAATATTTGAAATGATTTTAGATAACTTTCGGAATTCAGAGCTGATGAAAGCGAAAAATTAAGCAGGACATTGAGTGCATCAGATTCTTGGCTTATTAGTAATGAAAATGAGAGAAAATTTGCGTATGAGCAGTTCTTTTTAGTTCTCGAGAATAATGGTGATTTTTTGCGGCGTTAAGGTATAACTTAATTATTATTAAGCAAGGCAGAATGCTTTGAAAGGGGGGATTCGTTAACAATTAATTTAAAATATTTTGAGATTTAACTGCTGACTTGTGTGAAGTTTTGAATTTGTTGGAGATCGTTCTTGAAAGTCTTTAATAGATTTAATCTTATTAGAACTTCTTTAGCTCGTTTTGAAATTGCAATATTTAACAATTTACGAGCTTTCCTTGAAAAGATATTTTTAAAACTTTAAAGATATTTCTTAGAATTAGAATAAAATGAAAGTGGTTAAGCTCTATTAAATGTAAATTTAATCTTATAAATCGAAATTTAGAAAATTGGAGTTAATCTTTTTAATCGCAAACCTTTTTTAAGAATAAAAGCCCAATATTAAAAGAAAATGGACTTTTTTAATAAGTGTTCTTGCTAATGATTCTTAAATGGGCCGGTTTATAAAGAAGGTTCTTATTTCATTTATAAATGTACTGAATGTGGAAAGCTTCCTCCTTTGTCACAGTTAATTGGGAAAGCAATCCAGAAGGATAAAATGAAAAATTTAATGAAGCATGGAAGATAAAAAAACTTTAAAAAGGTTAAATGTTTTATTCTGGGGAGAAAGAAAGTATTTTAAATGATTATTTGAATAAAAACATTAGAAAGATATGGTTGAGAAAATATTTTTAAAAATATTCAACGTTGTCATTTAAAATTTTACTTTTTTAAAGGATATCTGATTAAGAAATCGAGGGAAAATTATTTTTTAAAAATGAGGCTTGAAGATCAATAACCCTAAAAAGGAATCGAATTAATAATAAAATATTAGCGAGGCAGGGAAAAATGCGAGGTTAAGTATAAAATGAAAGATCAAAAAGATAATGTTTTTTCAATTTAAAAACGTCCAGGAAGTAACAATTGGATTAATGATTGGATTAAAAAATAGAATAAAAAATTAAAATTTTATCATCTGATTTAATTATCAAATAATTTTTTAATTTATATCATTTTTAAAATTGATAAGTCCCTTAAAATAAGAACGCCAGTGGTCCCAATGAAAAATTACGTAATCATCTATATTGAATGGTTGGAGATGTATTAAAAGGCGGAATCTAGTGAGTGAAATTGATTGTCTGGTCGGTAGAAGAATATTAATAAAAGTAGTAGCGTATATTTCTTTATCTTGTCTGGCGGGGATATAGTATCTTTGGATTAGTAAATGGGTATTTGGTAAAGTAATAGCCAATTATTGGTTAGATAAAGTTTATTAAAAAAAGAGGGTGATCTTGGCATAGAAATGGCGATTATCATTCATGATTTAGATTGTTTAAGTGGTTATTGTTGTGGTCATGATTTAACGATTATTAAATGAGGGTTTTAATGGTGTAGTGGGAAGAGTAGGTTAGCAAAAAGCATTTTTAGAAGAAGAGCTTTTTATATCAAAATGCTAATTTTAATTTCGTTTTTTTTTCTGGTGAATGGGGTGGTCTTTCAGCGTTTTAGTTAACTTTCATATCTTTACTTGGCGCTTATGTTTTTTGATATGTATTATAGTGGTTTAACATAAAGATGATATTAAGAAAAATGCTTAAATTTCGTTATAACAATTTAAATGTCTTAATCAGCGGTTGAGGACGATGTCTGCATTTTTTGAATATTCTGATTATTTGGATTGTCACTTTAATGATATGTCTGCTTCGATATCATACAGAAATGATAAAATTATTTTAAAACAATTTATGAAGATTTATCAGATGAAGAAAAACAAAATTTAGAACGACAGTTATTGAAGAACTTAAAAACGTTTAGAGAATATAGAAATTCTATAGATAGTCTATTTGATAAAATAACATATAAGTTATTTGAAATGAATGCTTTATTAATAAAAAAACATGAATGTTTAAGCGAGGCGTATTAATGGATTAAATACGTTAAATTCCTACAGTTAATATTACAGAAAATTTTGATTGGGATGGAGAAAATACATCTTCTTTTGAAAATGCTGCAAAATATGGATCTTCTTATTTCAAAATTTTATTGGTTCGCAATATAAACGAGATGAAAAATGGTAATTTAGTTCACGTCAGAAATCTTTATAGTCGAGGAATGATGTGGAAGTATGTGTAAAATTAAGCGGTGATACGGAGAAGTATTCTTGAGCAGTAATGTGAGAGGTATTAGTAAAGGCATGAAAATAGTACATTTAAATGAAAATAGCCATAAAGTATTTTAATGGAAATTGGTTTAATTTTAAAAGCGTATGAAATTAATGAAAAGTATATGAAATTAAATTATCGAATGAATGCTTATAAAAATGGGGGAGGAAACATCGTTCTAATAAATATATGGTAGTACTAAAGAATGTAAAAGATCTTAAAGTTGGTGATTTAATACATTTAATAGTCAAATAATTAATTGGAGATAATTTGTTGGTGATTATAAATCTTGGTTATAATCGGTCTTTTTATTATGGTGATGGGCTCAGGCCCAGATAGTATCTTGTAATATATTCTAACTACGGTGATGAAAAGATAATATAACTGAAGAAAAATTACGAAAATTTTTACGAACACAATGGGTATCGTATTAAAAGCGATAAATGTTAAGCTTGATGTTGGTTCGATAGTGGTTTCTTGGAAATCTTTTTAATTTAATTGGGCGATTTTGTAGTGGTAATAATCTTTCTTCTTAAAGGTATTAGCGGTTTAGCGTTTAGTTTATGTCGTATGAATCTTTCGTCGAGGGAATTATAGATGGATATATTCTTTACAGATGGTAATAAAGATCATGACGGATTGTCTTCATCAGCAATGGTTAATGATTTATTAAGCTTTGTTTCTTTCTGAGGGGTAAAAACTTTATTATCGTATAGATAATCGTGAAAATCGAATGCAGGAAATGTCCAAATTATATTGTTTCTTATCACGAAAAACTGATTATAGTGATTTTTATCAAACTATTGATGGTATAATATATTTTTATAATTAAAGAAAAAAAAGAAATTAGCGCCACAAAAGCTTTTTATTGTATTGAGGTTGATAATGAAGATAAATACGATTTGTATTAGGTAGGGGATGATTCTGCGTAGTGCGTCTTGATTAGATGGCGGGAATGCAATGGAGGAGGAGAACTATTTGGATTTCGAATCATGTGGCCAGCGGCGTAAGGGCGTAGTAACAATTAATATGGGCGCTTGTTATCTTTCTGAGGTAGCTTAAAACTTAAGAAAAAAACTTATTAGTTTTAATGGAATTATTTAAATCATTTAGAAAAAACGTTCTTTTATTAATGAATTATATCAAGAAGGATTATCTTACATCTCTGAGCGATATCTTAAAGAACTTTATCGTTTTTAGTACAATCGGCGTTAATGGAATGAATGAAATGGTTCGTAATTTTCGAATAGCGAATATGATATTCTTTATGAAATAGAGAAAATGATAGCTGATAGATTTAATTCAAATTTCAAAATGTCGATTATCGAAAGGAAATCTTTATATCGGCAGAAAGGCTAGGCCGGAAGGAGCAATAGCATCGATTTCTTGAAAGAGGATATTAAAGCAGTTTTCAGGGGCGTTATTAAATCTTTGATGCTTGAAAAGAGCCTTCTTATCTGAATAGGCTTTCTCGGTTTCATTAGAATTTTCTGGATGATCGCTTTTGGAAGCTGACGATAAGCGAGATGAGAGCAGATCTGAATATCTTGGTGAATGCAGATAGTCCAGATTTATATATAGATGAAGAGGCTGTCTCGAGCCGAGGCATGTAAAAATCTTATAAAAAGATGTCTGCAATTATCGACTTTTCTTGTATATCACATAGCTTCGGCATGATACATGTCCGTCACATGTGGTTATATAGGAAAATCGTGAATTTTGTCGAAAATGTGTGCAGAATAATTTTTTGAAGAATATCTTCAAAAGAAATTGATTTTAACGAATAATAATTTATAATATGAGTAAAAGCGAGATTATTAAAACGATTAGAAATTTAAGCGTGTCTGGCGTTATTCGAGGTTTGGGCCAGCGTGTAATGGGTTATCTTAGAATACTGATAATTTTTAATATTGGTAAAAAAGGTGAATTTAAAGAACGAACATTTTTCTTGAGTCAAATGTCGGTGTTTATAAAAAATAAAAAATAAAAAATTAAATTAAAAAATTAACGATATAAATTATATCAGTTAATTTTTTATAATAAGAAATGAATTTATTTGAAAATAGAATAGGCGGTTGAAGGCAATTTCGTTAATCGATTTTTACACAATAAAATAGGTATTTTATTATCTGAATTATGTCTGATTTAAAAAATATTGTTATAATGTAGAACTTTGTTAAGAATATATGTACTAAATTAAATTAACGACGTCGCCTTAATTTTATAAAAAAACGAAAAAAAAATAAATTAGACGGTTTGTATTTTTACGGAGGTGAATGTACTATACATGGTAATAATTTAATAAATGATATTATTTTTGTTAAAAGCAGCGAGTTGGCGATTAAAGTTAATCTGAAATGGGTATCACGATGTTATTCAAAAATTATTAAATTTAAATCTTGTCAATTATTTTGCTTTAGATTATAAAAGGCTCCATTAATAATAAAAAGATTTATTTTTTTTTTGAATATCTGGCTTGCTATGATAATTTTATCGAGAGCATTATCTTTATTAAATTAACGAAAGGCTTTTTGAAATCGAGCAACCATGATTAAATACTTGATATTATTGATGAAAATGATATTAATTTAATTAACATTGAAAGTATAAATTATAAAGGTAATTATTATATCAATTTTATTTTAAAACTAAAAAAAGCTACCGATTAGCGTGTCAAATAATCAAGATATTTTTTATTACTGAAATTATTAATAAAAAAATATTAATATCCGAAATATAGAAACATTCAAAGAAGCTAATATATGAGTGAACAATCTAAAAATGAAAGATTATATCTCCTTAATTGAATCTGAAAATGAAAAACATTTATTTTCTCTGCGGATCATTAAACCAGAACTTTACTTTTAAGCTTAAATGGTAAATTTAGTTAAATGCGATCAATAGACATCGAAAAAAAAACTGAAAATGAATTTGGTTTTTATCTGAAAAGATGAGCAAAAAAAGTCGATGATAAAACATTATTACCGTTTAAATTGTCAGGGAGGCGGTAGGGGTATCTTTATCTTTCTTAATTCTTGGAGTGTTATTAAATCTTTTAGAAATTCGCGTTTTTGTGTATGGGTGAAGGGATCTGCTCCAATCGACACAGGGTATGCTTTATTATTGGCTTTTGTGAAAAGCGAGACTTTCTTCGCCGTTATGCGCTTGTTTTAAACTGAAGCGATTAGTTACATTGAACAATTAAAGCTTTGATGAATTAGAATCTTTTTATGGAAAGTCAAAGAAGTTAATGAAGAGCAAAAATTATTATCGTATCGAGTAATATATCATGGTGGAATTGATCGTTAATGAGATGCGAAAAGGCGCCGTTAGTCTTTAGAGCGTATAATAAAAGAACTTTTAGCTGATTTCTGGGAGCTATTTTTATTCTAATAAAGTTAAAATAAAAGTAGAATTAAATATTGGTAATGGTAGCAAGCTTAAAATTTTGCCGATAGACAGCATTCTTGGGCTAATTTTTAAAATTGGAGGATTCTTTGTTGTCTTGCATTCTTGTATTTTAATTGAATATTGAATCTCCTTCTTTGGGCTTTTTTAATTCGTGGGTAGAGTTATTATTGGCTTTAAGCTCGAGAATTTGTTAAAGGGTTATGTATCGGGACACTTTTAATGAATCCCGATCAAATGTTAAAACTTCTTCAGAATTTTTTGGGGTTTGGCGCTGATTTATTAATGTTTATCGGAGCTTTGCGTGGCGCGAGTTAATAATATCCTTCTTCTGCGCATGGATTAGTTTAGGATATTTTAAAACAATTAAAAAAACATTATTTCACCATCCAAGGTGTAGGAGATATACTCCCAACAATATCTACGTGCTTTACCGGCAATTCAAAAAGAAAAAAGATTTTTTATGATGGCGATGATTGCGCGTCATCTCGCATTAACATTTTCTTGCATTTGTATGATTGGCAAAATGGTTCTTTCTAAAGTGTTTGAATTCTGTTTAAAAAGCTTAAGAATCAAAAATTAATAATATTCTTTGGAGATTGAAAATAAAATTACTCAAAAATACTGAAGTTTTAAACTCAACGCCTTCTTACGAATAATCGAGCGATGTTTGTTAATAAATTCAAAACCAGTAACCTCTATATTTAATAATACAATAAATTATTTGGATCTTATATTGGGATAGTAATTGATCTTTGTTGATCAGGAAACGTTTAGGAAGAGTTGCTTTTTCCAAGCTTGGATTGTAATTTAATAAGTTCTTTCTTCAGGACAAAAAGCCTTTATATTTTTAGGGAAGCGATCTGAGGAGGAGATTTATCGATAAAGTTAATTTTAAAAAGTTAATGCCGGGCGTATCTTACCATTTTATTTTTGGAGGATCTTGATTGGCGGAAGTAAATGAGTCATTGGAAAAAAGCAACACGGTTCGGTGCAGCAAGCGTCTTGAAACTTTTTATTTCGGAAAATGGAGAAAACTTTTGGAGCTTTTTGGAGGATTCAGCTTATTATGGAGGCGAAGGCAATCTTTTTTTATTCGCCTAGCCATTAACTTCAAAAGGTAATTTTACCGGAAGATTATTTTTAGGAGAAAATTATATTCTTCCAAAGGTTCATTTTAACACTTTAATATTAGGTCTTAGAATCTTGTCAGCTTTTATTGGCGGAATTAAAATCAGCGATGATGCTTGGTAAAAATTCATTTTCTTAGAAATCAAATGATGATGGAATAATATAAGTTAATATCGTTTTATACTGGCATATAAATTTTATTATTTTTTCGTTTAGCGTTTTCTTGCTTTGCGATAAGAAAAAGCATTAAATGTAAGCAATTATATAAAATTATAAAAAGCGATTGTCGTATGCGAGTTTAACAATACTAAATCTATTTTGAGCTTTATAAAGACATCGAGCACGTCGATTCTTTGGAAGTGTTCTTATGCTAACTTCATCCGTCGAGGATCCCAATGTTGGTCGGAGATCAAACGCACTCTTATTTTAATTAGGGAAAAGTCGATCTTTATTATCGTTCGTTCTGACGATTTATGGGGTAGTTCGAGCATATTAAAGGAGCTAGCGGAAATAAGAAATGAGAGATCGATTTAATTTAGTTGGGCCCTACTTACATTATCAGGGAAAGAGTGTCGATAAATGGATTGAAGGCATGAGGCGGCGTAGGAACAATACCGATGGAGAATATGGGGTTTTGATTTAGTTCAATTAGGTGCTCAAATTAATCTTGTTTATTGATTCTATTAGGATTAATTTCGATTCTGGTTTGTCGCCCGAATTATTGAATGAATGCTGGCGAAAATAATAAAGATGCAATCTTAGTTGAATTAAAAAAAAATGATGGATCTTGGGACAAAAAATCAAGACCTGAAAATTCAATCGATGATGGAAACTTATATTAATTTTAATCTTGTCAAAGTTGTATAATTTAAGCAAATAATTATGGCGTAGACAAAAGACGGTGGTGTCGGCGTTAATTCTTCTTTACATCCAAATCTTCATCCCGTAAATTGGTTAATCCCAGAACACATTAAAATTGGCCAAACAAGATTCTGGATATGATTATAAAAGAAATGTTATTAGAATATTTTACATTTGAGGTTTATTTCTTAATGATTTGTGAAAAGAGCTTTGAAAAACTTTGGGTTAAAAGGAAAGTAGCTTCCCGTCGTTATAAAGATACGATATTAATGGAGAATGCGCCTACGCAAAGACGATAGAGTGAGGAAATTCTGTTGATAATAGAACTTCTTTCCTTCTCTTAATAATCCTAAATGCTGCTTATTAATCTTCATTTAAATGCCTTTAAAAAGTATCGAACTCGAGGTCGCGGAAAAGGCATTGTCGAAATCTTGGCATAGTAAGATCTGTGGGCCGGATCTTTAAAGGCGATGAGAATATCTTGGGGATTAATTTAGGTAAGTTGTTCCTCTTGAGTTCATACTTAAAGATGCTTGAGGAATGGGTTACATTTCGGTTAGAAATCACGCAGTGTCGCTTTTAGAATTATTTTGTTGATAATAATGAAGATTTAAAAGGTTTAGAGAAAGGAATTAGTACATTAATCTTTGCAAAAGCTTTTTCAAAAGATTTTGTGATAAAAATTATCACTGGCTTTGATCACTGTGAGGCGTTAGAAGAGTCTTTCATGTCAATCTTCGAACTTAGTTCGGGGATAAAATTCGAAATAAGGTAGATGATAGCAGATTATGTAGCATTCTTTATTAGAACTGAAAAATCTTACTATTGAAAGGCGTTAAGGAAGGCGGAGATAATTATGATTATTATGCAAAAAATAATATTGATTGTCGATTACTAGCATGCCAGTTCTTTCGTATCGTTAATTGATGCAGTGGGAATGTTCACTACTGCAATGCTTTAGAGGCGGAGCAGGTTAATAAAATAGTCGCTATCATTTTGTTGAAATCTGATTATCTTAGAACTTTTCTCTTAGGTAAGAAATAGTATGTTCGGAGCAGTGACTTTTTATGAGATGAATATATGAGATTAATTTTAATTCGTGGGCATCTGCATCGATGCAGGAGGAAATGTAAAAGAGATACAGTGAGGCTGACAGTTGATATTATTTACTCGTATGTTGCTTAATGGAAGGTGGAGGAGAAATAGTAAGTATTTATTGAAATAATTGCGATGCAGAGCGATCACCTGATAGAAGGAGTTCTTGGAGTTACTAAAGGCGTTATTTAATACAATTAGATTTATCTTGCAGGGAGGATTAAATTGTAATTTTTTAATGGTCATATTTATTGATAAAAGCTAACTTGACGAAAGATTATATGGTTTATCTTCTGCGGCGACGTTAAATTAATGATTCGAAGCGGAAATCGATATTAATATGGAGATGCTTTAGCTTTCTATTTCGGAAGATGTAGTCTTCAATTCTCTTGTCATTTGGAGGAGTTCTTTGGAAACTTTCTTTGTTTTGGAAGGAGGAAGACTTGCTAAATAAATGATGTTAAATGCGGATTAGGAGTTGAAGGTAAAACTTTAATGCTTCTGTATGGCATTTAAATTATTTTAAACGTCTTAATGGAACATTGGCAAATTCAGCCATAGATATTACGTCAATCATTTCTATAAGAATCAGTAAGTTTGAGGGCATAAGAATGCGATATGATAAAATTATTAAAAACATGTCAATCGTAATCGAAAATTGTCTGAAGATAATAATTTGAAAATTGTCAGTATCTTTGAGTAGAATAAGGAATCTTTTCGCTTCTGATATCGATAATGCTTTATCTTACTTCTTTAATTTATCAGGATTAGAGTTCATATTCTTTTCATTAAGAAACTTCCACAAATAAGTTTCTTCTTTAGTCAATGTTCATATGCCATACAGCCTCTTAACTTCTTTATAAAGATTAATATTAGGATTATTCACGATAAATTTAAAATAATCATTGAATTTACCATATTCCTCTTAGGAATAGGGAGATCTCCATATTTTAATAGATTTAAAATAATATTTTTAAGTAATCTTTTTCTAATCGTAGCCAATTAATTCTACAAATGCTTAATATAGTTGAACCCGACAAGTATTATAAATTAATTTATTTTTATATTTTGTAATAAATGGAATAATGTCTTCTAGTCTTACAATAAATTGTAAAAAATCTGATTTAAAATTAAAAAAGATATAATCAATTTAAAAGAAATATTATCTTCATCAATACTTTGAAAATTATTATTAATGATAATCCTATTAGGACATTATAGGTATTTTTCATTTTTTGCTTAGGAATAATTCTTTTCTCGAGGTTGACTTTACTTCAATTTTTCCTTGTTTGGAAATAATTTAGAGTTAATAATGTCACAACCAAACTTTCATATCTTTCTTCTAGCTTGCCAAAGAATGTCGCGATGATATCTTCTAATTTTGATGTAACAAATCGGGATTCTCTGGAATTCAAATTCGTATTCAAATCTATATAACTTTGAAATCCATTCATTAATGATGAAAATGTCGGAATTTATCTGATTTTTTAATTTTTTCATTTTTTATTCATTAAAAATATTCGAAAAATAATAGGTGACTTAGTAATCTTAAGAATAATATATAAATTTTAATCGAAGACCACCGAAAATTCAGATGAAATTTACATTCACAATGTAAATTTATTAATAAAAATATATTATAAAATTGATTTAAAATAATAAAAGAAATAATAGATCAAATTTAATTCCGGTAATTTTATGTTCCAAATTATTAAAGAAGAATTTGAAAATTAGATAATAAAAGTTAACTTCTTTTATCGAAAAAAAAATATACTAACCTTAATTAAATTTAACGATTATAATCCAATAGTTGACACGAAGAAAATAATTTGTTCAATATCTTATAATGATCCAAAAGTTAATTATATTATATATGATGATATTGAAAATGTAAAAATTATTTGATGAACTTTCACAGTAAATTTTTGGTATACCTTATTCACTATTTTTTTACTTCAGAATAGGGATCAAATGAAGCTCAAAGATAATTTAAAAGTATTTCTTTAATATTTCGGCAAAGGAAAAGATAGGACAAGCTTTAAACTTTCTTTAAAGTAAATCGAAGAATAAAAATTCAAAAGGGATATTTTTAAAAAAAGCTATCTTACTGAAATTGATATTATCTTTCTAAAAAAGATTTATCTAGTTTAAGATATAATTTTATTCTTTCAAGATGTATTAGATAAATTTTTTTATGTTTTTAAAAAGGCTTGGGGAAAATAAAAAATATTGAAATTAAAAGAAAGATAAAATCTTGGTAAAGTGGTATGGCGGCGTTTAATTTTAAACTTTTCCGAAACACGTTTAGATAATTATCTTAAAAAACTTTATCCTCTGCAAATAACGTACGCAATTATCAATATGGTAAAGGTGAGAATCCTTGGTATTTGGCGCATTTTGATAAAAATATTGGAATATGTCACTGATTAATGAAAAGGCTATTATCAATAATTTTAATGAGATAAAACAATATTATGCAAGAAAATTTAAACCTATTCTTGACAAATTAATATTTTAATTTTGTTTTATTACTCCTAAACGGAAAAAAACAATTAAGAAAATCCCTATAAGGATTTTTAGAGATACGCTTATGGAGAAAAATTCCTCGATTGATGTAGAATATGGAAGAAATAATCAGTCAAAAGAAATATTTTTTCATCTTCTACTTTGAGTATATCAAAACAATTTATGATTTTCGATATAAATCTTTTATAATGAAGATATATTAGAAAAAATTTAAAAGAAAAAAAATCAGAATGTTTCTTGGCTATAAAAAATAAAAAGAAAGTATTTGAAGATTTAATATAATCAAGCTTTTTTATTTTTAAATGGATATAAATACAAAAGATTCATTAAAATTTAAGAAAAATAATTTCATTATTTTAATGAGTAAATGGATTTACATGGGATTTGATGATACTCTTTTATGATCCATATTTGGCCAATTAATTGCAAACTTATAAGATATCCTTTAAAAATCAATTAAAATCCTGAGAAAGCTTTTCTAGACATAAACAGATGAATGTAGAGGTATTGAAAAATTGTTTTAAAATATTCCATTTTTCTAACTGGAAAGAGAACTTAAAGTTTGAGTTATTAAGAGGTTTAGAAGGAAAGTAAAAATTTCGTTATCATTTGATCGTTCTTCAACACTTGAAACATTAAATTCAAATTTGTCAGTAGATTTTTATTAAGCATCATTGGATCGCCAAATTATGATTTCCAAAAGAATTAAAGATAATTAATATTACAGAAGAAAACAAAAAGGATTTAGAGGATTATATTGGATAAAGGAGTATTTGAGCCAATGGTTTGGAGAAGTTTTCTTTCGATGGATTGTTGGGGTTTATTACTATCTCCGAGCCAAGAATTATATTTGTTTTCCTTGTTAATTCCAGAATCGGGTGGTGTTTTCTTTGGGAAAAAAGATAAAGTAGGAAAAATAATTTTATTTCCCGGATAATAAAATTGAAAAAATATAGTAGAGAGGCTGATTCGGAAATGGAGGAGGAATAAAAAGTTGATTATTTTATGTGAACTTTTTATCGAGATAAACCTGGAAAGTTTGAGGCGTATAAATTTAAGATCGCCTTTAACAATAGATATTCGATTTTAAAGTTTATCTTGATGAAAATAAAAATGGAATTGGCTTTATAAAAATAATAAAAGATTTTTACGGAATTTATCTAATGAAATCTTTGAAGCGTAAAGTTTATTTACATCTTGAAAACGTATTCCGAATAAACCCGATAAAATTATTTGGAATTAAGACAGTGAAATATTCAATGCCCGAAAATTAAAGCGAGCGAGCGAAAGAGAAAAGATTTGAGAAAAATCCAAAGGCGTTATGTTACCCGAGTATGGCTTGCTGACGAAGAGAGGAGAGAATTATTAATAGCGCGCATATTCAGGGAGAAAGAATTTAAGAAAATTATAGGAGGACCTAAATGGAAAGATTGGAAGCTGCGATTAAAAAGATCAGATACTCTCTTCCGAGTCGTATTCAGGCTAAAGTCCTCTGACAATGACTAAGGCCGATTATGATTGAGTTTATATAGCCAGAACGAAAGAATGTAGTATTGTATAAAATTTAGTAAGAAAGGTTAAGATGATGTGTATTTTAATATTCTTTATCGTGGGGAATTGATTGAGAAGCCCAGAAAAACTTTAGCTCACAGGAGTGATAGGGAAGGAGGTCGCGATATCTGACTGATAATTAAAGAAAGAAAGCGTGCAGGGGACACTTTAGGTAATGGATAGCGGGAATCGAGAACACATTCAGAAGGCGAGAAAAGCTTGATTGAGTCACGTTAAGCTTTGGCGAAAGAAGATTTTATTACTCTTGCGGATGAATTTGTTAGATTCGGCTTGTTTTCACATTGAGAGATCTTATGTATAAAGAGATAAAGTGCATTACAGATTTGATGATGGAGGGAGGCTTAAGGTTTGGAGATTTTCCTACGCTTATTAGCGGAGAGAGATGCTCAGCTTTGCGGTATAAAGTATGAAAATTGGACAGAGACGTAAAATGGGCGAGATCGTACTCACGTTTAAATATTTGTTGGGCGCAGTTAAGCAGAGATCATCGCGATATGTTTTATAGCAAGGAGGCAACGATATAGAGTGTTAAAAGAGTAATTTTATAATTTGAGATTAATATCTATCACATGGGAGGAGGCTACAAAAATTTATTCTTGCAAACAATAGATGTAGAATTTAGAGCAATACTTTGCTGTTTTGGCAGTAGAGATGAATATCATCGTTTAATTTCGGCGTGAGAATTATGGTAGCGAGCTTGATTCCAGCCAAATATATTTTAGAACAGTGGAAGAAAAGACGAGTTTATGATAGAGATAAAATGTAAAGCACCTTTGATTTTATAGAAAAAAAATATAAAAATAAGTTATGTTTAAAACCTATCGAATCACGTTTTTAGGTGGCAATTTTTATCGTCTGCTTGGCAAGATATGGTTTTGATGCTTTCGGGTTAAGAACATACAGGCGTGGTAAAATAGCGAGGCCGATATTGAGGATACTACGGAGAATTATCGTTATGGGGTAGCAACAAGGTTGATTAAAGTTTTTAAATCTTTAACATTTTTTGTAGGTGGGAGGGAGAAAAAGAATATCTTAATAAAAATATTTAGTACCAGATCTTAATTTTATCAATTTAGTGTTTGGTTATAGCGTCTGATTATCTTGATCAATTGGATTTTTATGGTGAAGTTAGGCGGAATATCTTTATGGAAGTTAAATTGATTAGCGAAAGTACCGATTTGATTGGGGTTTCGAAGAAAGAGCAGGTATAAAGCGGTATAGGGAGCGGCTTTGAGTTTGGAACGAAGGTATTTCAAGATTAGGCATACGCGATGAAGATGGTAAAATACTAAATGGTTGGATATTGATGTATAGAATTTGAATATTATGAGATTAGATAGTGTTAAGATCGAGAACTTTCACTTTGTATGCTTTAGTAGAACTTAAGCTTAACTTTAATTAGTGCTTCGTTTTAAAGCTGGTAACGTTTGGAAGCTTGATTTCTTAGAACTTCTTCGACTTGATATTCAAATTATAGCTTAATTTCTTGCGGGTCATGTCGGTACTTTCGATAACGAGGTTGAGCGCAATGGCTGGGCCAGAACATTAAGCGTCCAGTAAGCTACATGCTGGTCAGTAATTCGTAGTCATGAGCATGTTATGAGTAGCGATGCATAATTTATATATCTTATCGATAGTTGTAGTTATTGCGAATCTTATTTCTTATCATTAATAAAGCGATTATTCTTATTATTTCGACGCAGTTTAAAGAAAGAAATTGTGAAAGCCAAAGGGAATTGTTGTTGATCATCTACTTGAGAACTTGGATTGATATCTTTGAATGTTGTTATGATTACCAGCAATGCGTAATAAAAAAAAAAAAAAAAAAAAAAAAGCACTAC
>VOFJ01001570.1_pt1 | contig 15159 bp, 25 predicted proteins | sample 5384081 | NCBI WGS metagenome assembly VOFJ01 (sample SAMN12384729, study PRJNA508395) | human gut metagenome | isolation source: healthy gut I | host: Homo sapiens
CGAGAACACCGCACAGCTCCTTCTCTCCAAGACCGGCACGGATATGGAAAAATATCCAGATGGAGCCGGAGAAGCTGATCTGCTATTGTCTGGACCGGGATATAGTCACCGCAGAGGATGTGGAAGCCGTCTGCACCACCCGCATCACCAACCACATCTTCGATATGGTCAATGCCATTGCGGAAAAGCAGCCGCAGAAAGCCTTGCAGCTCTATTACGATCTGCTGGCACTGAAGGAGCCGCCCATGCGGGTGCTGTTCCTGATCGCCAGGCAGTGTAACCTGCTGCTCCAGACCAAAGAATTAAAAACAGAGGCCACGACAATAAGACCATTGCCTCCAAGATTGGTGTACCGCCCTTTGCCGCCGGAAAATATGTGGCACAGGCATCCCATTTCAAGACTTCCGTGCTGAAAAATGCGGTAAAGCAGTGCGTGGAGACTGAGGAAGCCGTGAAATCCGGACGGATGAACGATATGATGAGTGTAGAGATACTGATTTTGTCGGTATTGCCCTCGTAAGCTTACGAAATGCATTAAATGAGTTCTGCTCACGATATAGAAAAGTCCATGGACAGTTTTTCCTGCTCATGGACTTTTTATTTGCATTACTTTTATTACCATGTTACATATTCAGATTCAAAGTAATGGTCTTCTGCAATGATACCTGTGACGCCTTGAACTTTTTTGGATATACATCTTTGTATCTGTAAATACTCAGGATAATTCCCACCAGTGTAGCACAGTAAAATATTATTTCTGCCAAAGGATAAGAACGGCAGGAAGGTCGATGTCAGCGGGATCCATCCCAACATTCCCGCAAAGTTCAGAGAAATATTTAATAAAATGATCATTCCGCATCCGAATCCCATCACCATGCCTAGTTCATTTTTCTGTCTGACCGACGCTCCGAACAGAAACACTACCAGTGCCGCCAGGATCGCGGCTACAAAGATTCCGGCCCGGCCAGTCCGTAACTGTTCAGAATATAAGAGAAAAATGTAATCCTGATTGAATTCCGGCAAACCTCCCACCACATCTTTTCCACTGTTGCCCCAAAGTAAAAATATTTTCATTAAATTTATGAAGCATGGCCGTCATGTAATTGGCATCTCCGGAATGGGATAAATAGGAGCGGATCCTGGCTTCCTGATAGGTTTCCAACATGTGAAGTGCATACATTGCAGTCAATACCAGGACCGGCCCTGCCGTAAAAGCAGCCACATGCCGATAATCGTCTTTTCACAGGCAGTTGAAACCACCCCTTCCAGACAGCCACCGTAAGTTCTATCAGCATACTGACCATCATGATGACGGCTACACCAAAGGCTGGGAATCCGGGACGTAATAAATACCGGAAGGATCAGCCACAGGATCGCCCTGCACAGTGCGGATACACCACCGTCCCTGTATTTATATAGGATAGCGCCGTAAATCGGCACATAGAACATCATCAGGGAAGTAACCGCCACCCGGAGCCTTCCAAATCCGATCCAGTTCTGCCGATTCCGTTGACATCCAGACCACCGAAGCCTGCCACCCGCAGCCCTCCCAGAATCAGAATAGCTCCTCCGATGAACCTGGAGTACTTTGCAATTACGGTATAATCTAGGAAGTAGATCACACACATGAGGAGGAATCCAATAGCAACGGCTGAGCCAAACCCCTCCGTAGTATAGCGGTACACTTCCTGTCTCCATGTTTCCAGACTCCTGATAACCGGGTTGTCTGAGAATGGATTGCTGTATCAGAATGCCCAAAGCAGGCTTAAAATTCCTACGATCACAAGTAACCTCCATGCAATCTTAGGCTTGTGGATCCTGTCCAGCGAAATTCCCACTTCCACCGGATCTCCCATGTCCGCAACCGCATTTTTTCTCTGCTTCCTCAGAGGTCATTCCCTCGGAAAGATTGTCTGCGATCTGGCATTCTATATGGTCTCTTATCTCCTCAGCAATATAGGGTCTTGCTTTTTTTGCAGCGAATCTGTGACAACAGTTTTTTTTTCCAAATATGTCTCCATCCCTATACCCCCATTGCCAGAACACTGGTCACTGCAGACTGATATTCCATCCACTCCGCCTTTTTGGTTTCCAGTAATTTTCTGCCTTCTTTCGTAATGCTGTAATACTTTCTCGTCTTGCCTGCATATTCCTGCTCATATACCGTAAGCAGCCCCTTCGCTTCCAGCCCATGCAACAGCGGATACAGCGTACCTGCTTTTAACTCGAACACGTTACAGGATTTTTTCCGCAGTGTATCGATCATCTCGTATCCGTACATATCCTTCTCCGCCAGTAATCTGAGCAGAAGCATCGTCATACTTCCCGACATCAGTGATTTGTCCACAGCCATTTTTTGTCCTCCTTATATAGATAGCCGATATATATCGTTGTATATAATATATATCGGCTATCTATATATGTCAATATTTATTTTTCTAAGCAATCACTAATCCATCTCAACTTCATCTACGATTTTGTATTTGTTATCCGTATAAAGCCGGATTCCCTCGTCCGGGCTGGCTTCCTCTGTCTCGGTCGCAGGCCACCCTTCCTGAAGCTTCGCTGTCCATTCTACAGGTCTGTCTATGCTTAAGGTAAACCCTGCTGTCTCATTTGTGTATTCGCAGCGGATCATCTCCTGCTTTCCACAGCCGGTCATTGCCCATAATGCTGCTAAAATCATCAGACCCTCAATCCATTTTTTTTACCCATAAGCACCTCCGTCATTCTACTCTGCTGTTGCTATCTCTACACCCTGGGCAATATCTTCGTATTCCGCCATCGGATCAATGCTCCTGATATATCTGGCACTATTTACGGTCCGTTTTATCAACCGGTCCCCATAAGTAACCTCCTAATATTCCGGTCAGAATAAATACCATAAAATAGAGTCCCGGAACACCTGCGACAAAAGCATAAAAACGCTATCTGGAAGCTCCAGATGGGGAATTAGCAGATTGAGTGCAGCCACACAGACAACAGCAAAAAGCAACATATTCCACAGTTTTTACTTTGTCCCGTCTGGTCCTTGTTGCCCGGCAGGAATCCCCATGCCGTATAGAGCAGCATACGTACCACCGTCCGGACTCCGCTCATTTCGTCAAAAGAAGTTTTGTAATCCTCCTTTAGTGCCACCAGGACAATCAGGATCACAACAGACAAAATAATTTTGTAGTAATTTGAAAAAATCTTCTTCATAAGCTGCTCCTTTCATTCTACATTCAGGAAAGTATATCCTCCCATATCCGTATCCTTCCACGCCAGGGCGTCTTCCTTGTTCTGTAGTATACAGTCTTGACAACATTGGTACCCAGTTCTTCCCGGTCCACCGTTTCTCTCACTTCACGCAAATGCTCATTAAGTCTCTCTGCCGTTACTTCCCTTTACCACATACGAAATTTCAGATACATTTCCCCAGTCAGGATCATCGATGTATCTTGTGCCTATCTGCTGATAAGTAGGTTCTCTATGCTTTATCATATATCCCAACAGCAGTCCTCCGACGATCACCAGTATTCCCACCAGGACAGCAGTTTTTACGATCCGGCTGTTCTTTTTCTTCGGGGGCTCTCCGTCCGTTTCCTCTGTCTCTCCTTTCTGCGGTTCTGGATTCTGCAATTCATCACAGGATATGTCTTTGCTCCTCAATTGTACTTGCTAATGACATAATTATACAATTGAGCAATTGGAAAATCAATTGAGCGAACGGCAACCTTCCTCTTTGTTAATCATAACGAAGAATTTTTCGCTATTTGTTACAAATTTCAAAAAAGCGTGCAGATCTCTCCACACGCTTTTCGTTCATCGTCTTATTTATTCAAAAATTATTTCCACATTCCCGTCGCAAAGCACATCAATGCCGCCCAGGTATATAACGGGTAAAAAAATCCCTGGTCATCCACGCCGTCTTTTTAAGATTTTCTGTGCTTCTTCTTTGGTCAGCAGCAGAAAACCATCAAAAACATTCCGTTCAACGGCTCCTTCCTGACTTACCTTCGGCATCTCTTCACGGTTCAATATGATCTGCACCAGTGCATTGCTCTCATCCGTCATACCGGGGGTACTGAATACCGGCGGATTCACCAGACGGATACTGTCGCTCTCTTCCAGTGTGATCCCGGTCTCTTCCAAGCTCCCGGGCTGCCGCATGAATACGGGATTTTCTTCCGTTGCATCCTCCGGGTCTAAAAAGTCCTGCCGGAACGCTCAGCAGAAAATGTCCTGCCGGGTAACGATACTCACGGCTTAAGCAAAGTCTCGGTTCTTGTCCTCTGATCTTCAGGATCACAACGCAGCTGACTGCATCCGGCAGCATCTGTCTGAATTCTTCGTCGCTCTTTACCGCTGCCAGATTATCTTTGGCTCTTCTAGTAGCATCAAAATAATGTTTTCCCGGCTCATATTGCAGATCAAATACCTTGATAAATCTGCTGTCGTAGACGGTCTCTACCTGTTCCTTTTTTATGATCGGTCTGTTCTCCATAGTCATTTTCCTCTTTCTGTTCTTCTGTTCCGCACGTTGCACACTATCTGTCGTTCGCTTCTGTTGTGCGGCTGTCATTTTGCAATTTTTCCGCTTCCCCGGCCGCTCTTTCCAGTCTGCAAAGTACCTGTTCGTAACGTCGTCCCGCTTTTTTCCAGTGGATCAGCTTATGCCATCCTTCCACGTAATCCGGCCTGCGGTTCTGATACTGTAAATAATAGGCATGCTCCCACACATCTATGGGAAATATGGAGGTATACAATTTCAGATCCGGGACATCCTGATTCGCCGTAGTAAGGACCATCAGAGTACCGTCCTGGTCACTCACAAGCCATGCCCATCCGGAGCCAAATACCCCGTGGCTGCCTGTGACATCTGTTCTTTCCATTGTCTCACCGATCCAAAATCCCGGACCGGCGCCTCCTCCAGAACTCCACAGGGCTCCTGTCCTGCCGGGCTTCGCATACTGTCAAAAAATACAGCTGATGATTATATACACCGCCACCGTTATTGTGAATGCTTTTCCGGGCTTCCTCCGGCAGGGACGCAAGTATATTATCCTCCGAAGTGAGCAGTTCCGTCAAGGACATCTGCTGTAACTGCGGATAATCGGCAAGGGTGGCATTCAGCTTATCCACATAGGTCTGATAATGCCTGTCGTGATGAAAATGAAGTGTTTCCTCATCTAATACCGGAAGCAGGGCATCATATTCGTAGGGAAGAGGCTGCGCAACAAAAAGGATAATGTTCTTCTAACATGAGACTCCAATCCGCCTGCGGGATACAGGCTTACGATCATACAATATTTACCATACGCCTAGTATATGCTGTCCCCACGGATTTTATTTTCAAATTTTGTGCTTTTACAGCCTACCGCTCCTATGCTCTCTTTCTCTGCACGGCCGGATAGATCTCTCTGGCAACTTCCAGACTTTGTCGGATCTAACTTTCTGCACATCCGCTGTCTCCTGGGCTAACAGCCATCCACAGACTTCCTCTGCCCAGTGGCTCTCCCTGTTCTCTCAGCCAGAAGCTGACATTCGCCGGCATCTGTAAATGATTCAGGATCGTATTACGGCAAAGTCTTCGGTCTGTAATGCGGGTCTTCCAGGGCTCCCCTCTACGTACAGTTGTGCCGCCTCCCGCAGATAGGCCCGGATCAATGCGGTCTGTTCATGATTGCTCTTCTGCAGTTCCTCACTGATCTTCTTGGTCTCCCAATACAGTTCTTCGCTGCATCGGCCGAGCGGGAACGATCCCTTCCATGTATTTTTGTATAAAATGCAGGCTTTCATTTACCTGTCTGCAATATTCTCTGATCGTTCTTCTCTTTTTTGACATAATAAAAAACCGCCCTTAAATTAAAATTTAAGGGGCGGAACATTCTTCCGCGGTACCACCTTAATTCGCCCATCTCTCACGGGATCAGGCCTCTGCAACTACGGACAAACAAACGCTCATCGATAGTCAGGTACGATAACGGGTACTCCGTTGCAGCCTGTCCGCATCTGCCGGATATCCTGTCCGAATACGAAGTCGGTGCAAAAGCCCGAGACCATGTTCAAAGAAGCCTTCCATATCCCTTCCCACCTGCCGGGACTCTCTGCGACGTATCTCTTCTCCTACTTTCTTCTCTTCACAGCCTTTATGTCTTTAACTGTTTGTATTTTATTCCTTTCGCGGACATTTGTCAACACTTTGTTTTTGTCACAAACACAAACAGTGGAGCAACTTTCGCGACTCCACTGTTCTTATCCATTTTTTATATCTTACAGTTGTGCAATATCCACCGGCGTCAGTTCCTTACAATCGTTCATATGCTCCATCTTTGGTCACGAGAGCATTGGCGGTGTCCATTGCAGTGATGCAGTAGATACCGGTCTCGATAGCGGTACGGCGGATCAGGAAACCGTCTCTGGTCTTGTCGCGGCCCTGGGTCGGGGTATCGATGACAAGGTCGATCTTGTGTCCCAGGATCAGGTCCATAACGGTCGGGGATTCCCTGAGAGATCTTGTTGACCTTTCTTGCTTTCACACCTGCTTCATTCAAAGCAGCTGCGGTACTTCTGGTAGCATAAATGGTGTATCAGCTTTTCGAAGCGTCTTCCGACTTCAATGGCTTCACCCTTATCCGCATCCTTTACGGTGATGATCATGTTCTTGTACTTGGGCAGTTCTACGCCTGCTCCCAGGAATGCCTTGTACAGAGCCTCATTGAAGGTCTTGGCGATACCCAGACACTCACCGGTAGACTTCATCTCCGGTCCTAAGCTGATCTCGGCACCGCGGATCTTCTCTCGAAGGAGAACACGGGCATCTTGATGGCAAAAATACTCTGCCTCAGGCTGTAAGCCGGGCTCGTAGCCAAGCTCACGGATGGTCTTGCCGATGATCACTTCGGTCGCCAGATCCACGATAGGAATGCCGGTTACCTTACTGATATAAGGTACGGTACGGGAAGAGCGGGGGTTAACCTCAATGACATATACCTCGTCACCGATGGCAATGAACTGGATATTGATCAGTCCCTTGACATGCAGTGCCTTTGCCAGTCTTCTGGTGTACTCTGCGATCTTCTCTTTTACTACTTTATCAATGGTCGGAGCCGGGTATACGGAGATACTGTCTCCGGAGTGGATACCGGTTCTCTCGATATGCTCCATGATACCGGGGATCAGGATATCGGTACCGTCGCATACAGCATCAACCTCAATCTCCTTACCCTGTAAATACTTATCTACCAGGATCGGGTGATCCCTGTGCGATACGGTTGATGATCTCCATGAATTCTTCGATCTCTTCATCGGAGATAGCGATCTGCATGCCCTGTCCGCCCAATACATAGGACAGGACGCACCAGTACGGGATAGCCCAGTCTGTTGCAACCGCCTTAGCTTCCTCTGCGGTGTAAATACAGTACCGCTTTGCTGCTGGGGGATCTCGGTCTTCCAGAATCTTGTCGAACAGTTCTCTGTCCTCAGCGGCATCTACATCCTCCCGCCTTGGTACCCCAAGATAGGCACGCCCATCTTCATCAGGCTCTCGGTCAGTTTGATCGCAGTCTGTCCACCAAACTGCACCACCAGCACCGTCCGGCTTCTCAAGTTTTACGATGGCTTCCACATCCTCCGGCGTCAAAGGCTCGAAATACAGCTTGTCCGCAATATCGAAGTCGGTCTTACAGTCTCCGGGTTATTATTGATGATAATGGTCTCATAGCCTGCCTTGGAGAATGCCCAGGTAGCATGTACGGAACAATAGTCGAACTCGATACCCTGTCCGATACGGATAGGGACCGGAACCCAGTACCAGGACTTTCTTGGTCCGGTGGTCTCCTTGGCTTCGCACTCGCCGCCGAATACGGAATAGTAGTACGGTGTGGTCGCCTCGAACTCCGCCGCACAGGTATCTACCATCTTGTATGCTGCCACGATACCGTTAGCGTAGCGCATATCGTGGATCTCTGTCTCGGTCTTGCCGGTCAGTTCTGCGATCACCCTTATCCGGGAACTCAATTCGTTTTGCCTCTTTTAACAGTTCTACCGTAAGCGGCTCGCTCTTTAACTTCTGCTCCATCTCAACCAGGATTGCCAGCTTATCGATGAACCACTTATCAATCTTGGTAATATCGTGAATCACATCGTAATCCATACCACGGCGCAGTGCCTCTGCGATCACCCAGATTCTCCGGTCATCCACAACGTGAAGCTGTTTTTACCAGTTCCTCTCTGGAAAGTCCGGTAAAATCATAGGACATCAGGCTGTCCACATGCTGCTCCAAGGAACGGATCGCCTTCATCAAGGCTCCCTCGAAGTTATTGCAAATACTCATAACCTCTCCGGTTGCCTTCATCTGTGTGGTCAGTGTACGTTTTGCGGTAATGAATTTATCGAACGGCAGTCTCGGAATCTTGACAACGCAGTAGTCAAGCATCGGCTCAAAGCTTGCGTAGGTTTTTCCGGTGATGGCGTTCTTGATCTCGTCAAGCGTATAGCCAAGCGCGATCTTTGCAGCAACTTTTGCAATCGGATAACCGGTCGCCTTGGAAGCAAGCGCGGAGGAACGGGACACTCGCGGGTTTACCTCGATGACGCAATACTCAAAACTCTCCGGATTGAGTGCATACTGCACATTACATCCGCCCGTGATATTTAATTCAGATATAATATTTAAAGCAGAGGTACGGAGCATCTGATATTCCTTGTCGCCCAGCGTCTGTGACGGTGCGACTACGATGGAGTCACCGGTGTGCACGCCGACCGGATCAATATTCTCCATATTACATACCGTGATGCTGTTGCCGTTCGCATCACGCATTACCTCGTACTCGATCTCTTTCCAGCCTGCGATGCAGCGCTCCACGAGCACCTCTCCGACACGGCTTAAACGGAGTCCGTTTGTCAGGATCTCGATCAGCTCTGGTCTCATCGTGTGCAATACCGCCGCCGCTTCCGCCAAGCGTGTACGCCGGGCGGAGCACAACCGGATAGCCGATGGTATTGGTGAATTCCATACCGTCTTCCACATTTTCAACGACCTCTGGATGCTGCACAGGGCTCACCGATCTTCTCCATCGTGTCTTTGAATGCCTGGCGGTCTTCCGCTTTGAAAATGGTCTCTGCGGTCGTACCTATCAGCTTTACATTATGAGCAGCCAGGAAACCGGACTCCTCCAGCTCCATACCGAGGTTCAGGCCAGCCTGTCCTCCCAGGGTGGGAAGGATGCTGTCGGGCTTTTCCTTTCAATCAATGATCTGCTCCAGAACCTTTACATTCAGGGGCTCGATGTAGACCTGATCTGCAATGTCTTTATCAGTCATGATAGTCGCAGGGTTGGAATTGACCAGAACAACTTCCACTCCCTCTTCCTTCAGGGAACGGCATGCCTGTGTACCTGCGTAGTCGAATTCCGCGGCCTGGCCGATCACAATCGGACCGGAACCGATACAAATTACTCGTTTTTACATTAGGATTCTTGGGCATCTTAGTTCTCTCCTCTCATCATGTTATGAATGAACCGGTCAAACAGGTAACCGGAGTCCTGGGGTCCCGGACATGCTTCCGGGTGGAACTGTACGGTGAAAATGTTCTTGCCGTGTAGGACAGACCCTCGTTGGTTCCGTCGTTGACATTGATAAATGCGGGGAACCGCTACGGAAGGATCCAGTTTGTCGGTATCTACCACATATCCATGGTTCTGAGAAGAAATATATACTCTTCCGGTCATCAGATCCTTTACCGGATGGTTTCCGCCTCTGTGTCCATATTTCATTTTGTGGGTATCTGCGCCTGTAGCCAGAGCCATCAGCTGATGTCCCAGGCAGATTGCAAAAATAGGGATCTCGGTATCGTATAACTTGCGGATCTCGGCGATCACACCGGTACACTCTTTGGGGTCTCCCCGGTCCGTTACTTAACATGATACCGTCGGGATTATCATCAATGATCTCCTGTGCGGGAGTTCCTGCGGGGGTATACGGTCACCTCACAGCCTCTTTCTGCCAGGGATCTGGCGATGATATTTCTCTTGGCTCCCAGGTCTAACAGAGCTACCTTCAGTCCCTGTCCGGACAGCTCCGTTACCAGTGCGGGCTTAGGCTCTCTGACACCTTTTTCATAGCTTCTTTATCAAAACGCGCTGCACCGGAGAGAGGTCCGTTCTGTGCCAGCTCCGTGGTGGGCGCTACCACATATTTTTCCTGCAGGTCACCTTTTCCACGACCTTGCCTGTGGTATACTCCTTCAGCTTCGGAAGTACTTCGTTCAGGTCATAGGCTTCGTTGGTGGTGATCATGCCGTTCATGGTACCCTTCTCACGCAGGATCTTGGTCAGCGCACGGGTATCGATGCCGGCGATACCGGGCACGCCGTTCTCCTCTAAGTATTCCTGTATTGTGCAGTCACAGCGGAAGTTGCTGGGAATACGTGAAAGCTCTCTGACGATGAATCCATCCGGCCAGGGTTTCTCCGACTCGCAGTCATCCCTGCATATGCCATAGTTACCGATCAGGGGGTAAGTCATGCATACAGCCTGTCCTGCATAGGACGGATCCGTCAGGACCCTCCAGATATCCGGCCATGGATGTGTTAAATACGATTTCACTGATGATCTCTTTGTCTGCACCGATGTGCGTTCCTTCGAACACCGTTCCATCTTCCAAAATCAAAAATGCCTTCATTCTTTCCTCACATTCTGCCGCTTTTTTGCGACGTTTGTATTTCTCTCAGTCTCCTACAATACCTGCGAATTGCTCCGCTGGGTATCTGCATTGTCTACGATACCGATACCTACGAATTGCTCCGCTGCTTCGCAGATACCCTCTCGCAATTCTGAAAACATTCGGATTCCACTGCATCCTCATGTTTTGATGATTTAAACCGGCACCTGCCTCCCCGTGCAAGCACGGTCGGCCTCTGCCGTTTAAATCTGGTATCTGCATAATCGATTTATTATATCAAAAAAAAAATGTGTCGCAATAGACCCCGTCTGCGTAAAAACCTACAAAAAAACAATTACGCAATCCCGATACTCCTTGGAGAATCTGACAAAGCTGTGTAAAAGCTTACATTTTTCCATTGCTTTTTCCCCTGGGTCTGATATAGAATAGATATGTATTTTCTATTTTTCAATTATCACAAAACGTTGTTTTTCCTACAGCAGATTGGACAGGCATCTATGGATCGTATCGAAAATGCTCAAATGAACTCCCCAGGGAACCCGCAAACTCTATTATGAAAATGTGCACCAGACGGATTTTTACCGCTGTGGTGATGGAATGTGTTCCCGACAAAGGAAGATGGATATTTCAGGATCGTTCTGGACGCTTCCCGCTTTTTTTTCCCGGAAGAAGGTGGTCAGTCCGCCGACAAAGGCACCTTAAACGGTCAGGAAGTACTGGATGTCAGCATTAAGCAGGGCATCCTGTATCATAAAATGACCTGTGAGCTTCCCGCAGGCACTGAAGTCACCGGTCATGTGGACTGGAAACCGCCGGTTTGATTTCATGCAGCAGCACTCCGGGGAGCATATGATCTCTGGCTTGCTGCATTCCCATTTCGGTCTGGAAATGTGGGCTTTCATTTAAGTGACAGAGAAGTGACACTGGATATGAACGGGGGAAGTCTCTCTGGAACAACTGCGCCTTATCGAACAGGAAGCCAACGCTTACGTCTGGAAAAAATCTTCCGGTCAACATCAGTGGCCCTCCTCCGAAGAACTGTTAAGCTTAAACTACCGCAGCAAGCTGGCTCTCACGGAAAATGTACGTATCGTCGAGATCCCCGGCGTGGATCTGTGTGCCTGCTGTGCTCCCCATGTGGATACTACCGGTCAGATCGGTCTCATCAAGATCGTGAATGTCCAGGAGCCACAGAGGCGGTGTCCGTATCAATATTCTCTGCGGCGGCCGTGCCTGGCCGACTATACCGAAAAAACAGGATTCCGTCTGGGCCATTTCCTCTCTGCTGTCCGCAAAGCAGCCGGAAGTGGCCGATGCCGTTGTCCGGGTCAAAGAGGATGCACGCCAGCAAAAAGAACGCGCCAATGCTTTGCAGGCGGAACTTCTGAAGGTACAGATGAATGCACTGCCCTCCCCGGAAGAGACCTGTCACGTGCTTCTCTTCGTCGGCGAACTGGATGCCATTGCCCCTGCGTAATGCCGTCAATTCCCTGACCGAAAAATATTCCGGCTACTGCGGCATCTTTGCCGGAGACGATGCAAACGGCTACCGCTTTATCGTGGGCAGTTCCTCCTGTAACTGTCAGGAACTGGCGACCCGTATGCGGCAGGAATTTCAGGCCAAAGGCGGCGGATCCGCTCCCATGATCCAGGGCAATGTCGGTGCCACGGCTGAAGCTCTGCGGAAAATGTGGGGAGACCTTGTAGTCCCTGCTAACCATTCTACAGCCCTCGTCAATTGTCAAGTACCTGCATTTTTGGGATGGAACGCATCAGACCTTTTTTTCCCCTAACGAAGCAGTTCGAATACCCCTCTGAATCATTTTTCTTATTATTTTTATATAACAACCCCGGGCTATGACGTCTCGCCATTCTCCCGGGGGTCTTATCTTCTTTGCTATTTATTTGTCATTCCTGTAAATCTCAGATTCGATTACTGCTCTTCGATCGCTGCGTTCTTCTTCAGTGCTACGCTGACTGCCTTCGCAACGCCACCACCTACTACACAGCTCATGGGCATCTCCAGTGCTCCGTTGATACCACAGAATGCTACGGCGAACATAAACAGATTCGCTCCGGTTGCATTCATGCTCAGATATTCGGTATGACCGAAGCAGATCATCAGGGTGGACATGAAGAACAGGGTGTTCATCAAATGCTCCCAGCAGACCGGTCACGAAACAGTAAAGTTACGGTCTTCGTCTTGTCAATCTTCCACAGTGCCTTGAAGATCACGCCGGACAGCCATCCCATCAGAGTTCTGGTAGGGATGCATACCAGAAAGTGAAAAACGGATTCATTGCTACCAAAGCTGCTCCAAAAAGGGTCTCCTGCAAAACACTGGTAAAAAGCTAGTAAGTCCAAGATACCAGTCCCAGTACGGCTCCGCCTGCGGGTCCTAAGATCATTGCACCGATTACTACGGGAATGGTCATCAGGGGAGATTGCTAACGGTCCGATGCGCAGATACCCAAGCGGGGTAAACGCCAGAATCAGCATGATCGCGATGAGTACGGCCAATTGTACCATCTCAAGTGTCTTGTTTTTTTCATATGAAATTTCCTTTCCGCTTTTTTGCTTTGCTACTATTCCTCCATCTGGCGTCCTTTGGACTGCCGGAGGATATAATTACAAGTCATTCAAGAAAATAACATAAATGTATACAAAACACAAGTACATTTTTTTAATACAATCAACGTACGGTGCGATACCACTTCAACGCCGATGTATAGGCTTCATATACTGTATTCATATCAATATTCTTTAATAGCATCAGGCGGGATACCTCCGCCCAGTTGGCTGTCTCATACTTGCAGCATAAAATCGTACACCGGTGCCAGTACGCCGATGCGGTAGATCAGTGCATTGCTGATCTCGCCCGACCACATGGACCACCTTCAAAGCCTCTGCCATGGGTTTCTCAGGGATCACATCGGCACGGAGAACAATCCCATCAGGAACAATTCATCCTTCTGCGCCTTCAGGCCAAACGCTTCCGCCAGATTCTCGGCAAATTTCGCACGAAGCAGAGAAAGTCTGGTAACCTCATTCGGCTTATCCGCATACAAAGCGTTGGCTACTGCCGTGTTGATCCACTTTTTTCAGTTCCCGCTGTCCCGGCATGGCAGCCGCATGACGGATAGACGTAATCTCCGAATTTACAGCCAGTGGCTGAACCATTTTCAGCAGATCGATCGTGAGTGCGGTATCACGGCTGATGATATCCGCCGCTGTCGTGAGTTCAAAATCCGGGCTGTTCACAATATTCAGCAGGTCAATATAATTGCCCTTCAAGGGTGCCACATCTGTCTGTCCCTTCGTAATGGGAACACGATAGAACTTACCCTCATAGAAACGATATCCGCCGGTCTCCTTCAGTCTCTCGAAGTCCTCCATGGTATCAATATTACCGGCACACAGATTGATATTCGGAAATAATTTTCCGAAATAAATCTTGGCTTTATCAATGGCTATATTTTACGGTTATTCAGAAGGACATAATCCATCAGCTTCAGGACTTCTCTGTAATTTTCAAAATCACTGACCGCAAGCTTACGAATGGCAAGTTTATAGCCTTGCTGTTTCAATTCCTTCAGACGATTGACATACATTTCAATCGGCGGAATGGTATTATCGATCAAAAAGTACGATTTTTTTCATGAGGTGCATCGCACTGCTCCGGAATATCCGCAAAAATCGAGATATTGCTGATCGGTACGAAGATTTTCTTTTCCCTGAGACAAGGTATCAATACCCATTTTCTGGATCAGTTCCAGACCCGTGATCTGGGATGCCCCGTCGAACTGTGCGGTTCCAAGCAACAGAGGATTCAACAGGAAATTCTCCCTCTGGGTAAAAAGGAGTAGGCACAAACGGCCATATTTTCATCAAAAAGCGGTACTAATGTAAGCAGCATATTTTTACCTCCCAATCTATCTATATTATACCGATTCCGACAAGACTTTACAAGTGGTACTATCAGCACAGAGATGTAAATAGAGAGTTAGTAAAGAAATGCTATCAAATCCCCGTAGCCCTTGGCAGGGTATAAGAAACGCGGCACGCTCGTACTTTTTTAGTACGATGCGCTCCTGTCGCAGAGCGTAGCGGTACATAAGCGGTCACAATACGACCGCAATGCGTCCCTTTGGGACGCTATGGTACCGACGTCTGCTTACGGCACTGCTTATTCTTATACCCAGCCGGGGCTACTGGTTTTTTTGAAAGCTTTCCAAAACGCAGAACTCCCGGCGTATGCGGTGCCATGTCGAAGATGTTTGTCGGAGGATGTTGATATTTTCTAGAAAAGTGCTTGAAAGGCAGGGGGAAAGCGGACACGATGTCCGCGTCAGCCGATTGTCGACATGGATGTCGACTGTAGGCGGCCCCGTCATGACGAGAACTACTCATCACTTTTCGTAGAAAATTCACATCCGGAGACCTTACATCGAGACATGTGTATCGCATGCTTTCCAGGAAGCAATACAATAACT
>VOFJ01000397.1_pt1 | contig 15155 bp, 21 predicted proteins | sample 5384081 | NCBI WGS metagenome assembly VOFJ01 (sample SAMN12384729, study PRJNA508395) | human gut metagenome | isolation source: healthy gut I | host: Homo sapiens
CGTAAGACAGTATATGATTTTCTCTACCTTCCGGATAGCACGAACGCCTGGTCACACGAGCAGACCGTCCGTTTGGTGGATGAATTTAAGCCTTGGGACAATTTGGTGATCGTTAAGGGGTTCGAATGGAACGGGACGAAAAACTATAATAAAATGCAGTATGGTAAAGAAAAACGATCCGGGATATGGACGATGCCAATCTGTTTGCGCAAGCCGACTGGATGATTACCGATCGGCTGGAGGTGATTGGCGGATTCCGTTATACACACAATTCCGAATTCGGGAGTGCCTTTACACCGAAAATAAATCTGATGTATTCTCCGGGTAATTTCAAGATCCGGGCAGGATACAGCCGGGGATTCAAGACTCCGGGCCTGACAGAGTTGTATTCGGATTTTTAATATGGGAAGCGTGTCGCATAATATCGGGAATCCCCCGATCTGAAAGCGGAACATTCCGATTATTTTTCGGTTTCCGGTGAATATACCTGGCAGGGACGGTTGATGTTGACGGCTGAGTTGTATCAAAATACGGTGGACAATAAGATCAATAGTTATAATGTGGATATAGAGGATCCGAAGCCGGGAGAATTGGGGACAGAGCTTCGTTATGAAAATGTCAAGGGGTACGTATCCGGGGGCGGAGGCTACAGCAACGTATTATCCGGTATCGGCATTGCTTTTACGGACATCCTATGCTTTCTGTGATGCTTTGAATAAGGAGACTGGATTGCAATTGTCCGGTAACTCGAAACATGCGATGAATTGGAGTGCTTCGCTGCATGGTAAATTGTTAAAACACGAAGGGGCTGTAACCTTGTCCGGACGCTGGGATTCGAAGCGAATCTCCAAGAGGAGACGGACAGAAACAGATGATTCCGGGCAGGAAGTGGAGGTGATTACCACCCGGACCAAACCGGGTTATACGATGTGGAAACTGACGGCGCAATATACACCCTGGACATGGAAATATATGCGTCTGTCGGTGACCGGTGAGGGTGTCGATAATCTGTTCGATTTCGTCGATACGAGTATTATTTACGACCCGGGACGGCGGTTTTTCGGTTCGTTGATATTACGTTTTTTGATAAATAGTTTTCTAATTAATCAATAAAATGAAGAGCATGAATTTAAGACTGAATTTGATGAAGTGGGCCTGCGTTGTATTGGCGTTGGCTGCTGTCGCTTGCGATGATGATAAGAAAAAAAACATTACCGGGCGGCGAAACGACTGAGGGGAAAGAACCCGTACTTTTTTTTCCAATGATTATGCAAGTGGATGGAAATATTTCTCTTTTAAGAAAGGAAATTTTATAGAAACTCCGGCAAAACCTAATGAAAGTTTGGATTGGGATGTCGCTTTCAACCGTTATTATGTGAAAACGAACAGCGGGACTTCAGGTAAAGGTAAAAGGAGGATGTATCGATTCCGAAGAAACCGGTTTTGATGCTGTTACTGTTGACAAAAATGCAGCTTTTACAGTAGACGATTCTTTGAGTATTATGACTACGATGGGAAAGAATGGTAAGGATTCTTATAATCCGGAGATAGAGTGTGAGGGATCTAATAGTTGGGCATGGTATAAATATATGGAAGGCGTCTGGTATTATAACCATCATGTTTTCATTTTCCGGTCGGCAGACGGACAAAATTGTGCTAAGGTGATTTTCGATACCTACAAAGATCAAATGGGAAACAGCGGACATATAACTTTCCGTTATATTTATGACGGAGAGCAGGATGCCGATATCGAACAGCCGAAAGAGCCGGAACAACCGGAAGAGCCCGCTCCGGCAGGCGTGACGAAAGATACGGTGGTAAGCAATTATATGGGCGGCCACCGGTGGCATTATTATTCTTTTGCTAAGGGAGAGCTTGTTGATATGACAGACGAGGAAGCTGCTGAAAGTTTGGAGTGGGATATCGCTTTTGACCGGAATTATATCCGGACGAACAGCGGGGGAAGGTTGCAAAGGTAATGGCGGAGCCTTGGACATGAATAAGACGGAGTTCGACGATGTGCCCAATCTGCCGACCAGCGGGTATGAGAAGGATAAAACAGCTACCATACAGAATAGTCCGATGTCTTCGCAGAAAGAGATAGAAACAGCCATCAATCCGGCTTTTGTATGCCATGAGGTGGAAGGAACGTGGTTTTATGTAGCAGGTATGGGAGGGGGATATGAGTACAATAACAATGTATTCGGTATCCTGTGTGCCGACGGAACAACGAAAGCAAAACTGATTATGCGTTCTTACGGAAGTAGTCAGATTATTTTTTGAATTTGTTTATCCTGCACGTTAAAGTGGTTATTAGATAGTAGTATGATTAGTCCCCGGTAGAGATGATTTATCGGGGATACTCTTAATTTATAAATGTAGTGTGTTATGAGTTTAAAGTCAGGGATATATAAGCATCGTAGAACGGTGCGGCGGGTGGTTGCCGGGGTTGTCGTATTGTGTTGTTTGTGGGCGGTTTATATCCGCTATGTTTCGCCGACACGGGTGGCTCTGGTTAATTTCCCCGCTTATCAGGCATCGAGTATTGCGTTGGCGAACGAAAGCCGGTGGGTACGGGTGGATGTGCTGACAGTAGAGGAGGCCGCAAAAAATAGGCCGCTATGATGTAGCTTTGTTTTTCGGACCGGGGTTGCGGCTGAATGGTGATCAGGCGGCGGATATTGAGGCGGCGGGAGCTAAGGGAACGGCGGTTTATACACTGATTTTTCCATCGGGAGTTATTGCAAACCATCATGTAGATAGTTTACAGCAGGAGTTGATCGGTGATTATTACGGGAATGGAAATAAAACGAATTATAAGAATTTACTGGGTTTCTGCCGGACGGCATTGGACCGGCGGAAGTGGTTTGCGCCGGCAGTAGACAGACCGGTGCATTTGCCTTCTGATTATTACTGGCATTTGGGTGAGGAAAATTTTTTCACGGACTTGAACGGGTACAAGAGCTATTGTCGCGAGCATGGTTTTTACAAGGAAGGAGCGCCTTCCGTAGCTCTTGTTTCCGGGATGACTTCACCTTTGAGCGGTAACCGGGCAAATGTAGATACCTTGATTCGCCGTTTGGAGCGTGCCGGAATGAACGTTTATCCGATTCATGCGGCGCGGAAACGGTTGGAAATGTTGAAAGAAGTATCACCGGATGCCGTGATTTATTTGCCGATGGGACGTTTGGGGAGGCGATCGGGCAGTGAAGTGGCTTGAGGAGCGGAATATCCCTTTGTTTTGTCCATTGACTTTGCTGCAAAAACGGCAAGAGTGGGAAGCTGATCCGCGTGGGTTGACAGGTAGTTATCTTTCGGCTAGTGTCGTGCTGCCGGAAATTGACGGAGGAGGGCGTCCGGAGGTATTGTCGGTTCAGGATGCCGATGAAAACGGATATTATCAGTTTGTGCCGGTGGATGACCGGGCAGATGATTTGGTAGAAGCAATTTGCCGGCAGGTGAAATTACAGCGGATGCCAAACCGGGATAAACGTATTGCTGTTGTTTATCTGAAGGGACCGGGACAGAGTGCTCTGACAGCAGCAGGGTTGGAAGTGGCACCTTCGTTGTATGAATTGCTGAAACGGTTGAAAGCGGAAGGTTATACAGTAGAGGGTATTCCGGAAACGGAAAAGGAATTCGAGGCGATGCTCCAACGGGAAGGTAGTGTTTTCGGTAGTTATGCGAAGGGACGGATTGCGGAGTTTATGGCGACGGGACATCCTGAGTGGATAAAAAATCGGATTATGAAGCGTGGGTGCAAAAGGTGTTGACTCCGGAAAAATATGCGGAGGTGGTGGAGCGTTATGGAGAGGCTCCCGGTAGTTATATGGTTGGGGAACAAGATGGTGAACCGGCTTTGGCGTTTGCTTGTCTGCATTTTGGAAATGTGGTTTTAATGCCACAGCCACCTGCGGCATCCGGGGATGATGAGTTTAAGATTGTACATGGTGCAAAGGTGGCACCACCTCATGCTTATATGGCTCCTTACCTTTGGATTCAGAACGGATTTAAAGCGGATGCCTTAATCCATTTCGGAACGCATGGTAGCCTGGAATTTACGCCGGGTAAGCAGGCCGCTCTGTCGCGGGAGGACTGGTCAGACCGGATGGTAGGAACTTTACCGCATTTTTATTATTATACCATTGCAAATGTGGGTGAAGGGATCGTAGCCAGGCGAAGGACGTATGCTTCACTGGTGTCTTATCTGACACCTCCGTTTATGGAGAGCCGTACACGCGGACAGTATGAAGAACTTTTTCGACTTGATTGCTCGTTACGACCGGACTTCGGAAGTACAACGACAGGAGGTGGCATTGCAGATTAAGCGGAAGGTGGTTGCATTGGGATTACATCATGATTTGCAGCTGGATAGTGTGATTACTATACCGAGTACAGAGCAGGAGATTCGGCAGGTAGAGAGTTTTTGCCGAAGAAATTGCCAATGAAAAGATGACGGGCAAGCTTTATACAATGGGGCAAGTGTATGCCGGGAAAGAAATGGAGGAGACTGTCGTTGCCATGAGTGCCGAGCCACTGGCCTATAGTCTGGCCCGGCTTGACCGGCAGAAAGGGAAAATTACACCGGAACAATATAATGATAATGTGTTTATATCCAGATACTATTTGTCAGATTCCCGTCAGTTGGTGAGAAAGGCACTACGGACTGGCAGCAATTTGTCGCTCGGGGAGTTGGGGGGGTGAATATGGAAGATGTGATGCGGGCGAAAGCGACGGAAATGGCTGTAAGTCCGCGGCAATTGTCGATGAGTGAGATGATGGCGATGGCTTCGGAAGCAGGTAATAATATTTCGAAGGCGTGAAAAAAGTGAGGGAGGAATGAAAATGCCGGCCGGAATTCCGAAAGTCGGTAAGATGCCGGATTGGGTGAAAAAAAGATTGAAGCCCGGAAAAGGCGGAAGCGGAAGGGAAAAAAGCGGAGATGCCGGAAGTTCCGGCGGAAGAAAAAAAGAATTTGCACAGGCGGTTGGGGAGATTGAGCGGACAGCTGAAAATATACAACAGTATGTACAGGAATTGCGTGCGTCTCCGGAACGGGAAATGCGTTCGTTGTTGAATGCGTTGAACGGTGGATTTATAGCTCCGTCGCCGGGAGGGATGCTGTGCGTAATCCGAATACACTGCCGACCGGGCGTAATCTCTTCGGTATTAATGCCGAAGCAACACCTGGTGTGAGGGCCTGGGACGAAGGGAAGGCGTTGGCCAAGTCCACGCTCGACCGGTATTATCGTAAGCATGGTGAATATCCGCGTAAAGTCAGTTACACTTTTTGGGCGGGGAGTTTATCGAAACTGAGGGAGCGACTTTGGCTCAGGCTTTGTATATGTTGGGGGTTGCCCCTGTTCGTGACGGAATGAATCGTGTGACAGACCTGCGTTTGATTCCATCGGCTGAACTGGGTCGGCCGAGGATGACGTTGTGGTTCAGACCTCCGGACAATTACGTGATGTGGCTGCTTCCCGTTTGGAATTATTGACTAAGGCTGTGAAAATGGTGGCTCAGTCGGAAAATGACACTTGCGGGAATTATGTGTCGGAAGGAACGGTAGAATCAGAAAGAATTTTGTTGGAAAAAGGTTTCTCTCCGAAAGAAGCCCGTGAACTGTCGACAGTACGTGTGTTTTTCGGTGGAGCCGGTTATGGAACGGGAATCACGGGATTGGTGGAAAAAGGGGATGCCTGGGAAAAGGAATCCGAGATTGCTGCCCGTTATCTTTCGAATATGGGGATGATGTACAGTGACGGTAAAGCCTGGGGTAAGTATGGTAAAGAGGTTTTTGAAGCGGCTCTACATGATGCGGATGTGGTCGTTCAACCCCGTCAGAGTAATACATGGGGAGCTTTGAGTTTGGATCATGTTTATGAGTTTATGGGTGGTCTGAATCTTACGATAAGGCAGGTTACGGGTAAGGATCCGGAAACTTATTTGAGTGACTACCGGAACAGGAACCACATGCGCGTGCAGGACCTGAAAAGAGGCAATCGGGGTAGAAGGACGTACTACTCTTTTTTAATCCTGAGTATATTCGTGAAAAAATGAAAGGAGGAGCTTCGTCGGCCGCTCTTTTTTGGTGAAACGATCCGGAATACTTTCGGATGGAATGTGATGAAGCCTTCGGTGATAGGAAACGATATTTGGGATCGTATCTATCAAGTGTATGTAAAAAGATGAGTTCAATCTGGGGATACACCGTTTTTTTTGAAGCGGAAAATCCGGCAGCGTTGCAGGAGATTACAGCAGTGATGTTAGAAACAGCACGGAAAGGATACTGGAAAGCAACGGAGGAGCAATTGAAGGAAATATCCGGCTTGCATGTCCGGTTTATTAGTGAGCATGGACCGGCCTGTTCGGATTTGTATGCGATAATCAGAAATTGCAGAAATTTGTAATTTCTCATATACCTGAAAATGGTCGTGAAGTATATCAGGAACAATTGGACAGGACCCGGGAAGTGCAAACCGAACATAGGCAGAAAATGCGGTGGTGTTGAAAAAAGAGGCTTCTTATCAGCCGGCGCAAGAAAACCGGAATACCTTAATCGGTCTGAAACCTGTATTTACCGGGATGCTGATCGTTGGGATACTATTGGTTTTAGTGGTAATCTGGAGGCGGAAAAAAAAGATAAATGAGAATTTAGCAGTTGGTTTGACCATCTAGTTTAGCTTCTATCTCTTTGATTTTCAGCTTGCCCGACATTAGTTTCGGAAGAAGTGTGTCACGAAGGCAAATAGGCCTGTCATTTTCTTGTAACACCTTTGCCATTTGCTCAAAATGGCAAAGGTGTCGTTCATCGTTCTTGCCTCATATTCGGAGGGTATTCTGATTTCAAATTCGGGCAATGCTTTTTTATTAAGGTGAAGTACGGTAGTTCCATTCACATATCCGAGACAATGTCCCTTAAATTGTATTTTGATATAAAGGGCAAAGAGATTGGCTATTTTTATCTTATTTATCAGTTATTATCCATTCTCCTATTTTTACCTCCCTTTCTAGTCAGCCTTTCATCTGCTCGTAATTGCCCCATTATCTTACGAACTTGCCGTTCACTTAAATCAAGCCTTCTTGCAAGTTCTGCCCTTGATATAGAAGGATTATTCTTTATCAGTCCAATAAGGTCTTCGACTTCTTTTGGATCACTTTGGATCATCTTTGGATCATCTTTGGATCGCTTTGGATCGCTTTGCTCTTCTGTCCTCCAAATGACTACTCTGAAATCTTCCTCCTGGTAAAACTCCGGTGTCTTCAACCCATAATCGCGACATTTCTCAATAATATCTTCTGTACCAGTACCAACCTTCTCGATATACCCCTTCCAATACATCGGATCGGCTATCAATGGATTAGTCGGCAGAGACTTATGAGGTCCTTGAAGTTTCTGCACCGTGAGTCCATACGGTAGTTGTCCTGGATTCCAAATCTCCAGCCTATTCCGGAATAGCATCACCTGAACACTTGCATTACTCGTATAATCTCTATGGACAAATGGCATTGACAATCGCTTCTTTAACTGCATCAATAGGCAATTCAGGATGAGTTGGAACAGATGCTGTTTCTCCTTCATCACGAGTACCCACCCAATTATTCACACGACTCATTACAAAAACTCGTTGATTGATCCACCAATTCAAATACATCTCCACGATAAATCTGATCTGCTGGCATAGGCTTTCTCACCACATTACCATAAAACTGAACGCATTTAACTTCTGAAGGTATGAAATATTTCTGAGGTTTCTTGCCGAAAAGCAGAATTGCAGCATTGGCAATCCTATCGTTTTCATCAATCAAATCCAAATGAGTAAGCAACTCTTTTTATGGGAGTATCTACCGAAAGTGGAAAATTTCGTTTTGAACGGGCAACTTGAAGAAAACTACGTATTTTATCCTCATCCAAATCATCAAGTGTAGCTCCATTGTCGTATGAGGCATCGAACGGTCGCCATCTTATATATTCTTTTTTCCTCAAGATAACGAATCAATGATGCATATACAGATGTACGTAATCCTTCTAAATCCACGAATGTCTTGCGAACAATATCACGCTCCACTTTCTTTATCAGAGCAGTCTCTTTTGGATGCCTATCGTCTTCATTAATGCTCTTGATATAGATTAAACGGCTCTTATGTAATTCCGCAGCTAAATCGTATTCTCGTTCTGTCGGTGAAACACCCTCTGCATCTTCATATCCGTACAAATTACCATACAAGCCCAAGTATATATCACATAGTTTCACCTCATTCAAATATACATGACTTATCGGATACTCATTCGCTGGAACCTCCTCAAAAATGAAAGGTTCAAAAAATTTCCCCAACAATACATCTGTTCGGATATAATGACAAAGCATAGCTCGCTCTTTCGAGAACTCACTCTGTACACTGCTTATGAATATTTTAATTCGTCTCATAAATGCGGTAAATTCAGTATATATACTTATAACTTTTCTATTGTAGGACTTGCCCATAACCAATTGTCCTCAATTTTATTCTCATCAGGGAAATAAGACTTCTCAATAATAAGTTTCGCTAATTTAATGTTGCTCTTTAAGTTACTAATATCTGTTTCAGTTAGTGAAAACTTAAAATTATAGATAAATGGAGACTTATTGCCTGCTATATAAACTTTGCATGATGCCGTATAACTTCCTTTCTTCCATATTATAGAGTCATCACACAATCGCATTAAATCGATGTATTCACTTGATTGTTTTTATAGTATCCACATTTATATTTCCTGTATATTTTTGATTTTCAATCAGCTGATTAATTTTATTGATCAACTCTTTTTTTCTTCTCTCTAAAATATACCGATTGGAATCCTACAAGTTTTTCAACCAACGCATCCCTATATGAAACAAAAAGCTATAGCTTTCTGCTGTTTACCCATCGTTGCAGATGCAAATGGTGCTTTTAGCTCATAATAGGTTTCTCCATACCAAGCCCAATTAAGATTATACGTAGAATTATTATTATCCTTTGATTATTAACTCCATATTATTTCTCCAACCATTTCTTAAACAATGTCGCTTTCTCTTTGCTTATCACAATATTCTCATCCTTACATCCTTTCAATCTTACTATGAGTTTGGAACTGAAGTAAAAACTGATTTTTCTGATGCCATTAATGTTGGCGATATACTGTCGATTGAGACGGAAGAAACGGGCAGGGTCTAAAGCCTGCTCCAGGTCGTTCATGCTCATGGGCAGCGGATGGGATGTGCCGTCGACGGCAAACGCCGTGATGCGGTTGTCATGCATATTGATGTAGCATATGTCGTCAGCGCAGAGCATGCAAAGCTCGTCACCTTTCGTGATTAGGAAACGCTCGCGGTATTGGCGCGTGTCGTTAAGCACGTCGTGCAGCGGACTCACCACGGCAGACTGCTGCGCATAGCGGTTAAACCGCAGTTTGCCGATTGCGGCACGCAGCTCACCTGCGTCAATCGGCTTCATCAGATAGTCGAGTCCGTTGTTCTTTATCGCCTCCATTGCATATTCGTCGTAAGCCGTGGTGAAGATCACGAACGACTGCGGCATCACCTTGCGGAACGCTTCAAACACGTCACCGTCGGCAAGTCGGATGTCGGAAAAGATAAGGTCATAGTCGTTGTTGGCGGCAAGCTCCTCTGTCACCTCCACCACACTTTTCAGCGGTCCATGCACGTCTATCGTGTCGTCAATATCCATAATGAGCCTTTTCAGACGTCTAGCGCTGAAATGGTCGTCTTCTATAATCAATACCTTTTGCATCGTTCTTCTATTGTTTTCGTTTTATGATTGGCAGTCGCACCTCAAAGGCATCCTGACTGGCTACGAACTCTGGCTCTGCCTCGCCCTCCAGTCGGTAGCGTTGCTTCAGGTTGCTGATACCTATTCCGTACGACTCTATGCTCTGGTCGTTGGTCTGGTTGGTATATATGCGGTTGTTCTTTATGACGAGCATGTCGCCCTGGCGACCAAGAGACACATGAAGTTCGGTGCCGCTCTGCGGACAGTTGTGCTTCACGGCATTCTCGATGATAAGCTGTAGACTCAGCGAGAGAATACATTCGTTGCGGTCGCCGTGCAAATCGTCGGCGTGCAGGACGATGGCGTTGTCGTATCGCATGTTGAACAGCCCGATGTACGACTTGATGAAGTCGGTGCCGTCGGCAAGGGTTATATACTTCTTGTCGATATGCTGAAGTATGTAGCGGTAGATATGTGAGAGTTTCACGACATAGTCCTCAGCCATCTTCGGGTCCTCCCCTATCATTCCGGCAAGTGAACTAAGACTGTTGAACACGAAATGTGGGTCCAACTGCAGCATAAGGTATCGCTTCTGTAAGGCGAGGTTCTCCTTGCCTTTCAGAACAATCATGTCTGAAAAAGTGCATCAAAAGGTGGATGAGTGCTACAAGACTCGCTATCAGTCCGAATAGGAAAGACGTTCCCCATATATCCTGCATCATAAGCTTAGGTGCTACAAGGCTCAGCAGCAGTTCGCAGCCACCAGCAATAAGCAGGTTGAAGCCCAACAACACCAGTCCGTTCTGCACGAACACACGGTGGCCCTGCCATTCGCGCCAAAAGCGCTGCTGTTTGAACAGCCATCGGTTGAGATACAAACTCGAAAGCGAGAACAAACCGCAGAGTGCAAAGTTAACAAGCAACTCAGGATACAGTCCGCTTTACAGACTGTAGGAAGTCGGGCAGGTCTACCAATATCCAAATGATGTCGTACAGGAAGAAGAAGATAAGCGAGTAGACAAGCCACTCAAGGAAAGAGTTCTTGGATCTATGCATAATTATATAATAAAATGATTATCCTTGCTCCAACAAGTTCTTATCCGTCAGAAAATCCAATAGTCCAACAGTCAACACACCGAGTTCGTCCTCCTTGCGATGAATGTCATCACCAACAATGACAATCTTACGAAAGTGGTCATTGATTGACAATAATGGGCGACGTTCTTGCTGTTCCTTTTCTGGCGGTAGGCATGTGGAAAGCCGACTGGATATACACTCTGTATGGAGGGCGGTTCACCACAAAGTCTACCTCCAACTGTTTTCTGACAAACTTACCGTTCTCATCCTTGCCACCAAGTTCAACCAATCCTTACGTCCACATTATATCCTCGACTGCGAAGCTCATTATAGATAATGTTTTCCATAATGTGCGTTTCTTCCTGCTGTCGATAGTTGAGAATGGCTGCACGTATGCCGACATCAGCGAAGTAGTATTTCGTCTCGGTACCAATATATTTTCTGCCTTTCACATCATAGCGCAAGGCTTCCTCTATCAAGAAAGAGTCTTTCAGATAGTCAATGTATTGTTTTATAGTGTCTCTTTTTATGGTTACCCCTTGTGAAGATTGAAAGGTATTGGCTATTCTCGTTGGATTGGTTGATGAACCAATGCCCGAGGCTATTACACGCACCAATTCCTTCATTCCTTCAGGATTACGCAGATGGTTGCGCTCAATTACGTCACGCAGATAGGTCGTTTCATACAGACCACGCAAATAGTCTGTTTTCTTTTCTTCCGTTTCAAGCAAAAAGCCACCTGTGGCAGTCCTCCAAAAAGTATAGTAATCCAACCAAGCTTTGCGTATATCTCCACCAATACCACTAAAGTATTCGTCAAGGTGAGAGGCCAGATGCGTATCTCGTCACCTCTGCCTCGAAACTCTGTCACAACATCACTTGACAGGAAACGAGAGTTTGAGCCCGACACATACACATCTACATTCCTCATGTGTGTCAAGCTAAGAATAACCTCCACAAATTCTTCTACCAACTGTACCTCGTCCAAGACTATATAATAAGGTTTGCCATCATCCATAACCTTTGAATCTATATAGTCGAGCAAGGTATCAGGCTTCCTCAACCGCCTGTTTCGGAAATCATCAAGTTGTATCTCAATGATGTGACTATCAGTCACCCCATGTTCCAACAACCAGTTATGCCAGATATCAAACAACAGGAAAGACTTTCCATCGTCTGACACCTGTTATCATCTTCACAAGACCGTTTCCACGTCCTGCAATAAGTTCATCCAAGTATTTCTTACGTTCAAATATCATATTAGAGTATTGTTTTGATACTGGTATCACATTTTGCACCGCAAAGATAATAGTTTTATCCCAAAGCCAGCACAATCAATGAAAAAAAAACTGCGTTTATCAAGTAAAAAAACTTGCAAAACGTAGCTTCGTAAACTACACAAAAAATGCTTTATAGAACAAAAGGGTATGACATGTAATCACACCCTTCAAAGGGAGTCGTTTCAACCGTACCCCTTTATGAATTTCGTCATATAACTTCTATTCACCACATTATAGGGGTCAGTTTAAAAACTTCCCTCCCAACCCTTATTTCGTGATTCCTGATGTGATTGAAAGTTAAATACGTTAAATCTTCACCTTTTCGTATCTAATCAGAATCATACGGTCACTTTTCTACCGTTTAGAGCGTATAATACTGATAATCAACTAATAATACATTCTTCAATAGAAGTTTCCAAATCAGGCATCACAATATCCGACAGCACTTTACCAAAGTGCCGCATTTTTCGCTGTCTGTTTTCCGGAATCGGTTTCCTTATGTAAATCGACCAATTCACGCTTCAAGCATCTTACTTGCGTAAATGTTTCAATAATAGCAAATGTGACATTTAGTGCGTTCTTGCTCTTCAAGATTGTGGCAAACACATATACAACCCTTTCTCTGTAAAGACCTTGGAAGTACCCTGCTTTTGGAAGAAACTTTTGTGGTCGAAAATTTCGACCGCAAAACATCTGATTCTTCAGAAGACAAAACAAACATATAATCCTCCGGAAATTTATCCGGATTGTTACGCACCACAGCTTCATTGACCCTCTTTGTCTCGACGCCATAAAGACTTGCCACATCGGCATCGGCTTACAGGAATATCCCTGATTACAACTATACTCTTCCGAACATCAGTCAGAAGTTTTGGGATTTAATTCGGTTGTATGTGTCACAATATTCAAATCTTTTTGCGATTTACTCATATCGTTCCTGTCCTCCCTTTCTTCTTAACTTTTTTTTTTTTTTTTTCAAGTTCCTGCTTCTTCATTATCCGCCACAATTCATCTTCAAACAACTTCCTGTCCGGGAGATACAGCTGGTATCGGCTGACAAAAAGTTGGTTTGAAATGCTTCCCATGGCATATTCCATAGTCATTTTTGTCGGCTGTAGCTCCCAAACGATGCCTATCGGAGCATTATCTCCGTCTGTACATACTTCATTACAAAAAATAATTCAGATAGAAATTCATCTGCCCGATGTCTTCGTGCTGTACCTCATTGCGTTTCAAATCAATCAGCACATAAGTTTTCAATATCACATGATAAAATACCAAATCTACATAATAATGTCTGCCGGCTATACTGAAACGGTATTGTTGTCCAATGAAAGCAAATCCCCGACCGAGCAGAAACTGTCCCAAATTACTTACAAGCGATTTTTTCAAAGATCGTTTTTCATCATAATGATTAATGTCTGGCAATCCGGCAAATTCCAACACAAAGGGGTCGCGGATGATGTCTTCCGGCTTTTTGCACCTCATTCCCACATTCCGCAAGTTTCAACACCCCTTCCTTGTCTTTGCTTAATGCTATGCGGTGAAACAGCATACTGTTCATCTGACGCTTGAGTTCGCGCACACTCAATGCTGCTTCTCACATTCTTTTTACATAAAAAAAGAACGTTCTAATTCATTATCCAACTTAAGTATCTCATAGTAATGGCTCCAGTTCAAAAGGTGGGACACTGTCCCACCTTTTGGGAAATACAGATACAACTTTCTAATATACAACAAATTGCTTTTTCCCGAATCCCTTCCCTGTACAATCTCGTCAAATCTTTGGAAAGATTTTTCAAGAGGTTACTCCCATATTTCAAGCTCGTTCTTCTCCCTTTTTGTTCGTATTCTACAATGTATTTGCCTATATTCCAATAGGCATCTACCATTACAGAATTGATTTCCCGACATATTTTTGCCACGTGCCTCGACAAAGGATATTGCCTATATCGTTTATCAACGAACCATATAAATTGCCGGCTGTAAGTAATTCATTGTTCATAATTCGTCCTCCTCTAATTCCGCAACTATTTTTATCTATCTCTATACGCAACTCGTTCTCTCTTTCCACAATGCGGCGAATCCGTTCGTTCAGTTCCTTGATGTCGGTCTTCGGACGAGTGTCTTCCACTTCTATATAACTGCTTACGGATGGGTTATAATCATTTTCAGTAATAGATTTATAGTCAACGGACTTGGCTATATAATCAACATCTTCTTTTTTGTCGAAAAATATCTATAATCCTGTCTATATGTTTTGTTTTCAAGGACATTGTTGTTTGTTTCTTTGGTGAAGAAACTTTCTCCGCTTGCATCAATAAACTGAATTTTTTGGTATCTGTCTTATGTTTTGATAAGACAAAATATTTACCGCTATTGAAGTGCCGTAGAATAAATTGGAAGGCAAAAGATGATTGTTTCAATAAAATTGCTGTCAACCAAATACTTTCTGATTTTTTGCTCCGCTCCTCCACGATAAAAAGATTCCTGGGAAACATACAATAACAGCCCGTCCTCTGCTTGAGAAAGGTGCAACTTTAATGCAAGTACGAAAGCAAAATCAGCGATTTCGGCAAAGCGCCCGGCAGGAGCAAAGTTGTCGTCATTGATAAGCGTGGGATCATCCGGAACAATCAATTTACCGAATAGGGAGGATTGGAAACAATGGCATCAAAAAGGTTTGTCATCTCCAAATTGAGGGTCGGTAGCGTATTTCCGAGGCAATGTTAAACTTATCGTAATTGATGTTGTGCGAGGAACATATTCATACGAGCCAAGTTGTAGGTGGTATGATTTATTTCCTGACCAAAAGAAAACCGTCTTCAATGATGCGATCTTCAAATTGTTTCTTGGCTTTGCAAGAGCAATGAACCCTGAACTTACGGCAGGGTCGTATATCTTGTTGACAAAAGTAGCCTGTTTGTGCATAAAGCTGTGATATGAGTTTTGAAACATTTTTGCGGCGCGAAAAAAATTGCCTCCCTGACTTTCCTGCATTGGCTGCGTAATTGTTTATGAGAAATTCGTAAAGCATCACCAAAAAGC
>VOFJ01000968.1_pt1 | contig 15152 bp, 16 predicted proteins | sample 5384081 | NCBI WGS metagenome assembly VOFJ01 (sample SAMN12384729, study PRJNA508395) | human gut metagenome | isolation source: healthy gut I | host: Homo sapiens
ATCGGTGCTTCGTTCGGTTACGTGCTTCCTCCGGGATGTCCGGTGCGGTGCGGACGGGCGGCAATATCCCCTGCTTACCGTCGGCGGCGGGACGAACCGCAACTACAAGCCCGGCGATCCGGTTCAGGACGATTTTTACCTCCAGATGCAGGGGCGTGAAGTCTTCAAGCAGGCTGTGCGCAGCCTTTCCGCCGTCTGCTCCGAACTGCTGGAGGACAACGGTCTGACGCTCGAAGACATCGACCTGTTCATTCCGCATCAGGCAAACCTCCGCATCATCGAAGCCGTGGGAGACCGCCTCAAGCTTGGAAGCGAAAAAATATTCGTCAACCTTGATGAATACGGCAACACGTCGGCGGCATCCATTCCGCTGGGTATCGGCGACGCCTGCGCGCAGGGCCGCATCCGCCCGGGGTCTCGCGTCTTGTTGAGCGCCTTCGGCGGAGGCTTCACGTGGAGCCGCATTGCTGGAGTTCTAGCCGCTTTTCCGGCCGGCATCCGTGTTGGAATTCTGATTTCTTTTGAGCTACAAACAGCTGAATACAGCATCAAGGTGAGAGACATGAGCGAACAACTTTCCACCGCCCTCGTGACCGGCGGCTCCAGAGGTATCGGCAAGGCTATTGCGGAGACGCTGGCGAAGGCCGGATATCAGGTGTATCTCACCTATGTCAGCAAGGCTGATGAAGCTGAAGCCGTGGCCCGGAACATTGTGGCGGCGGGCGGAAAAGCCTGTGCCTTTCGCCTTGACGTCGCCGACGCCGAAGCGGTCGCGGCGTTCTTCAAAGAGCGTATCAAGGATCAGGTCGAGTTGGACGTGCTGGTCAACAACGCGGGCATCACCAAAGATGGCCTGATGCTGCGCATGAAAGACGAAGATTTTGACCGCGTCATCCAGACCAACCTGCGCGGCGCATTCGTCTGTGTCCGCGAGGCCGCCAAGATCATGACCCGCCAGCGTCACGGGCGGATCATCAATATCAGCTCCGTGGTCGGACAGATGGGCAATGCCGGGCAGATCAATTACGCTTCCGCCAAGGCGGGCCTCATCGGCCTGACCAAGTCCGCGGCCAAGGAGCTGGCCGGTCGTAACGTCACCGTCAACGCGGTCGCCCCCGGTTTCGTGGAAACCGATATGACCGCCAGCCTGCCCGATGACGTCCGCGCCGCCTATATTGATGCCATCCCCTTGAAACGTCTGGGAACGCCTCAGGACATCGCTGATGCCGTAGCTTTTCTGGCTTCGCCGGGAGCCGGATACATTACAGGACAGGTTATCGCCGTCAACGGCGGAATGTACTGTTAATCGCCGCGCCGCGTTTGCGGCGCGAACCGGCGGATTCCGTTTCGCGGAAGCGTCGACACAAGGAACGGGGCATTATGCCCCACTGCAACACAAAAAGAACAAAACCGGGAGGATTCCCCCATGTCCGTTGAAGAACAGGTCAAAAAGATCATCATGGAACAGCTTGGCGTGACCGCCGAAGAAGTGAAGCCCGAAGCCTCTTTCGTTGAAGACCTCGGTGCCGACTCCCTCGACCTCACCGAACTCATCATGGCCATGGAAGAAGCCTTTGACGTGGAAATCGCCGACGACGACGCCCAGAAGATCCTGAAGGTCAAGGACGCCATCTCCTACGTGCAGAACCACACGAACTAAGCCTCGTTTTGTTCGAAGCACGGGAAACGAGAGCGGAGACGGCGGCCCGCGCGGGCGTTGTTCCTTCCGTTCCTGTTGCGCCAGAGTATTCTACCGGGCGTCTTGTGATTCAAATCATAAGGCGCTCGACCACTTTTTGCTTCATGAGGGAATTATGAGCCGCAAACGCGTTGTTGTAACCGGTCTCTCTGCGCTGACGCCGCTCGGCGGCAACGTCACCGAAACCTGGGATAATCTTCTTGCGGGGAAGTCGGGCATCGGGCCCATCACCCTCTTTGACGCCTCCGGCTTTGATTCCCGCATTGCCGGCGAAGTCAAAGGGTTCGATCCTGAAGCCTACGGCGTTCCCGCCAAACAGGCTCGCCGTATGGACCGCTTCGTCCAGTTCGCCGTCGCCGCGGGCAACATGCTGGTGGAACATTCCGGCCTCGTCATCAATGACGACAACGCCGGTCGGGTCAGCGTCATCCTCGGCGTGGGGCTCGGCGGCCTGCACACCATCGAAGTGTTCCACTCCCGCCTCGTCGAGGCCGGGCCGGGCAAGGTTTCCCCCTTCATGATCCCCATGCTGATCTCCAACATGGCCCCGGGCCAGCTTGCCATCGCCACGGGCGCCAAGGGCGCGAACATGGTGCTCACCAGCGCCTGCGCTTCGGGCACGCACGCCATCGGCGCGGCCTATACCGAGATCGTCATGGGCCGTTGCGACGCCTGCATCTCCGGCGGTGTGGAAGCGACCGTCACGCCCATGGGCATTTCCGGCTTTACCGCGCTGAAGGCGCTCTCCACGGCGCACAACGACGATCCCGAAAAAGGCTTCCCGCCCCTTTGACAAGGACCGCGACGGCTTTGTCATGGGTGAAGGCGCGGGCCTGCTCATGCTGGAAAGCCTTGAGCACGCTCAGGCGCGCGGCGCGACCATCTACGCCGAAATCATAGGCGCGGGCTCGTCCGACGACGCCTTCCACATGACAGCTCCCCGCGACGACGGGGGAAGGCATGATCGCCGCCATGCAGCGCGCCATCGCCGACGCGGGCGTCAGCCCCGACGTGGTGGACCACATCAACGCGCACGCCACCTCGACCCATCTCGGCGACATCTGCGAAACCGGCGCCGTCAAGCAGGTCTTCGGCGAACGCGCCTACCAGATTGCCATCTCCGCGACCAAGTCCCAGACCGGCCACCTGCTTGGGGCCGCAGGCGGCGTGGAGGCCGTGTTCTCCGTGCTTGCCCTGCATACCGGCTATGTCCCCGGCACGATCAACTATAAGACGCCCGATCCGGAATGCGACCTCAACTGCATGACCGACGGTGCCAAGAAGCTTGATCCGCAGTACGCGCTCTCGAACTCCTTCGGTTTCGGCGGTACGAACGGCAGCATCCTGTTCAAGAAATTCACGGCGTAACTCCCTTTTCAGGGGAACCACGCGGTTGCATCTCTAAACTCTCTCATCGGAGCGTCCAATGGACCATATTCTTCTTGAAGATCCCGAACTGGCACGCGCTTTCCTGCTGGAAAGCGATCGGCAGATGAGCAAGCTGGAGCTCATCGCCTCCGAAAACTTCGTCTCTTCCGCCGTTCGGGAAGCGCAGGGAAGCGTTTTCACGCATAAGTACGCTGAAGGTTATCCGGGCAAGCGGTACTACGGCGGCTGCGAATTCGTCGACATCGCCGAAAACCTTGCCATCGAGCGCGCCAAGCAGCTGTTCGGCTGCGACTACGTCAACGTGCAGCCCCACTCCGGCAGCCAGGCGAACATGGCTTCCTACTTCGCACTGGCCAAACCCGGCGATACCATTCTGGGCATGAACCTGTCCCACGGCGGCCACCTGACGCACGGCAGCCCGGTGAACTTCTCCGGCCGCCTGTTCAACGTGGTTTCCTACGGCGTGGACAAGGACACCTGCCTCATCAACTATGACGAAGTGCGCCGCCTCGCCCATGAGCACCGTCCCACGGTCATCGTGGCGGGCGCCAGCGCCTATCCCCGTACCATCGACTTCGCCAAGTTCCGCGCCATCGCCGACGAGGTGGATGCCAAGCTGTTCGTGGACATGGCCCATATCGCCGGCCTCGTGGCCGCCGGGCTCCATCCCACACCCATCGGGCACGCCCACGTCACCACGACCACGACCCACAAGACCCTGCGCGGTCCTCGCGGCGGCATGATCCTGTCCGACGAATCCTTCGGCAAGACGCTCAACAGCCAGATCTTCCCGGCATTCAGGGCGGCCCGCTCATGCACATCGTCGCTGCCAAGGCCGTGGCCTTCGGCGAAGCCCTGCGTCCCCGCTTCAAGGACTATCAGGCGCAGGTGCTCAGGAACACCGTGACGTTGGGCGAAGAGCTCAAGAACGCCAAGTTCAACCTCGTCTCCGGCGGCACGGACAACCATCTGCTGCTCGTCGACCTGACCAGCAAGGACATCACCGGCAAGGACGCCGAGCACGCCCTCGACGCCGCCGGCATCACCGTGAACAAGAACACCGTGCCTTTCGAGACCCGTTCCCCGTTCGTGACCTCCGGCATCCGCATCGGAACGCCCGCGCTCACGACCCGTGGTTTCCGCGAGCAGGACATGGTTAAGGTGGCGGGCTGGATCGACGCCGCCATCGCCAACGCCGGCAACGAAACCCGTCTCGCCGAGATCAGCAAGGAAGTGGCCGTGTTCGCGCGCCAGTTCCCGCTGTTCGCCTGGTAGACTTGCAGGGCTCTGCCCCGGACCTGCCGGGCTGCCGTCCGGACCTGCCCGGGGGGAATGATTCCCCCCGGCCCCCTCGGTAACGGATACGCGCCGTTTCCGAAGGGAGTATAAGCTGTTACTTGCTTCTTAAAAGCTCTTCAAACGGCGTTGCCGTTTGAAGAGCTGATAGGCGCCCCCCTCTTGTGGCGTCTCCGTTTTCGCCGGGGTCCGGGGCGCGGCTCGCGCCCCGGGCGGGGTCAAGGGGCAGTCGGCCCCTTGCCGCCGGAGGCTCTCCCCATCCCCCGCTCTTTCATTTTACAGAAGGATACCGCTATGTCCCGCGTCGCTTGGCCCGACTACTTCATGAACATCGCCCACCTCGTGGCGGAGCGCTCGACCTGCCTGCGCCGCAGGGTCGGGGCCGTAGCCGTCAAGGACAAACGCATCCTCGCCACCGGCTATAACGGCGCACCGTCCAAGGTAGCGCATTGCCTCGATATCGGTTGCCTGCGCGAACAGCTCGGCGTGCCTTCCGGCCAGCGGCATGAAATCTGCCGGGGCCTCCACGCGGAACAGAACGTCATCATCCAGGCGGCGGTGCACGGCATTTCCCTCGCCGGGGCCGAAGTCTACTGCACGCATCAGCCTTGCCTCATCTGCTCGAAAATGCTCATCAACTGCGGCATCACCAAAATCTGGTACGCATCGGGCTACCCGGACGAACTGGCCATGCAGATGCTGAACGAAGCGGACATCACGCTCGAACTCCTCCCCTGCGCCCCACGCCGGATGGCTGCGGGCATACGGGCCCCTCGGGAGAAGGCTCATGAGCCACCCGTACGAATCGTTCATGCGGGAAGCCGCCGAACTCGCGGAGCGCGGCCGCTGGTCCGCCGCTCCCAATCCGACGGTGGGCGCCGTACTTGTCCGTGACGGTGTTGTCGTTGCCAGAGGCTGGCATACCGCTTACGGCAAGAGCCATGCGGAAGTGGAGTGCCTCAAGGACGCCGAAGCCAAAGGCGTCGCTCCCTCGGCCTGCACCCTGGTCGTCACGCTGGAGCCCTGCAACCATCAAGGGCAAACCCCGCCCTGCACGGAAGCGGTGATCGCGGCGGGCATCCGCCACGTGGTCATCGGCCTGCGCGATCCCAACCCCAAGGCGGCGGGCGGCATGGAACGCCTTGCCGAAGCGGGCGTTGAAGTGGAAGCGGGCGTATGCGAGGAGCTGTGCCGGGATCTGGTCGCCGATTTTCTGATCTGGCAGACCACGAAACGCCCTTACGTCATGCTGAAACTCGCCATGACGCTGGACGGCCGCATCGCCACCCGCACCGGGCATTCCCGCTGGATCACCGGAGAAACGGCCCGCCGTCAGGTGCACGAACTCCGCGCCAACGTGGGACGGGCCGGAGGCGCGATCCTCGTCGGCGGCAACACGCTCCATACCGATAATCCATTGCTGACCGCAAGGCTTGATGATCCGGTCGAACGCCAGCCGCTGGCCGTGTCCATTTCCTCGCGCGTGCCCGCGCCCGATTCCCTGCTGCTGTTCAAGGAACGCCCCACGGAGACGATTTTCTTCACCACGGCGTCCGGAGCCGCCACGCCCCGCGCAGCCCAGCTCCGCGAGCGCGGCGTCCGCATCCGAGGCCTTGACCGCTGGAAAAGCGGCGAGGATCTTGTACAGATCCTTGAATACCTGCGTCAGGAAGCGGGCTGCCCCTACGTGCTGTGCGAAGGCGGAGGGCGCCTTGGCCTCTCGTTGCTGGAAGCCGGGCTCGTCGACGAATTTCATCTCCACATCGCGCCGAAAGTGCTTGGGGACAACGACGCGCGCCCGCTGTTCGACGGACGCACGCCCCTTGAACTGGACGAGGCGCTCTCACTGCGGCTGGTCCGCATGGAGCCCTGTGGAGAGGACGGACACCTCATATTCAGGCCGGTGCGCGCATGTTCACAGGCATAATCAACGGTCAGGGGAAAGTGCTGGCGGTGGAATCCCGTGGGCACGAGACCCGGTTTCGGATTCAGGCGCTTTACGAGCTCGCGGACATTATTTTGGGCGAATCCATTGCCGTCAACGGAACGTGTCTTACAGTAGAAACGTCTGGTCCGAGCCTTTTTTCCGCCTATGCGTCCGCTGAAACCATGCAGCGCACGGCTCTCGGCCTGCTGAAACCCGGCGCCAAGGTCAACCTTGAACGGGCGCTTGCCGTGGGCGATCGCCTCGGCGGGCATATCGTCAGCGGGCATGTGGACTGTGTGGCTGAAATCCTGTCCGTGCGGCGGGAAGGCGAGTCGCGGCGCATCCGCATCGGTTTTCCCGCTTCTTTCGGAGCGGAAGTCATCGGGAAGGGCTCAGTGGCACTTGACGGCATCAGCCTGACAGTGAATGATTGCGGACCGGACTTTCTGGAAGTCAACGTCATCCCCGAAACATGGCGGGCAACGACGGTGGCCGAATGGGCTCCGGGCACGCGCATCAATATGGAAACCGACGTCATCGGCAAGTATGTCCGCCACATGGTGGCTCCCCACCTCGGCCTCGCCTCCGAGGAGGCGAAAGCAGGGAAACTGTCGGTTGAATTCCTGCGCGAAAACGGCTTTTTTGAGGATCAACGAAGCTGAGGACTCTCTATTATGGCTATTTGCAGTGTTGAAGAAGCGGTGGAGGATATCCGGCAGGGCCGGATGATCATTCTTGTCGACGACGAAGATCGGGAAAACGAGGGTGACATCACCATCGCCGCCGAGCATGTGACGCCCGAGGCCATCAATTTCATGGCGAAATACGCCCGCGGCCTCATCTGCCTTCCGCTCGGCCCCAGCCTCGTGGACAAGCTGGATCTCCCGCTCATGACGCAGCGTAACGGCTCCAAATTCGGCACCAACTTCACGGTGTCCATCGAAGCCCGCAACGGCGTGACCACCGGCATTTCGGCGGCCGACCGCGCCCGCACCATCCTCGCCGCCGTGGCCGACGACGTCCGCCCCGAGGATCTGGTGACGCCCGGCCATGTGTTCCCGCTCCGTGCCCAGCCCGGCGGCGTGCTCACCCGCGCCGGACAGACGGAAGGCAGCGTGGACCTCGCCGTGCTCGCCGGATTGAAACCCGCCGCCGTCATCTGCGAAATCATGAAAGACGACGGGACGATGGCCCGTATGCCCGATCTGGAGAAATTCGCCGAAGAGCACAACCTCAAGATCGCCGCTGTGCGCGACCTCATCCGTTACCATCTGCGGCACGGCCAGCTCGGCGTGCGCCGCGTGGCCGAAACCAAGCTCCCCTCCCGCTACGGCAACTTCACGATGATCGCCTATGAAAACGATATCAGCGCCGATACCCATGTCGCCATCGTCAAGGGCGACGTGTCCGAAAAGGGCGGCCCCGATCCCGTGCTCGTGCGCGTGCACAGCGAATGCCTGACCGGCGACGCGTTCGGTTCCCTGCGCTGCGACTGCGGCAACCAGCTTGCCGCCGCGCTGACCCGCATCGAAAAGGAAGGCCGGGGCGCGGTCATCTACATGCGTCAGGAAGGCCGGGGCATTGGCCTCGCCAACAAGCTGAAGGCCTATGCCCTTCAGGATCAGGGCTACGACACCGTTGAAGCCAACGAAAAGCTCGGCTTCAAGGCGGACCTCCGCGATTACGGCGTCGGCGCGCAGATACTCCTTGATCTGGGCATCCGCAAGCTCCGCATCATGACCAACAACCCGCGCAAGATCGTCGGTCTGGAAGGCTACGGGATCGAAATCGTCGGCCGTGAGCCCATTGAGGTGGGTTGCTGCGCCACCAACGAAGAATATATGCGCACCAAGCAGGAAAAGATGGGGCACATGCTCCACGTTTCCGGCGACCGTAAGTAACGAACGGCGCGCCGCATCCCGAGATGCGGCGCCTTACCCCATACAGACGAGGCTCCCATGCACCAGATCAAGACCATCGACGGGCATCTCAACGCGGCGGATCTCAAATTCGCCATCCTTGCGACACGTTTCAACGATTTCATTGTGGACCGGCTCGTCGGCGGCGCGGTGGACTATCTGATCCGCCATGGCGGATCAGAGGAAAACCTGACCATCGTCCGCGTTCCCGGCGCCTTCGAAATGCCCCTCGCCTGCAAGAAGCTGGCGGCCTCCGGCAAATACGACGGCATCGTCGCCGTCGGCGCCGTCATCCGGGGCGGGACGCCTCATTTTGATTTCGTGGCGGCCGAAGCCACCAAGGGCCTTGCCCATGTGTCTCTCGAAAGCGGCGTGCCGGTGGGCTTCGGCCTGTTGACCACGGACAACATCGAGCAGGCCATCGAACGCGCGGGCACCAAGGCCGGAAACAAAGGGCGTTGAAGCCGCCTCCGCCGTCCTTGAGACCGTCCGCGTATTGCAGCAGATTTAGGACGGTACGCGGGAGGCGCTCATAAAAACGCCTCCCGCGCTTTCCCTCCGCGATCATTTTGCTTGGCGGGGAGGCCGTGCGGCGAGTGTTTCGCTGTATGGTGCCCTCTTCCGAAAAAACACCGGGCGTTGCAGTCCGTAACAAAGCGGCAAGCCCCCGGTAGGCTGTGGGAGCCATCCACAGCCGGAAGGGTTCCCCCCGGATCCGGGGATATGCCCCGGCGGGTACGGAGCGGCTCCCTGCCGCAACGGACAGAGCCCGGTTCCCCAATGTTTTGTCGGCGGCGTTTTTTCTCCGCTGCCGCACTGTCTTCCGGGAAGCTCCCGGAAGTTCGTTTTTCCGGCATTCCATCACTTTTGCACGAGGCCATTTCATGTCCAAAAACAGACCCCATGCCCGCCGCGCCGCGCGTTCACGCGCGTTTCAGGTGCTGTACAGCCTGCAGTTCTCTCCCTCGACCACCCTCGGGGATGTCCGCACCGCGTTCCTCGAAATGCCCGATCCCACGGATGCGGACATGGACGAAAACGCCGAAACCCGCGAGGAAAAGCTGTACGGCTTCGCGTGGGAACTGGTGGAGGGCGTCTGGTCCAACGTCAAAAATCTCGACAGCGTCATCGAACGCTTCTCGCAGAACTGGCGCGTGGATCGGCTCGGCAAGATCGAGCTGACCCTGCTCCGTCTCGCCGTTTTCGAAATGCTGTACCGGGCTGACGTCCCGCCCAAGGTCGCCATCAACGAAGCGCTTGAACTGTCCACCCGTTTCGGCGACGCCAAGGCCAAGAGCTTCATCAACGGCATCCTCGACGCGGCGATCAAGGCTCAGGAAGCCGGTACGCTCACAGTTGCGGGCAAGGCCGACGCCTGATAGATTGGCGGGGTTTGACGCCAAGGCGGGCCGGAGTCGATCCGGCCCCCGATTATACAGCAATAAGGATCAGTCATGAGCAAGCCTAAGCGCTATGACCCGGCGGCCATCGAAACCAAATGGCAGTCCCGCTGAAAACGAAAAGACCTACGCCTGTCATGTCGACAAGGACAAAAAAAAATACTATGTGCTGGAAATGTTTCCCTATCCTTCGGGAAATCTGCACATGGGCCATGTACGTAACTACTCCATCGGCGACGTAGTGGCGCGTTTCAAGCGTATGCAGGGATTCAACGTCATGCATCCCATGGGATGGGACGCCTTCGGCCTGCCCGCCGAAAACGCCGCCATCAAGCATAACATCCATCCGAGCGTCTGGACGCACGCCAATATCGACAACATGCGCGCCCAGTTGAAGCGCCTCGGTTATTCCTATGACTGGGACCGCGAAGTCGCCACCTGCGATGAGCCCTACTACCGCTGGGAGCAGCTTTTCTTCCTGCGCTGGCTGGAAAAGGGCCTCGTCTACCGCAAGAAAGCCTCCCAGAACTGGTGCCCGCACTGCAATACCGTGCTCGCCAACGAGCAGGTCGTCGACGGCCTGTGCTGGCGCTGCGACACGCCCGTCGTCCAAAAGGAACTCACCCAGTGGTTCCTCAAGATCACGGATTACGCCGACGAACTGCTCGCCGACCTCTCCAAGCTCGAGGGCGGCTGGCCTGACCGCGTGCTCAGTATGCAGCGCAACTGGATCGGCAAGTCCGTGGGCGCGGAGATCACGTTCCCGCTGGAATCCGGCGAAGGCGACATCAAGGTGTTCACCACCCGCCCCGACACGGTGTTCGGCGTGACGTTCATGACGCTGGCCCCCGAGCATCCGCTCGTCGAGTCGCTCATCAGCGGCAAGCCCAACGAAGCTGAAGCCCGCGCCTTTATCGAGCGGACCCACAACATGGACCGCATCGACCGCCAGTCCGACAGCCTCGAAAAAGAAGGCGTCTTCACCGGCTCCTACTGCCTCAACCCCTTCACGGGCCGTCAGGTTCCGATTTGGCTCGGCAACTTCGTCCTTGCCGAATACGGCACCGGCGGTTATGGCCGTGCCCGCCCACGACCAGCGCGACTTCGACTTCTCCAAGAAGTACGGCATGGAGCGCATCGTGGTTATCCAGCCCGAAGGCGAAGCGCCGCTCACTCCCGAAAATCTGACCGAAGCCTATACCGCTCCCGGCGTGCTCGTGAACTCCGGCGAATTCGACGGCCTGCCCAACGAAGACGCCAAGAAGGCCATCGCCGACGCGCTGGAAGCGTCCGGCAAAGGGCAAGCGCACCACCAACTGGCGCCTCCGCGACTGGAATATTTCCCGCCAGCGTTACTGGGGTGCGCCCATCCCGGTGGTCTATTGCGACACGTGCGGCATGGTTCCCGTGCCCGAAGACCAGCTCCCGGTCCGCCTGCCGCTGGACGTGCAGACGCACACGGACGGCAAGTCTCCCCTGCCCCACACGCCCGAATTCTACAACTGCACCTGCCCGAAGTGCGGCGGTGCGGCCAAGCGCGAAACCGACACGATGGACACCTTTGTTGAATCCTCGTGGTACTTCGCCCGCTATACCGACGCCCGCAACGACAAGGCTCCCTTCGACATGGAAGCCCTGCGCTACTGGCTGTCCGTGGACCAGTACATCGGCGGCGTGGAGCACGCCATCCTGCATCTGCTCTATGCCCGCTTCTTCACCAAGGTGCTGCGCGATCTCGGCTACTTCCCCAAGGAGATCGACGAGCCTTTCGCCAACCTGCTCACGCAGGGCATGGTTCTGAAGGACGGCAGCAAGATGTCCAAGTCCAAGGGCAACACTGTCGATCCCACGGAAATGATAGCCAAGTACGGCGCGGACACCGTCCGCCTGTTCTGCCTGTTCGCCGCGCCGCCGGAACGCGACTTCGACTGGAGCGATACCGGCATTGAAGGGGCTTCCCGTTTCCTCAACCGTATCTGGCGCCTGTACGCCGATACCTGCGAAGTCCTGTCTCCCGTGGGGGCCTGCTCCTCCACCGCCGCCGACGCGACGACTGCGGCAGCCAAGGAAGTCCGCCTCAAGGAACACCTCACCGTCAAGAAAGCCGGTGAGGACATCGGCAACCGTTATCAGTTCAACACCGCTATTGCGGCGATCATGGAACTGGTCAACGCGCTGTACCTCGCCAAGGACGAACTCGCCACGACGGAAGAAGGCCGTAAGGTACTGTCCTCCGCCATGGCGACCGTGCTGACGCTTCTGGCCCCCATCACCCCGCACGTGTGCGAGGAATTGTGGGAAGACCTCGGCCATGCCCGGAGCATCGATCAGGAGCCCTGGCCGGTATGGAAGGAAGACGCCTTGCAGCGCGACGTGCTCACCGTGGTCATCCAGATCAACGGCAAGCTGCGCGGCAAGATCGAAGTACCCGCCTCCGCTTCCAAGGAAGAGGTGGAACAGCTCGCCCTTACCGAACAGAACATCGTCCGCCACCTCGAAGGGCTCACGGTCCGCAAGGTTGTGGTCATTCCCGGCAAACTCGTCAACGTGGTGGCCAACTGATGAACAGACCGCATCCGGCTTCGGCACATGCAGGGTATGGACGCCTGTACAGGCTTGCGGCGGGACTGCTGAGCGGACTCCTCGTCTGCCTGATGCTGACCGGGTGCGGCTATGTCTGGCGCGGTCAGGAAGGCTCCCTGTCCGAAAACAGCGTGCTCGGCAACGGTTCCAAGACGCTCAAAATCAAAAGCGTGGAACAGACCTCGCTCTACCCGTGGCTGACCTATCAGGTCCGCTCGCTGGTACGGGACGACATCAACGCTCGGAACCTGGCGAAGTGGGTGGATGACGGACAGGCTGACTATACCCTGACCGTGCGTATCCCCAGTTTCAAGGTCCGCAGCTACGGCCAGTATAGAAGCGCCTCGCAACTGTATACGGCTACCATCAGCATAGAATTCATCGTCTATGATGGAAAGACCAATACGGAAGTCTGGCGTTCGGGAAGTATCTTTTACGAGGAAAACTATGAGAATGCCAACGAGGAATCGGCCATCAAGTCCATCCTCGAGATGGCCGTGCGCCGTTGCATGGACGCCTTGCAGCAACGTTTCTGACCTGACGGGACAAGGCCGTCGCTTTCGCCTATGACGACACGACCGGGTTTCAGCTTTTGCATATGCCCAGACGGGAAGCTCCTCCGCCAGCAGGTGGAGGAGCTTCTTGGTGCCCATCCCGATGAGGGGCGGGAACGGCATGTTTTCTGGGGCGACGACGAACTGCCGCCCAAATTCTGGGAGATCCTCACGCTCCAGGGGCTTTTTTCCACGTCGCGGGTTCTGGTGATGCGCAATGCCCACGCCCTGACCGCCGATGTATGGAAACGCCTTTCCGCCGCGCTCTCCCGCCCCAATCCTCAAACATGGCCCCTGTTTTGCCTTGAGGTCGCGTGGGAGAAGGGGCAGCCCAAAATCCCCGCGTATATCGCCAAACTGCCCTGTTTTACCTTTGCCGATGCCAAGGGGTGGATCTGGCGTTCCCCCGGGCTGGAGCCCCGCTCGCTCCGCCGCCACATCCAGATACGTTCCAAGGCGCTGGGGCTGGATTTGGAACCGGGCTGCGTGGACATTCTCGCCGAAACGCTCCTTCCTGAGGCCGCCGCCGTGGACGCGGAACTGAGCAAGCTCCAGCTGCTGGCGGGCGGAAAACCGCTGACGCAGGAACAAGCCCGCAGCGTCAGCCCGACGACCGAATTCAACGTATTCGCGTTCCTGCGCCAGCTTCAGGCGGGGCAGACCGCTTCCGTCTGGAAAAGCATCCTTGAGGAACAAGCCAAGGGCGAGGAACCGCTTTTCTATCTGCTCGCCATGCTCCAGCGCGAGGCACGCCAGCTCTGGCAAATCCTTGCCGGGGAACAGGTCCGCATGGGCCCGTCCGATCAGCAGGCCAAACAGCAGACGGCCTCCCGCCTCGGCGCCGCCGGGCTCGCCAAGCTCTGGGACGCCATGCACACCGCCGAACTTTCCGTCAAATCGGGAAGGCGCTCCCCCAGCCAGGCGCTGGATGCCCTCATGGGCGATCTGACGCTGCTTTTCACGCCCGCGCAACGCCGTTCCCCCCGCTGACGTTCTTTTTCATTTCTCATGGATCATCCTGGCTTTTCCCCTTGCTTACCCCGCAGGACTGCTTATTATGTCAACTGATACACCCCACTACGCCGGACATCGTGCCCGGCTGCGCGAGCGTCTTCTCAAAGACAGCACCGCGCTTGCCGATTATGAAATATTGGAACTCTTGCTGGGCTATGCGCTTTTGCGGCGGGATACCAACCGCTCGCCAAAGAATTGCTCTCCCGGTTCGGGAGTATCCGCGGCGTGTTGGACGCATTGCCCGCCGAGATGCAGCAAGTGGGCGGCGTGGGTGAAGGTGTCGCGGCCCTTCGGCTCCTGCTTCGGGAAATGATGGCGCGCTACGCCGAAGCGCCGATGCGGGAACGGAAAGTTTTGTGTACGCCCCGCGACGTGGCGCAAATGGTGATCCCCCGGCTGTCCGGTTCTCCCCACGAGGAACTCTGGACAGCTACCGTCGATGCCCAAAACCGCCTGCTCACTTGGGAGCGGCTGGCGCGGGGGACGGTAGGCATGGTTCCGTGTTATCCGAGGGACATTTTGGAGCGGGTGCTCCAGCGCAAGGCAAGCGGCTTCTTTCTGGTGCACAACCATCCCGGAGGGACGCCGAAGGCTTCGCCCGAGGACATTGAGATGACGAGGAACATCCAGCGCATCGCCACCAGCATGGGGCTGCGCCTGCTCGATCACCTCATCGTAGGCGACGGCGCCTGTTACAGCATACGAGAGGACGGACTGCTCTGAACCACGGGTTCTCCACCGTACTACCTTTTGAGGATACAGCCATGACGTTTGATTCTGATAACGACAACGACGAAAAAAAAGAGGAAACTCCCGCCCGCCGTCGGCGGAGGCCGGCCCGGCGCCGTGTCCCCGCCCAAATACAAGACGAGCAGATGGATGCCTCTGAAGACGTTACGCCGGAACTGCAGGAAATCCCATCCACCATGCCCTTGCTTCCCCTCCGGGACGTGGTGGTCTTCAACTATATGATCGTGCCCCTGTTCGTGGGGCGCGAACAGTCCGTGCAGGTGGAAGCCACTCCAGCATTATAAGCGCCCGACATAGGCTGCTTTTTGAGCGGTTTGAATTTCAATGCAATCATCGAACCGAAGCGACACGAATATGGCGTTGAAGCCTATCCTGAATATACGTAGACGGTCTGCGACAGGCCGTAATGTGTCTGAAGACGAACGGCGACGAGATGTGGGCGAACAGCATCCTAAGGCCAGACCTTTGAAACAAACATGAATGATGAACGGACGGTTGCGCAGCGCGCGCATACCCTTCCACCGAGGTTGCGCCAGCTCGGTTGTACGCGAGAAGTGTTGAGCGATTCCCTTCATCCGAAAAGGGCCAACAGTATCAAAGCGCAAACGCGGCGAAACTCGC
>VOFJ01001699.1_pt1 | contig 15142 bp, 25 predicted proteins | sample 5384081 | NCBI WGS metagenome assembly VOFJ01 (sample SAMN12384729, study PRJNA508395) | human gut metagenome | isolation source: healthy gut I | host: Homo sapiens
GAAAAGGAGGCGGTCAGCAGACCAGGGCCAGCATAGGCCCCTGACAACGGACAGGATCATCCTGCTCACTCCCCACGGAAAGGGGGTGAGAAGATGAAAGTTACCCCTGATGATTACGGGAGGCGCTGCCAGTTTGACCATTTTTGCAAGCTGGTACTGTACCATGAAGCCGTTGACTACTTCCGGGAAAGGAAGCGTCAGCGTGGCTGGGAAACATCCTTTGAAACGCTGCCGCTTTCGGAACTGGACACGCTATGCACGATAGATCAGTACCCCAGCGACAGTTTTATATTTCCGGCCTATGGCTGTGAGCTTCAGATCAGCGACGGGCTGGTGGCTGCTGCCTTTGCCAGCTTGCCCCAGCCGGGACAAAGCATCTTGATACTGCATTGTGTCCTGGAACTGACGGACGGCGAGATCGGCGCGGTAGTGGGAATGTCCCGCAGCGCCGTCCAGCGGCACAGGACTAAGACCCTATCGGAGCTGCGGAAACAGCTAAAGGCGTTGATGCCGAAAGGAGGTTAGACGCGGATGAATAACCCGAACTACAAGGGCATTGAGCTTTTGCCCCTCTCGGTGATCGAGGCCGCCCGCGCTGGGGATGCCGAAGCCGTGGAGCGTGTTTTGCGGTATTACAGCGGTTACATGAACAAGCTGTGTACCCGGACGCTCTACGATGAAAACGGCTATCCTCATGTGTGTCTGGACGAGGCCATGAAGCGCCGTCTGGAAATCAAGCTCATCCACGCTATCGTCACGACGAAGTGACGAACCGGCCCCCGGAGGCTGAAACAGCTTAACCCTTTCCCTGTTTCACCAACCCACGGCGGGCCGCTGGCTGTACCTTGACAAATATGCCCGCAAGATAACGGCGGCGCATCATAGGGCATACGGACACATTCTGTCTGTGCCGAGCCGGACGGCTGGTGCGCCACGATACTTTTTCCCGTAGGGATAAGCGGAGCGATTAACACCACGCCGCAATGTGAGCATGGCAGCTTACGGGCGACGACGTACAGGCAGGACAATGATACTCCCTTATAGCCATAGTTCGAGCGTTAAAAGCGTCACAAGCAATGGGTAGGGCCGCGTGAGAACCACGCGGGTGAAAGTCCCGTGGATGAATCGCACTCGGGCGCGGTGAAGGGAATCGGAATTGGCCTGTCCATCGTCAAAGCCACCGTGCAGGCGCATGGCGGGAAAATCACAGCGAAACAGTTGGGAGATACGATTACTTTTGGGGCGGTGCTGTGAGTGGTACATTGAATTGATGATATTGCTAAAAACAGCAAGGAAATATTGTATAAAATGGAAGGTTGATGGACGGTGCAGAGTGTGCTATACTATATACACAATTAAATATAGTAATATTTGCGAATTTTAATTAACACCTATTATATCTATTAACACCAAGAAATGACTTAATTCACCATCTTTCGACGATGGGCATCAATGCTGTAAAGCATTATTCGCAAACAAAGGCGTCCGCAGGCGAAGCACGTCCGCAGGCGAAACGTCCGCAGGCGAAGCACGTCCGCAGGCGAAGCACGGCCGCAGGCGAAGCACGTCCGCAGGCGAAGCACGTCCGCAGGCGAAGCACGTCCGCAGGCGAAGCACGTCCGCAGGCGAAGCACGTCCGCAGGCGAAGCACGTCCGCAGGCGAAGCACGTCCGCAGGCGAAGCACGTCCGCAGGCGAAGCACGTCCGCAGGCGAAGCACGTCCGCAGGCGAAGCACGTCCGCAGGCGAAGCACGTCCGCAGGCGAAGCACGTCCGCAGCCGAAGTATGCGATTGAGTCATTTCAAAGCAATATAAACACCAAATGCAAATCAATTTCCGTATTTATGACGGGATTGGTTTGCATTTTTTGTTTTATATCAAACTTTCAAGGAGGAATTTTCAATGAAAAAGCAAGAGGTTAAGATCGTTAAGGCAGCTGTACAGCGCAGTGCAAAGCTGGATCAGGGTATGAAGGTCGAACTGGGCCTGACTGACAAGAAGGAGCAGCAGCGCCTGAACAAGACCTTCAAGCCGTTCACGGCTGATCCGATTGTCAAGAAAGCTGTGAAGGGGAAGACCTTTGCACAGTGGGTGGGCCGTATCGAACTGTTGGATGGCGAGCAGCTGTCCGTACTGCAGATTGATCGTTTTGGCAAGCGTACGGTGTACCTGCTCCCGAGCGATGAGACTGGTGAACTGACCACTATGCCGGAGTCCACGTTTACCCGGAGCAGGTAAAGGAGTTACTCCACATGGCAAACGTTTGCAGCGCAGACGAGCGGGACAAGCTGCTGTTTAAGGCAGAGACGGTAGCGGCTCCGGCCGAGAATTGGGAGGAGCTGCTGGCGACTTGCGGAGAGGCGGATCGGCGGTTCCTTGACAAGGTTCTGGACATGCTGGCAAAGGAGATCGCGTATAAACTGCCGAAAATCCTGCGGAAATCTCTGGATACTGCAGCGGTAATGATGGCGGCAATCGACGAACAGCTCCATACTATGGGCGGCAGCACGGCACCGATGACGAAGTACCGGTTCGAGACTCAGAACGAGCAGACAGCGGCTTGGCTGGATCAGCTGGTTCACAAGCTGACGATGCGGAAGGACTCGCTTCGCTGGACGCAGGAGTCGGAGACTGTATTTACACTCGGTCCTGCCGAGGGTGCCGCAGACGTGATTACGCTGCCGTTGAATGGCGAGCCGGTTCCGCTTGCGGTGCACGAGTTGGAGACGGTGGCCCAGATGGTGCGCATTTGCTTAACACCGCAGGTGAGGACTCAATTTTTCCGTGAGGTAGCGGAGGTTCTCAATGCAATTAAGGCAAGCGATGGTGAAGGGGAACGACTGGTTAAGTCTTGCACGGAGGCAGAACAGTGGCGACTCTGCTTGGTGTACATGCTGCCGAATGATGCGCTGGGCGCACGACAGGCGAAAGAGACGATTGCTTGGCTGAATTCACTGGATGGTGTTTTCTGGAAAAGCACAGCTGCGGTAGAATAATCACAATCGGGAGAGCGGGTTCAACCCGCTCTCCCACCTAAAAAGAACAGGAGAAATTATTATGAAAAAGAAAGATTTTTGTAAATGGTGATATGACCGGTAAAGGCATCCCCAAGTTAGCTGTGCTCCAGTATAAAAAAGATAAATTTGAAGGTTATATTTACGGCGATACCAAGAATGAGGAGAAGAGCTTTAAGGCATCGTCGGTGGAAAAGATTGAGAAGGATACGGATTGGGAGTTGAATGGTCCTTGGGAAGTGGTCAAGCACCCCAGAGCCACGGTGTATAATCTGGGTGAAGATGGAATCCCGGCGCCTTCCGTGCAGAGTGAGCGATATGCGCATTGCAGTGAGGAGCTGCGGAAGTATTGTACGACACCGGGACGGTGCAAGCTTGCGCTTCATTTGCTGGCAGGACCGATTGAGAGACTGTATGCGAAATTGGCAGGAGACCAGTATACAGAGAGCGGTATTATGCAGATCGACTTCCAGAAGAAAACCGCGAATACCAATGGAGTTGAGCGGGCTGCAGCATATAGCTTTGCACGTGACCTGTCGGGCAAGAATGTACATTGGAAGTTGAAGCTGCCGGTTTATATGCCGGAAAATAATCGTATGCCTCGTATCAAAGGGATAATGCGTATATCAAGGATACATGTGGTAAAAAGCTGCGTTTTTCGGCAGTTTATCCGGATGGAGCAGTGGTGCTTGATAATCGTGTGCTGGAAAAAACGGACACGGTGAAATTTATTCGTGAGAATCCGCATTGCATGGTGGTGCTGATCGGTGCGAGGTCTACGAAACTGGGTAATATGTCGGTAGAGGTGATTACCGCCGAAGAACTCGGTGCAACTTCTGTTGATTGGGATACGGAATGTCTGCACTGGATGACACAAGCGTTTTCGGCTGAAGCGGCTCAAAGGCATAAGGTTAAGCCGGCTGTCCAGTGGGCTAAGAGCATGCTTGATGAGAAGCTGGAGAGTTCGAATCAGCGATTTGATTCAAAGCTGTACGCGACGGAGCTCTACCTTACCACAGCGTACCTTTTGATCGATTTCCTGCGTAGCGAGGATAATTTGAATCCGACTGAGGAGGCCGAGCTGTGCAACCTGCTCTACAACGCCGTCCTGCCGGGCTGCTACACGCCGCCGACAGAAAGCGGCGTACCGACACAGGCCATCCCGCTGTCGGAGGAGAATTTTGAGGACGCTGTTCAGCAGACAATTTCCTGCATGCTGGGGGATTATTCCAAGTTCAAACGTATGGAGACAGGAGAGAAATGGCCTGACACCGATATCGAAAACGGCTGCTACGGCTATTTCCATTTGTTTGATCAAGACCATACGAAAAAGAATCTGCAGGAAACGGTGTTGTTCACCGTGGATGATTTCACCAAGCTGTTTGCGCAGTTTTGTCCGTATGACTGCTCGGATGCAAAGCTGCTCAAGAAGAAAATCAAGCAGCTCAGCGAAGGGGAAGCGGGTGGCTGCTGTCTGAAACGCGGCGATAACCGTGACTATTTCGGCAAAGATAACCCGAGAAAACGCAGCGTTCGCTTGATTATCAATCAATTGGACTTTTTGCCTAAGGAGAAGCAGAACGCATTGAAAGCCGCCTGCTATTCTGATCAAACCGACAACAGCAAGTAACCGAAATAGAGCCGCCCGCGGGCGGCTCTATTTTACTTGCGGGGAATGCCGAATACTTATATAATATAGGTAAGGCAGGTGAGATTCGATGGCAAACAAGAAAAAGAACGCATCAGCAAATCCAAATCTGGACACCGTGAAAGACGTTTTTCGGAAAAATCGGCATATCACCAACCGCATACAGCAAAAGACCGTGTTTGAAGCGACGGACCTGTCGGAGAAGTACTATGCACGCCGTATCAAGGCGGTTATGCACCTTCTGCCGGAGATGAAAAAGCGCTATGCGGCAAAGTATCCGGAGATGGACATGGTCAGCGAGTTTGCAGAGGCGGCCTCCTTTCCGAGCATTACTTATGATATCATCGACTGGCAGATGGATGTCTGTCTGGGTGCTGCTGTCTGGCTGCTCGACCGGATATGGGAGCAGGAGAAAATGCAGCAGCTGTGCGATCTGCTGCCGAAAGAGGATGACGGTGCAGAGCTGCCGGTCATCTACGACACGAGATTCTCGGAAGAACTGCTTGGCAGAACGAAAAATGTGGTAGCCAACCGATATGGAGAAGGGGAGCGCCATATTATTCCGCCGACGTTTTTTGACAGGCGGGAGGGGCGCGGATACCTTCCATGCCGTGCTTGCGCTTGTGCCGGACGAGGTGAAGAAGCAGGCAGCCGCGCATCTCAAGCAGAAATTCTGGGAATGGGCAGATCGGTATTTTGAAGGGCTGTATCCTATCATACGGGAGCAAAACGGCTGGAGAAAAAGCTGGAGCGCATACACAGGGAGATAGACGAACTGAGCGTTCAGAAGTTGCAGCAGAAGAAGCCGGCGGCACTGCCGTTCCCGCATCGCCGGACATGCTGGCAGCGAACACGCTTATGAGCGGTACCGCGAAAGAAGTCCTGCAGATTGGCAGGCAGCTGGCCGAACTGGAAGAAGCGCTTGACGATGTCAGCGATCGGCTGAGCGACTACCGTTTCACTATCTTTCAAATCAATCTGATGGGCAAGCAGGATGCGCTGGACAGCATGGAGGAGAAACACGCAGAGGCAATGCGTCATTTTCCAATCGACGACCCGTACGAGCTGTGCTTTGCGCTGCTGTATCTGCTGGATGCGGATGACGATTTCGTCTGGGTATACTCATTCATGACCGGCGTAGCGTGCCGCGCGGCCTACATGCTGCCATGGAGTATAGAAACGTATGATGAAGCATACGACGGCTTCTGGTTTGACGAGGATGCGTGGATACAGCCTCAGCCGCTGGACTCGGCATGGTATGAGCAGAACTACATCGGAGACGAGGATCTTGAGGATGATATTGTGTCAGATGTTAGTCTGGCACAGCTGGTCTATCAGAGCACAGGTGCACTGCTGCCGCGCGACATGCAGCGCTTTGACAGCGGCGTGAAGTGGCTGCGGAGAAAGGGACTCAAGCCGTCGCAGGCGAGTATGCTGTGCGCCGTGATGAATATTCTCGGCGAAGCCTCCCGTCAGCAGAAGTATTTGCCGGATGGGACGACCGCAGAGACGTCTCCCATCGAACCTGCTGCAGCCGAGCAGGCTGCGGAAGAAAACGCACAGCTCAAGCGGGAACTGACGCAGCTGAAAGCGCAGATGAAAAAGATAAATCACGATTTGAGCCAGGAAAATGCCATCCTGCAGGACAAGCTGTCCAAGGCAGAGAAGGCGTCGGCGGCAATGGCGCAGGAGCTTGCCGACCTGCGTGAAATTGTGTTCAATCAGCAGCGAAGTGTGCCGCAGGAGAAGGAAGAGCCTGCGAAAATCGCCTTTCCGTATCGAACCGACCGCCGCGTGATCGCATTCGGCGGGCACGATTCGGTGGCTGCGCGAGATTAAATTTAAGGTGCCGGATGTGCGTTTCATGGGCGAGGATATTTCGAGCGCCGAGGTGATTCGCCGCGCGGATGTGGTCTGGATTCAGACCAACTGCATCGGTCACAATACCTATTATAATGTCATTGATCTTGTGCGGCGGTATGGACGCAAGGTGCGCTATTTCAAATACGCCAGTGCGGTGAAATGCGCCGAGCAGGTGGCGGAGGAAGAGAAAAAAGCAAGGCATAAATTATGCCTTGCCCTTCGCTTGCGTAACGGCAGCGGTGAGTAATTTCAGCTTGATTTACGGACAAGCTGATAAAAAGTTGTCCGCTTCATCCCGGTTCGCCGCATGGCCTCCCGTGCGGTGATTTTGCCGGCTTGCCAGAGCGCAAGGACTTCCTCCCAGTTGTCCGGCAGGGAAGTGGGAAGGCCGCCCGAGGTGTTTGCCTTTGGTTTTCGCGGCATTGATGCCCTCGCGCTGCCGCTGATGGATGGTCAAGCGGCTCCTGTTCGGCGATCGTGCCGAGGACTTCAATCAAAATGTTGTTGACCATCTCGAATACCCATTCCTGTCCCGGCGGCAGGTCCATCATGGTGGTTGGCAGATCAATTACCTTAAGGTGGATATTGTTCTCCTTGAACCATTGCAGCTCGCTGTGAATATCGGCTTTGCTGCGGCTGAGCCGGTCGAGCGACTTTACGACAAGCGTATCGCCGGAGCGCAGCATGGCAGATTTGAGCGCCTGATAGCCGGGACGGTCAAGGTTTTTGCCGGACTCCTTATCCGTGATGATTTCTCGATCATCTGCGCCGAGCGCGCGAAAGGCCTCGAGCTGACGATCAAGATTTTGCTCGCGTGTGGAAACGCGGGCGTAGTAGAATGTTTTTATGCACCATATCACCTCAAAAAGTGTCCGGAAAGGTTTTACGATTTCCGGACATTTCCGCTTATGCAGATGGACCTTTTCGGACAGGTTTTTGCTGCGGATTTACACTGTCCGAAAAAAGGTAGACCTTGTTGGATACTTAGTCGTCGTCAATAATGTCGGCGAGCAGGCCGATAATGGTCAGTACGCCGAGAATGATTTTGCCTGGGTTCAAACTTTCACCTCGTTTCAGTCATCCGAAAAGTTCTCGACGGCCTCGATGATTAAATCGACTACCGCGCCGACGGCCTGAAAGATCGGGCCAAGTGCAATCATGCGCATCGCCTCCCTTCAATCAATATGCGTATAACAATTCGCCGGTCATCTCGTGAAAGAGTTCCGGGTCGTACAGCATTTCCTCGATTTCCTCCTCAGAACAGCCATAGTCCAGAAGGGCCTGCACCTCATCCGTGGTAACGCCGAATGCCTTCGCCACACTGAATAGGTCGTCGTAGTTTGTGGGCGTGTCCTCGTAATAGCTGCGGTAGAACGGATATTTTCGCCACCAGTGTTCGAATGTTGTGTGCGGTGTGAAGGTGCCGGTGGTGCTACGGCCGTTGCGGTCAATTTTCATAATCTCGCCCTCCTGCGGTTCGAGAATGTCAGTAGGCGCTTTCAGTCGCAGCTTTTTGATTGTTTTGCAGAGGATTTCCTGTGTCGAGGCGTAAATCAGAAAGCCATCATAGAACATTACGCACAACGGATTATCGCCGACCACGAACCAGATGGAATTGTCCTTATCCAGAACGGTAAATACAAAAGAACCCTCGACCTTTTCAGCCATAGCTTGCAGGCTGTCGAAGTCGAGGGTTTTCTGCTGTTCAAGAAGCTGAACGGCAACATAGCTGTCCGTTTCCACGCTTGTCATCGGGAGATTTTCTTCCATACGGAGTTCTTTGTCATTCCAGAGAACGCCATTGTGAGCGAGAGCAAAGCTGCTGCCGTCAACTTTGCCGAGAAACGGATGATTATTCTGGTTGAACTGCGCATTGCCCTGAGTCGTCATGCGAGTGTGACCCATCACGACATTTACACCGTGCGGAATATGTATTTTCATCTTCCGAGCGGGAAGGGGACGCTTGTAAATCCGCAGACGGTCGCTAAAGTTATATGCAATGCCAGTCGCATCTGTGCCGCGCACTTGGCATTCACGCGCCAACGTGTTCAAAATTTTGTTCTTCGTGTGGGTGCTCAAGCACTCCTTAAAGTCGATTAAGCCGAATAAACTGCACATATTACTCCTCCTCGCTTGCAGATACAGGTTCGTTAACGTAAAGACGGCGCTCCTTCAAATACTGAATAAGCTCCGGTTCGTTGATTTCGTCAAGGAAGTCAAACCAGCTAAGCTCCTGTACAGCGGTGTCCGACATGGAAATAGCCACCTCTACCAGATGATTGACCATCTGCAAGGTGGCTTTGAGGGTATTCAGCTTGAGCGTGCCGCGGAACATACGAATTTCTACTGTATCCGCGTTCGTGAGATTAACCGCCGTGTAACGACCGGCGCAAGAATTCTTGGCGTGGCTCATCTGCTCGGACGGAGTAAGGCGAATACCGTACCGCGCTGCCCAGCGAGATTCATCTTACTTCTGCGTGCGGCGGCTGAACCGTAATAGCTCTGCCCAGAACTTTTTCGACGAAGTAAAGTAGGCGCGCAATCGCAGCCTCCTGCTGTTCGTAGGTGCAGCCAAAGGCCAAGCGAGAAATATGTACGTGCAGTCCGCAGGTTCCTGCGGCGTGGCTGAGGTACCCCATACTCTGCGCTTTTACGCAACACTTCCGCCCATGGCATTTCGTTCAGGTGATATTCGAGCGTCATCGGGTGTGTAACGAGCTCCCAAGCCCTCATCCAGACTGCCGTCTGTCTTGATGTACAAGTTTTCAGCGTCCTTGTTCGCGATGTCGAGCAGCTTTTGCGCGTTGCTGTTTACCGTGCCGCCGTCATCGATTTCGAGCTCTACGCCAAAATGACGCAGGCCTTTGCCGTGGAAAAACAAGGTCCGGCGTGTAACTGTACTCGTGAATAATGTTACAATGCTCATCCCAGCAGGATGCGCAGTAGGCGTTGTCGTCGTTGTCCCAATAGGCGCGGTCACGATGAATAATGCGGTTGCAGTCTTCGCAGCGGACGTAGTATTCATCAAAGCAGCGGTCGCAGAGCAATGTGGGTATCGTCCTCGACGGCGTTTTCCTCGTAGACCCGCTCGGCGCAGTGGTCGCAGATTACGGTCAGGCGGTCGGTGCAATCCTCGCAGAGCCAGTCATTTTCCGCTTGGAACATTTCGTCGATTGGGTATTCTGCACCGCAGTTTGCACTTTAAAATTCTTGTTTCGCTCATTGTCTGTTCCTCCATTTCGTATAGTAAATCTTAATATTCTTCAGCGAGTAGCATAGTAGAATGCGTCAAATCGTCGATGACGAACACCTTCGCGTTTACTGCATCATCACACGGTACATCGAGCTCGTAACGGTACGGCGGCTGCTCCTGCTCGTGGACGATGTGTTGGCCAGTCGGTGTTTTCGTCAGCGTGAATACCTGCAAGTAATCCTTCTCGGATACTTCCATCATCAAGGACCATGTGCCACATAAGATGAACAAGCCATGCGGGAATCTCGCTTTCTATCCCGCGCGTCGGGAAATTTTGATGGTTGAACATTTTTTGCTTCCTCCTTTTCGGACAAAAAGTAAGCTCCTGAGAATATCTCAGGAGCTTCTACTGATATAATATATAGATCGAAATGGAGGAGGAACAGAAAAAAGCACAGCCGAAGCTGTGCTTTTTTTGTCTGTATGAGGTTTACTTGCTCATCTCGCAGAAACGCATGAGGATTGCGGCAACCTGTGCGCGGGTTGCGTTATTTGCGGGTTCAGTTGCCGTTGGAGCCGTTGATATGCGTTCGCAACCGCCCACTGCCCACCGCATTGCGTTTACAGCGTAGCTATTTACGCTTGCAGCGTCAGAGAAGCTATTCAGCGAACCGTTTGCAGCCGAGTCGGCGTAGCGATACAGCATGGCAATACAAGCTGGTGACTGAGAGCTGTATTAGATTGAAACTGCACCTACCAGGATGGGATATTGCAGGCGGGCTTTCTTGATCTGGCTTCGAATCTTCTGGATGGATTCAACGAAAGCAAGATGATAGTGAATCAAATCAATCCGCAGCAGCCGCCCACAGAATCCAAGCCGCTGGCTCTATCTGACGGCAATGAAGCACTGATGTTGACGATGCCCAAGAATATCAAAGCGGTTTTACTGCAGATCAACGATATGCTGTAATATGATAAAATGCTGAAGCATTTCTTCCTTCCTGTAGAACCAGGGATTTTGTTTTGCTAAAGCACCACGCAGAACTGCCCGGCCAGGTTGGGCGAACTTCTTTTTGAGGATGATGAAAAGATGAAAGATATATTTTAGATTAGTTCACATACAGCAGCTTTGTTAGCTTACAACTCCTTCCAACTCCTTGGGAACTGTCCAGCTTGAACAGCCATACCAGAACAATGAGGATCAGATAAATCGCGATCGGCACAACGATAGAAAATAACTTCGCGGATGCAGCTTACCGCTTGCGGGGTCTGCACTCTGCCATGCCGTTGTAGCCGCACATTGTGAAACGGGGAGCCACCAGAATGCCGCAGTGCCCCGCACGAAATCTGAGCTGCATGCAATCTCCAAGTCAGAACATTGCTCGACTGGATGATGCTGTGAATTAACGAGGTATTGCAAATTGTCCAGCTCACGAATACCGGCAGAAGCAGGGCCGGGCAGGTTTTCTCTTGGTATGAAGCAGCGGCAGGTATTGCTGTTGCTGGCAGAACGATTACAGCACGATTCACCGGATGAACCGACTAAACACGACGCCGAGCCTTTGCCAGGGATTGAGGGTACTTCGAGGGAGTTAATTCATGCTTTCCCTGCAAGGGATTACAGTTATTTTGTCCCAGCATATTCTGATACGAAGTCCAGCAGATTGCGGTCATTGCTGGCGGCAGTCATACGGATAATGAGGGAGAAAGCTCGCGCCGAAGTGAAGATTTGGAACAACTGCATGGATGTTATTCAGAAATGGTAAGGAGGATATTAAATGGAGATGGCATATATTCAGGCAGAGAACCTAAAGCATAAAGAGAACTTTCACAAAACGCTGATCGTTCTGGCCCCGTTTGTAACTGCGCTTATGAACTTTTTGCCCTCTTTGGTTCCAGCTCAATTCTTATAATTGGTGGTATATCCTGCTTTATCCTGGATTCCTTACGCTCACCTGTGCCTTGATTGAACAGCGGGATAATGGCAAACTAAAATATCGTGCCGTTGCTTCATTGCCTGTTTCGCAGAACAAAGTCTGGAAAGCAAAAATTGAGTGGCCGGTATTTACTCCTGTGTGGGGAATTTCATTTTCCTGGCGCTAAATCTGTTGGGCGGTTTTGCAATATTAGTTATCAACGAAATTCCCCTGACAATCGAAATTTGGCAGGCTGCGGCCGGAACAGCTTGTATTGTCATTGCAAGCCTATGGGAAGTTCCGCTGTGCTTATGGTTATCAAAAAAAAGTTGGTATCTTTGTCACGGTTTATTATTCTTAATGCCGGACTTGGAAGCGTTTTAGGGATTTTCACGGCTACAACCTCTTTGTGGATGATCTGCCCGTATAGCTGGGTGCCGCATCTTATGATTTCCGTGTTAGGTATTTTGCCTAATGGTGAGCCGGTTGCAGATCAGAGTACGGCAATGGCATTTTGGATGATTATACTTGTATTGGTCATTTCGCTGGCCTGGTTTGCGGCGCTGTCATTTTTAACTGCAAGATGGTTTGAGAAAAAGGAGGTGGGGTAACTATGGTATCTGTGGTTCGCTGCTGGAAAGCAGAATATCAGAAGTGTAAACATAGCATTTTGCTCTATATGCACAGCATGATTCCGATTATATGTGCGGCGATTTTTTGCGGGTTACTATCATATATCCAGATGGGGAACTGGCAACCAAAATCAGTGCCTATCTGGAAGTGCTGGCCGTTGCGTTCCCGTTTCTGATCGGCATTATTGTGGGCCTGGTTGTTCAGATCGAAAATCAGGCCGGGCATTATCAGCTTTTGTTGGGAACAATCCCATCTCGCATGGCAACGTATATTGGTAAACTTGGTTTTCTGATGATCTGTGCTTTTGGCGCAACATTTTTAGCGTTAGGAACATTCGCTGCACTATATAGGGATGCTCCGGCAAGCCTTTACCTGAAAGCAGGGATTCTATTGTTGATTACCATGCTTCCCATTTACCTGATTCATTTGTTTGTGGGAATGAGCTTCGGAAAAGGTGCATCTATGGGATTGGGAATTGCAGGGAGTTTAATAGCTGCCCTTATGATAACAGGGCTTGGTGACGCTACATGGAAATATATTCCCTGGGCCTGGGGCGTTCGTGCTATGGATTACACTGTGCTTGCATGGGATAGCCCCCAACTGTATGCACAGGTAAAAACCGATTTTTCAGCGGTATGATTATTTCTGTATGCTGCACTGTTTGTCTGCTGATTGCCAGTTTGGTTTGGTTTCATGGTTGGGAGGGAGGTAAAAACAGTGTGAATAAAAAGTGCCTGTTTGCCGTGGTAATTGTGCTTGTAAGTCTTATATGCTTATCGGCCTGCGGTGCGCTCCGCGATACCGCCGATAAAAATAAGGCGTTAAATGAATCTCTGCCGTATTATGAGCTGAACGCCGCAAACTATGATGAAATTTCATATAACGGCCTGACATATACCATAACGGATGAATGTCTTGAAATGTCAGAACTGCAAGAAGAAATCGGGCAGGTATCGAAACGCTTCAAAAATGTGGCGGGGGAAGATTTCAGTTTCGGCTACGTTTACAGTATTGTGGATGTGGATATAAGCAATGCCGTAGCTGTAAATATCAACAATGAATATCGGAAAGCTGACATTAAAAATAATGATGAGTAACCTCGACAATGTGGTATAATGGGGCGGGAGGTGATTTTTTGACCCACTTACTTGTAGTTGACGATGAAGTTTCTATCTTGGAATTGATTAAGAACAGTTTGGGGAAAGATGGATATTTGATAACAGTCTGTCAAAATGCGGATGATGTAGACATCAAAAAGCTGCATTTCTATGACCTCATTCTTTTGGATGTGATGATGCCTGGCACAGACGGGTTTGAGTTTTGCAAACAGATCAGGAATATGGTAGACTGCCCGATTCTCTTTCTGACCGCAAAGACATTAGAGGAAGATATATTGTTTGGATTAGGCATCGGTGCGGATGATTATATTACGAAACCTTTTCGTATTCAGGAGCTTCGCGCCCGTGTCGCGGCACATTTACGCAGAGAAAAAGGGAGCATCACAGCACACTTTCATTTGAGCCTGATATAAGATTTGACCTTTCCGCAAAGGGTACTGTATGTTTCAGAACAGCCGGTTCCCCTGACCAAAAGCGAGTATTCAATCTGTGGAATACCTTGCGAAAAACCAGGGACAGGTTTTTACAAAAAGAACAAATCTATGAAGCCGTTTTCGGGTTTGATGGAATAGGCGATAACTCTACGATCTCAACGCATATAAAAAAATATTCGTGCGAAATTGGAGCATTTCAAAATAAGTCCGATCAGCACCGTATGGGGGATAGGATATAAATGGGAGTGAAAAAAGAAACCTACATTGAAAATATTGTTTCGCCAGTTTGCTATCTCCTCATTGTCATGCTGGTAGCGGCAATTATTGTCCCTTCTGGTTTGGAGGGACTTGCTGTAAATGCTGGATTAGCTACAAAGAGCAAATCTAAGTGAATTGCAGGTAAAAAAGAGATCATTCAACGCTGACGATTGCCCCGGATATTACAAAGGTTGTGATTCCACAGGGATGCGGCTACTTAATTCTGGACAAGAACTTTAATGAGCTTTACAGCAATATGGACGATGATGAAAAGAAATTGCCCTGCTGTACGCAAAGGGAGAATATATTGAATATGCTACGGGGAGGCAGTTTGCACTTGTTGTCCGGGAAAACGAATTTTGCGTTTTAAGGTATTATATTGGTTCTCAATTTACAGTGTCATGGCTACCGGGGAATATTTTCCATCTCCTGACACGCTTGTGCTTATCCTGATGGCTGTAAATTCGCTGCTGGTCATTATCATACTGACCGCCAGATTTGCTAAGAACCTGCGTACACAACTGACCCCGCTTTTTGAAGCAACTGCGGAGGTTTCAAAGCAAAACCTTGATTTTGAAGTAGGACACGCCAAAATCAAAGAGTTTGAAGATGTCCTTGCATCTTTTTCAGATATGAAAGATAATCTGAAAATTTCGTTAGAACGGCAATGGAAAACCGAACAGACACAGAAAGAGCAAATCGCCGCGCTTGCCCATGATTTGAAAACGCCTCTGACGGTTATTCAAGGAAATGCTGATTTACTCACAGAAACAAATCTTGATGATGAGCAACGATTATACGCTGGTTACGTCGTGGAAAGCTCCGGCCAGATGCAGTCATATATTCAAACCCTGATTGATATATCACGGGCGGCGGTTGGTTATCAGCTCCATATTGAAAGTATAGACTTGCCAGCGTTCATGCAGCACTTGTTCGGTTTATATGGAATCACTATGCCGGACAAAAGAAATCCGGCTGCAAATGAATACTGTTTCACTCCCTCAAATGCTGAAATTTGATAGGGTGCTGATAGAACGTGCTATTGCATGTTATCAGTAATGGGCG
>VOFJ01003657.1_pt1 | contig 15142 bp, 14 predicted proteins | sample 5384081 | NCBI WGS metagenome assembly VOFJ01 (sample SAMN12384729, study PRJNA508395) | human gut metagenome | isolation source: healthy gut I | host: Homo sapiens
GTTCGGCATTTGCTGCTTTTTATTGCATCGAACATCGGCCAAGTTTTATATAGAGGCAGAGACGGGTCGTAACCCGGATTAACAGTTGTGCTGTATGGTCCGATACGTTCGGTTGAACTCCGGGTTTCCCTTCTACGAAAGAAGTAAATGCTATACCGTCTTTTTAATGTGGAAGCTTTTTGTCTGGTCTTTTTAATCCGAGAGGCAGAGGTTGTAGCCCGTACCAAATTAAATTAAATACGCTTCTATAGCTGGCGTTGTATTTACGTTGGTTTGCTAATGAGTTATAAGCATCTACAGCAACACTTTCCATACGTCCTTCAAATGAACGGTAAGCTCGACCTCCGTCTTTTTGCTGCGTTAGAAACTTGTTCAGGAGTTCCGTAATATGCATTACAAGCTTCTCCGACACCCCAAGGTTTTCCACTTTCATAAGCTCTTTTCATAGCTCCTTCTCCACCGTAGTGAACCATGTAGAACGGAAGTAGTCCGCGACCATCGTCTTCCCCGTCAGCGGAAGCCCATGCACGTGAAGGATCATATTTGAAACAGATGTCAGACCAAATTTTGAAATGTTTTACCAAATTGTCTTCTAATCCCGGAGCATTACGCATGACACCACGAATAATAGGCATGATTTCGTTCGAAACACTCCATCCGAATACCGAAGGATGATTGCGGTCACGCAATACGAGTTGTTTCATGTGTTCTTCACTGCATTTCCAAAATTCTTCACTGCCCAGTTTTTTGACCTCCGTCACTGGCCCACATCGCGCTTTCGTCCAATACTAATATACCCATTTCATCGGCAACATCGAGATAGAATGATGGGAACGGTTGTGCGTGCAGACGAACAGCGTTGCAATTAGCATCACGCAATGCGGTGTACCAGGCCCAAGGATAACGACGTGTCATTTGGGGGAATGCCCATATAATGCCATGAATCTCCTTTTAAAAACAAAAGGTTTACCGTTCAACCAGAATTTTCCGTCTTTCAGCGCTCGGTTTGTCTCCATCCGAAACGGGTGTATTTGCTGTCGTTTGTCTTTCCGTTTACCGAAGTTTTTACAACCAGGCCATACAAATTGGGAGATGAAGGCGACCATAATTTTAATTTATTGTCAACGGTCGTTTTCAGTGTCGTTTTTATCTCTTTTCCTGCAGGTATGGTTACTTTTTGAGTCGGCATTTGCAATGCTGCTTGACTTCCTAACTGAGAAGTTGGATTTGCAGCTGTAAGAACAGTTTTCCCTGCTTTCGAAATCCATGGGTAGGCCGCTGCGCTGATATTTACTTCAACCGGTTTATTTCATCATTGCGAAGTGTCACTTCAACTTCTAATGTGTTTTTATTTACGATAGGTTGAATATATACATCTGCTACACGGGTTTGAGGCAGGGCTACGAGATAGACATCTTGCCAGATTCCGGCGATGTGTTGTCCCCAGAATGAACCGCCTTGATATGTTCTCCGTCCCAACGGACTTTTCTGTCATCGAAAAAGAGACGATTTTTTTTGAATACCTACGTTAAGAGTATTTTCCTGTCCGAATTTGACGGCATCGGTAATATCTATGTCGAAAAGGCATGAAAATATCAAAATTGTCGCCTACAGCTTTTCCGTTAACATATATATCTGTTTTCCGGCAACAGCTTCGAAGTGGATTTGAATTCTTTTACCTTTCAAGAAGCCGGGAACGGTGAACTTCTTCTGTAACCATCCCATTTTTATCGATTCCCATTCTTTTAGGGTAACTCGGATATGTGCGGTGGTCTCCACCTAATCCGTTTTTATCGGCAAAACTGTTGACATTCAAGGTGACGGAATGGGAATCGGGGTTTTGCTGAATGTTACTTCATTTACTCGGGTAAAGCTGGTGCAGGGGATTCACCTTCTTTGAACCCAACCGTAATTGTACAGGGGCAAAGGCCCATGTGCCGTTTAGGCAGATTTCTTCTCGATAAGGTTTTTTCTACGGTTTGACCCAATGCTCGAAGGAAAGCGAACTCCATACTGCTCTTTATTGTCTGTCCTGTTATAAGGAACAGCAGCAAACAACAAGCATAATGCAGTTAAAAAACTGTGTTGTTTCATAATGATTTATTTTTTTGTTAGTGTGTATTAAAAAAATAATATTTCGATTTAATGTCCACAAAATAAGAAGGAGTGTATTAAGTAATCTCATTTTTTCACGATTAAATTTGAACTAAAAAAATATTTATGTGCTTTTTTAATTTCTATTTTTATGAATAAATTTTTTTTTTGATACTGTCATTGCTTGTTTTATAATGAAGTTTTAGAGGAAGTTCAAATTTCCCGATAAGGAAATATTATTCGGTCTTTTTTCTCATTTTTACGCTCAAGAAAGCTTGTTGTTCTCCTCATAAAAACATCCTCAGAAAGAACCCTCACCCCAGACCTAGGCAAAAAATCTCGACAGGGACTTAGATTCTTTATTTTATTGATTAATTTTTATCCTAATGTGATATTAAGAACGATTTAAGGCATTATTAATCCAAAATTTAAGATAGTGCATTTTTTCTTTGTATCTTATTAATAATGCATGGAAAACCTCATTTGTTTTGATCATTCTTTAGGTTCATAGAACATGTATCGAATTATATTAGAAAACACTAAATATAAACATCTTCAAATAAATAATAACTAATATGCAAACACACTTAAGAACTCTAAGTTTGGGATTGGCTCTGAGTCTGGGACTCGGACAACTAAGTGCCCAAAATGGCGTTTTCAAAGAAAATTTCGCGACCGATGGGATGACTCTTAAAACTATCGGTAGAGGTGATTGCCATGTAAAAAGGCGTTTTTAGCAGTCGGGAATCTTATGCTCTTTTCGGAAATCCCGAGTGGAAAAATTATTCGGTGACTTTTAAGGCGCGAGCTCCTAAAGGCAGTGAGCAGGTGCAGATATGGGCAGGTTTTGAGCTCATAATCGTAATGACCGTTATATTGTCGGGTTAAAAGGCGGACTGCAAGATGATATTGTTCTTGCCCGTCAGGGATATATGGGTACTGATGAGTTTTTTGCCGTAAAACCTCTCGGATTTCACCCGATTCCAGGAGAATGGTATAAATTTAAGATCGATGTAGTCGGGGATCGTATAAGGGTTTATATCAATGATGAAAATACTCCCCGTATAGATGTGACTGATAAAAACTCAAATTTAGCTCCCAGTGGTCAGGTTTCTCTTGGTGGCGGTTGGTTGACTACCGAGTTTGATGATCTTGAAATTAAAAAGAGCTTCCCGAGAATTATTTTCAGGGAATAAAAACGCCAGGAATATAAATATGCTATGTCTCCGGCTGAAAAGGAGGCTAAACGGCAAAGAGAAAGAAGCCAATATAAGGCAATTGAAGTGGGAACTCTAAATCCTGGGGCGAACAGAAATCAGTCTTGACGGTCAATGGTTATTTATGCCTGAATATCAGTTGAGTGATCAGGATAAGGCTGTAACCGGCTGTGGAAGATAAAGATTGGCATTCGATGAGCGTTCCTAATTTCTGGAATCCTATTCGAATTTGGCTTCACGGAGAAACATTCGGCTCTGAACATTACCCGAAAGGTGTTTCAGATACCTATTTTCAACAAGAGACCGAACGTTGTGAAAATTATACTTTTGAATATGGAAAAAGTAAAAGCAGCTTGGTATCGTCAATGGATAGAATTGCCCGAAATCGATAGAAGGTAAACAAATTGAATTGCATTTTGATGCGGTTTCTAAGGTTGCAGATGTATTTATTAACGGGAAAGAAGCCGGTTCGCATATTGGTATGTTCGGTGATTTTCGGTCGATGCCACTCCATATTTAAAGCCGGGTAAAAATCTTATAGTTGTTAAAGTAGTTCGTGATTTTATAAAAAATATAGCGGATGCAGATAAAATTGTGGATGTTGCCGTGACAGTTCCGGTAACTAATAAAATGTTGAAAGATATTGCTCACGGTTTCTATTGTATCGATAATGGAGGAATATGGCATACCTGTGCAAATGGTAATTACAGACCCTGTAAAAATAGAGGATGTATTTATCAAGCCTTCTCTTACCGGAGCTGATTATGAAATCACTTTGAAGAATTACGGTAAGAAAAAACAGTCATTCGATATTAACGGTAAAATTATCGATAAGTCGAACAATGTGCAGTTGAGCGATGTCCTTTTACAGAAAGGGGGTAACATTAAATCCGGGAGAGGAAAAAATTGTTATGGCGAGTGTGAAAGGTTTACAGCCTAAATTGTGGACACCACAGCACCCTAATCTGTATAATTTTAAGTTTTCTTTGAGTAATAAAAAGGTGCAATCGACAGTAAAACTATTACTTCAGGATTCCGTACTTTCGAAAAGCGTGATGATGGTTTTCTGTATTTGAATGGCAAACGTTATTGGCTGAGAGGTGGAAACCACACTGTTTTTTGCTTTGACGCCGAATGATCGTCGTATGGCTGATACTTTCTATCAAATAATGAAGAGCGGTAATATAGAAACTACCCGTACTCATACTACTCCTTATAATGAGTTATGGATTACTGCTGCCGATGAAAACGGTATAGGTATAAGTCATGAAGGAACTTGGCCTTGGCTGATGATTCAGTCTTCTATGCCAGACCAGAATTTGATCGATATGTGGGCAGACGAATATATCGGTATGTTGAAAAAATATCGTAATCATCCGTCTATTTTCTTCTGGACTATCAATAATGAGATGAAATTCTATGATAATGATCCGGATAAAGACCGTGCGATCAAAAAATGCAGATTATCGAAAAAGTAGTAAAAAGAATGCGTGAAGTAGATCCTACTCGTCCTATTTGTTTTCGATTCTAATTATAAACGTCCGGAAAAAAACGCTTTGGAAAGGATTTTTTTCAAAACGTTTGATGATGGAGATATAGATGACGATCACTCATATATCAATTGGTATGATCATACTGTGTTTAAACAGTTTAATGGTGAATTCCAGAAAAATAAACGTGAAGGCCGTCCTTTGATCAGTCAGGAGATGTCTACCGGATATCCGAACAATGAGACCGGGCATCCGACAACATTCTATACGTATGTACATCAGAATCCTCAGGTATTGGTGGGAGATGATGCTTATCCTTATGGAGATCCGAATGCATTCCTTGAAGCACATCGTTTCATTACCGCCGAGTTGGCAGAAGCTCTTCGTCGTAGCAATCCGGAGGCATCAGGTATTTTACATTTTGCATTACTTACTTGGTTTAGAAATGTATGTATGATGTAAATACCATCGATCCTTATCCTGCATATTATTCTATGCAAAATTCATTGAACCCTCTTTTTTTGGTTTCGGCCGAATTATGGGGACGCCATTTATATGCCGGATCTACATTGCCTGTTCGTTTTTGTGTCGTGAATGATTTGGAAGATGGTAGTAGCGTACCGGCTTCTACTATTACATGGAGTCTTATAAGTGCAGGACAGGTGTTGGCAAAAGGTAATGTTGATGTTCGGTTGTTGAACATTACGGACGTCAATGGATGACTGCCAATATCGATGTGCCTTCTAATTTACCTCGAATCCCGTGTGGATGCTAAGTTGAAGCTTGAGTTGAAAGATAAAGGTGGAGTATTGTTGAGTCAAAATGATTATAATATTACTTTGGCAACCCAAGAGTGGAGTAATAACGGAGAACTGAAAGATAAGAAAATCGTTTTGGTAGATAATAACAATACTGCTAAAGTATTTGACCAATTGCAGATACCTTATACTAAGGTCGCTACTGTTGCAGAGGCAGTGAAAGCAAAAGCCGATCTTTATGTTTATGCCGGATTGGATGATAAGAACTGTTCTGCAGAAGAATTGTCAAATATGAGAAAATCAATTCAAGATGGTAAGAATGCTCTTTTTCTTGAATTGTGAAAAAGCGATGTTGAAAATGTACCGAACATTTTACCGGATTTCTTGTTCCGACAGAAGGGGATATTGCAACGATGGAAGTTCCCGAATCTCCCGTATTCGATAATATAGAAAAAATGGATCTTCGTTATTTTTAACAATAACAAGCGTGAGATTCCGACAGTTTGTAGTGCTTCGATGCAAACTGTACGGGAGTGAGAAAGTCGTTCCTTTAGCAGCTCAAATGAAAATCCACGGTTATATTAACGGCGATATGCATAAACGTTCTGAATACGTATCGACGATTAAAGGATTCCCCTTGTTGATGATTCAAGATCAAGGTAAAGTCATGGTTTCTACTATGCGTACCGATAAAGCTGCAACAGATCTATTGCAGGAAAATTACTTTCAAATATGGTTAGTACCATGCTCAAGTAAGATATGATAACATACAATTAGTTAGAACTGTGTCACGACAATTTTTTAGGAAAGAATCGTGACATAGTTTTTTAAATAGTACACACACTTTTATATTTAATTTTATTGATAGATGAAGAAAACTTTTTGTGTTTTATTGGGGATACTTATTTTTTGTACTGCGAATTGAGGCCAAAAAAGAAGTATTCTTCTTATAAAGGGTTGATAATGGCCGGCTATCAAGGTTGGTTTAACACTCCGGATGACGGTGCGAATCGAAAATGGAGACACTATCCCGGAAAACAGGGATTTAAACCCGGTTCTTGCAGCATAGATATGTGGCCTGATGTCAGTGAATATGAGAAAGTATATTCTACACCGTTCCGTTTTTGCAGACGGAGGTGTGGCCTCGGTATTCAGTTCTTATGACGAATCTACGGTCGATACGCATTTTCGTTGGATGAAAAGAGTACGGTTTAGATGGGGTATTTATGCAACGATTTGTAGGAGAAGTGAAAAAATCGCTTCGGGGAAAAATCATTTTAATAAGGTTTTGGCTTCGGCTACAAAAGCTGCCGATAAATATGATCGTGCAATTTGTGTTATGTATGATCTTAGCGGAATGAAGGGAACGGACGCATCGTTTGTTTTGGATGATATAGATGAACTTACACGTTTATTTAATATCGGAAATCGGGAAAAAAGAATCCTTCTTATTTATTCCATAACGGTAGACCGCTTGTCGTGATTTGGGGAGTGGGATTTAATGATCGTCGCAGATATACTACTGAAGATGTCGAGCTGATTGTCGATGGACTTAAAAAACGGGGTTTTAGTGTGATGTTGGGAGTTCCTACTTATTGGAGAGAATTGAGGTCTGATACGGAGAATAATCCGAAACTTCATGAATTGATTCGTAAAAGCGATATTATAATGTCTTGGTTTGTCGGACGTTATAATGACGGAGTTTTTGAGAAGTTCAAGCATTTAGTTCCTGAAGATATTGCTTGGTGTAAAAGCAATAAGATAGATTATGCACCTTTGGTTTTTCGGATTTTCATGGAAGAATAGGAAAGGCATGAACAGCCATTCTACACCGAGAAATAAAGGTCAGTTTTTATGGGATCAAATGTATAATGCCGTAAGTTCGGAGCTGAAATGATTTATGTAGCTATGTTCGATGAAATGGATGAGGGCACGGCCATATTTAAATGTGCAACAAAAGTACCGATTGGAGAATCTGTTTTTGTCCCGATTGAAGAAGGCTTGTCAGTGATCATTATTTGTGGTTGGTAGGGCAGGGGAAAAAGATGTTGAAAAATCCGAAAGGCTTTTCTTCGGAACTTCCTGTCAGAAAAATGATGATATTATTACTTGAATATTTAGTTTAATAAAAAAAGAGTCGATTCAAATGACATGAACCCCCAAAAGTTGGATGGTTTAACATTATTAAGAGGCTCTCTTAGATTGGAATAAAGCTCGGTATTGCACCGGGCTTTTTCCATTTAGCCTCAGTTTGATTCTATCATTATTGTAGTAGCGTATGTACTTTACTAGTTCCTTGGCGAACTGCTCTACGCTGTCCCACTCCTGCAAATATAACAATTCAGACTTCATAAGTCCAAAGAAGTTCTCCATCATTGCATTGTCCAGGCAATTTCCTTTGCGCGACATACTTTGTACTATATGTTTATCTTTCAAAATGCTTTCTGATACCTCATATGCTGATAGTGCCATCCCTGGTCAGAGTGTAATATAAGTCCCTCTGGGATGTCCGTTTTCCTGAATGCTTTGTCCAACCTACTCATTGCCATCTTAAGGTCAGGATGGTATGATATGGTGTAGGATATGATCTCTCCGTTGAACATATCCAGGATAGGAGAAAGATATATCTTATTATCCTTTATTTTGACTTCAGTAACATCGGTTGTCCATTTCTGGTTCGGTGCAGTTGCGATGAAGTCCCTGTCTATGACATTAGGAGCTACCTTGCCTATTTCGCCTTTATAAGACTTATATTTCGCCTTCTTTCTCCTACCATACAAGCTCATCTCTACCATAAGTTTCTGTACAGTCTTATGGTTAAGATGTATGCCATCATTACTCAGCTGAGAGGTTATTCTACGATAGCCGTAGCGTCCTTTATGATGGTCATATATCTTACGGATTGCAGCTCTTGCATCATCGTAACCGTCAGGTTCCCTGATAGCCTTTTCGTATGATAGTAGTATGTAGATCTAGCCATCCCTGTCTTCTCGAGGAGAATCTCAAGACCATGTTCCTGCCTTAGTTCTTGGATGGCTTCCGCCCAATCTCTCTGAGACGGGCTTCTCTTGCTTCTACTAAGGCCTTCACTTTTTTTTAACAGAGCATTCTCCGCCTCCAGTTCCCTTTACGCGTAACTGTAAGAGTTCCAACTCTGTCATTTCGTCCGGTTTTTCTTTTTCCGTGGTCTTCCCATATCGTTCTTTGGTGGTCGGCCTTTAGGCCTGATGATAGACAATGCATCATAGCCGTGAACTCTAGCGATTCTTTTCCATTCGGATATTTGACTAGAATAGACACATCATCGCCACCAAAGTTAAATGATTTTCCTCAATATCACGAAGAATTTGAAGTTTAAAGGCATAATCTGCCTTAACATTTTTTCTTCTTAATCAACCCAGAGTACCCTTCTGACTGATAACGAATCCACAAAAAGAACTTAACAGCTGTTTACCTATTCCATAATGAAGATGAATATGATTGATGCTAAGTCCATTCTCAAGCATATGCATATACTTCAATCGTTCTGCATAGCCGTGTTTCTTTCTCTTTTTTAGACATAACAAAACCCCGAAAGTTTTTGTCCAACTTTCGGGGGGGTCATGTCAAAAACTTTGATGAATCGACTCTTTTTATTTTTTGTTTATTTACGGAATAATTGACTATTCAGTGAAAAAAACTTAAGAAATACTATTCGAGCACTTTATTATAAAATTGGGATAGCTATTTACTCTTCTTTTTGTTACATCATTGAAAGACAATCCGTATTTTCACCTAAAAAGGGTTTTGATATTCTTTGCAGAAGTTATCATATATGCTTTTTTAAGCTATACCCATTTTATCATTTCGGCAGAAGATAGAACACTTGATGCGTAAAGCTTCTTCATTGAAACTGTCATGTTGAAAAATGGAGTCTGCTATTTTTTAATCGGGAACTTTTGTCATTATTCTGAATTCCTCTTTTGTAATAACAGATGTAACAAATCTATCGTTATATCTGAATAATGGCTTTTGAAACTGTCGAGGTAATCGCTTTCTGTATTGAGGCAATAATGGTCCGTATAGAAAGTAATTCAAGAACTTTGTTAAAAAATTCTTCATCATGTACTATTGTTTTTGGTTGCCTCGTCTATATAGTTTAAAAAGCAGTATGATAGTCGCAGAAAACATCGTCCCCTAAAAACTATTTTCCAAAAAATTATTATCATTGACGATTTGTATATTACCGGACTTTTTCAAGCAATAGACGCAAACGACTGATAGAGACGTTACGATTTATTCCGGGCGACTTTTCGTTTTTGTCTCCCCATAAAAAGATCATCCAGTTTTTTGCTTGTAATCCCCCTGTTATCTTTTTCGGTATTGAGCAATATTAATAATAGAAAGAGATTTTAAAAATAGGAGTAAATGAAAAGAGGTTATATTTTCTCCTGTTTTACTTTTTTACGTTGAATGACCCCATAGCATATACATGCACGATCACGATTAAAATACGGTTTATCCGGGACGGTAAAGATCAAAGAGTCTGTTTCAGATTTGCTGGTAGAGAATTTATTATCCTTTTTCCGGTTTTACCACGTTTCCGTATGAAATTACTCGTTCCTACCAATAATATTAATGCAGGAATCAAATACCAAAGGAAAGAAAAATCTTGCTTTTTTTGTCTTGTTGCAAAATCTGAGAGAATATACCATTGGAGGATAAGATAATGAGTATATTTGTATTTGAGACGGTTGCCCGTTTTTATAATTCTTCGCATAAAGACAATATAAATGTTGTGAACGAGGGGCATGATATAATTGGGAGAATGAAAAAGTCTGCACCCGAATCGAAATGTTGTATTCCGATACAGGAATAATTCCGGTTCATTTATAGAAATTTTCAGTAATACTCCACCCATATTTCGGTAATAATATAAAAAAACAAGACTCCTCTTTATTTGTAAACCATATTGCTCCCCGGAAGGAATTTCTTGTCGAAGTTTGGCACTTCCCACAGCTTTTTTGTTTCGAAAGAATTCAGATCTGCCATATAAATCGGAAAATCGCGTGGAGACAACTCCTGATGCCGGAAGGGCATCCTTTGCCACCGAATATATAAAGTGTATTATCTACGATTGCCGATGCGGGAGAATATCTTGGATATATCTCAGGTATGATCTTTTCTGTAAATTCTCCTGTTTGAGGATTGATTTTAAATAAGGTGTTTTTATATAGGAAAGAGCCGTATCCTCCAAACGTAATAATGGTAGAATCGGGTGCTATGCCCGATGTGTGATGCCAAAATCGGTTTCTTTTTTCATTCTTTGAAGTTTGAGTCCATGCCTTATCGGTGAAAGAAAATATCGATATGGTTTGATCATCTAAGTTGTAAGATTCCAAACGATTCGTCTTTGTATTGAAAATCATTTGATTTGTGCTTGCAGCTGCGGGATGTCGGGTGATACTGATTGTATCTTGATGATTTGTAAGAGGATTATAGATGAACATTTCCTGACCACCGGTCGTAATATAAATAGTTCTTGTTCAAAGGATCGAATGCATATTGTGAATTTTTTTAATTGGAGGCTGTATATGTTTTTCCATACCGCATGATCATCTGTGAGCCAATGAGGGTTTTATGGCTTTCGCCGGACTATGGTCACAAGATCATGCACCTTTACCATGCTGGCTTAATTCCCAATGGCGAAACAACATTTTCCGTTGTAAATGCGAATTTTTTACGTTTATAGGAGCGGCATCCGGAGTGTTATAATTCGGATGGTCAATAACCAAATAGATACGGGTGTTTTTTTTATCTGGTTGAAATCATAATCATACACTCTTTTTTATTGAGTTATAAGATAATTCTATTTTATTTTTGTTTAGTCAGAAATGTAATGCCGACAGAAATCCATTTATTTCGTATTATCGTATCACTGATAAAAAAAACGTTTATCTTTTATCACGATAGCCGGCCGTTTTCTTTGAGATCTATAGAAAAAATAAGATCAATGTTTTCGTTATTGTTTGTTATGATACGCATGGGCAAAAACCGAATATAAGTTCGTCACGAATATTCATTTTATTTCGGAATGAAATTTGTTGTTTGTCTTGCATCTCTATCCAGTTTCCGTTGTTTAAAAATCAAAAGAAGTCCGTTTTTTATTCCGTCATGCAGATGACTGTTAAAAAATAATCCTGAGGTCAACTCTTCAGCTGATACTGATAATATTTGGATAGATATAAGGAAGAAAAGTCAATTATTTTTTCATGATGTTCTAAGTAGTAAAATCATAGACGTTATAAATCTTAGTATGCAAAGAAAAAAAAATAAGAATCTTTGAAAATTACGTAATGAAATTCACTTGGGTAAATTGTTCTTTTTTTATAAATAGATGAATATTTGAAATGAACCTTTATTTTATAGAAAACAGTAGAAATTTACATACAACGATGCCGAACCACCGCTTTTAGTGTTTCTTTTCATCGTTATTCCTTTTTTGAGGCGAGGGTGTTTTATAGTTTCTTCGCCTCGATTTTTGCCGATGCAGCATACCGAACAACTTGGCGTGAGAAAGAGTTGCGTTTTAAACGGTAGAAAAGCCTTTTCTCGCTTGTTTTCGGGTCCAAAAACCGTCCGTTTTGGCTGCACTTTTTCGCTTGAATCAGAACCAACAGGGAATTCCTTTTCACGTCCGAAGTCCAATGTTTTCTATCCGTTGCGAAGGTACGAAAAATAAGTGGATTTTCACCAACTGATGTCAACTTAAAAGCAAGATGCGGTCACGAAGATTTTGCAGCCAAAAAGAATAAACAGGCAGTATCATTTGGTAGACATCGTCAAATCGGTTGGTCTGTTTTGGCGAATTTCATTTCTTTTCTTCCCTTATTTTGACTTTACTTTAATTGGCGTATACGAATACGGGGATAAGTAAAAAGGTGCTGAATTTCATGGAAAAGTGTAGATTTTTAAGCCCTTAATTTTGATGGAAAAGTGTATAAATGGAGTTTCATTCGATGGAAAAAGTGTGACGAATTCGATTTATTCGTTTCGAAAAAGTGGCATAGAACCGCTTTAAAACACATATATCTTCTATTCTTGCGATTTTTCACCTATAATACATCATTAAAAATATAAAAAGTATATTTTTGGCATATTATATGATATGTTGAATATGGCAAAAAATACAATAGGCACCAAGTTGCCAAGAAACTAGAGCAGAAGATGCAGATAGTGGGTGAGCAGATTTTCCAAATTGGCTTAGCTTATGAATCAGCATAGCCTTTGAAAAAAGCGAGAGAGAGAGCATCTAAAAAGAATAAGCCATGAAACGATCATATGTTCTTTGCTGACTTTGATTGGTCAAAGAACCAAGGCTGATCGGAGAACTGGAGCTATGAAATCACTCTGTGGCTCTGCATGCCAAGTGACTTGCTGGCAGTGATGACTGCTGCGGGACTAGCGGCAACTTGTTTCTGAGTGATGACTTTGAACTGGTCCAGGGGCAATATACAGCCCTGAAGATATTTTCGGATGTTTCTTTTCTGATGCCCTTCCAGACAGGAGCATGCCATTGATAAATCGCAGGGAACAGATTCTGGCGAAAGAGGAGAAGCGTCCTGTCCGCCGTCTTCATCCTTGATTCATCTTGTCGGAATCGAAGACCACTCCCGCATGGGTGGGCTCCTTTTATGACTCCCCTTGACGGAGAATAGCTCTGAGAATTCCACCAATAACCGCATATCCGAGAACCACTGCTGCCAGTTCTGAGATGAAAAACGGAAGAGGAGAACCACCTGCCTGAAAGATCGGGATCGTTTTCAGCTGGTACAACCGGTTCATCCTTGCGGCGCGTCCAAAGGCAAAGCGTGACGAGAAATCAAAGATCCTGCATATAAAGCAAAGTTTCCGTCCCGCAAAGATGCCGATTATGATACTGGGCTTTGGGAACATTTCTCACACCTATTGGGCAAAGAAGGCCGGCATATGCAGCAGAGATAAAAGTAATTCACAAACGACAAATACCATACATTGCTTTCCGACGATTTGACAGGAAGGGAAGACGGTAAGCGCATACACTTTTGCTTCAGCTATGACTCTTTGGGCTTGAATGTGACAATGCCAATATCGAAGCTTTGCTATATTCTGGATATTGTCGATTTCCCATACTCAGAACTCAAAAAACGTGTGGGAAGATAATCTGCAAGAACTGTATCGCAGTAGAAAGTTTGCATTCAATATCTCCACAATAGCGACACTCATTTCCGTAATCATGGTTTCTTCTTAACTGCCAAGGGGTGGGTCCTTTTCGCCACGATATGAATCCAACACAGAATCCAGTATCAGAGTCTGTTAATCAACAGCTACCAATAAATTCTGATTTGAAATTAATCGTTTGGGCCTCCGTGAGGAATATATGCTCCTGAAGCAGATTGATTCCCCCGGTAAATCATCGGAGGTCCTTGTCGCAGCTCAAAGAGCTGGCAACACAAGCAACCAAATCAGTAGCTGCTGGAAAAACGAGCAAAACAATTTTCACAATTATGAACATAATTTGTAATATAAGTGATTCCTAAATAGTAACATAAAGATGAAAAATATATTTGAATAAATAGATATAGATATTATCATTAGAAGGGAACAAATTAGAAACAAACAAGGATATGAGCTTACCGGGGATTCCATTATTACAAAAGTCGTTCTCAAAGATTGACGCAATTTCAAAGATAGAAAGCGATCGCCGGAATTTGATTTATGATAATCGAGATGAAATCTCCAGCTGCCAAATACCTTCACGATCAAGGAAGGTTGAGATTTCAGCCAGAAGATATTTATCCATTTTACTGATTTGGCTTCAAGTTTAATAGGGTATTAAACATGAGAATAGATGCAATTCAGCAAAATTATTTTAAGAACATGCTCTATGGATATGTAGATATTCCGAAGTTATTCTTGTGTCAGTATTCCTGTTCTTAATAATCAGAAGTCCGCTTCTTTTGACTTAGGATCCCAACAGGGAAAATGATATACAGTGTGAATTTGTAACCCATGATAAAAGTTGTTAATGATGGCAAATTCCTGAAGAGGAATACAATACGGTAAATCAAGCAGTTCATCATTAAAGTGAATGTTACAATGGGGCTATTTTGATCTGTCCAGAAAATTTTGGCTTCTGATCGTACAAATAGGTCATTTAAAAAGAGCAGTATGGATCAAATACCTAATAAGGTACCTGAGCACTCTGAATATATGAAAATTTTGGATAGTATTAATAAGAAAATGGCTTCCTTCAGTGAGATTAAAGAAAACACTTCTATGAATCTATCTGCAAATGCGAATGTACTGGGATGCGCATAATTTTAATTATACCTCTGGCTTGAATGGGGTTCATTTCGGCAATTGAATTATGGAAAAACGAAAAATGTGGCAGTACTTCAGGGGCTCGCATTGTAAACGTATCGTATTCCAGAGCTATGTGAGCCGGAGTTCGATGCTATCAAAGAGTTAATGTCTGTTTACGATAGATTAAAAGAAAGAAAACGTGTTATGTTTTACCACATTCCACCAATCGATGGAGAGCAAATACGTAACTGAAATCGAT
>VOFJ01003493.1_pt1 | contig 15125 bp, 20 predicted proteins | sample 5384081 | NCBI WGS metagenome assembly VOFJ01 (sample SAMN12384729, study PRJNA508395) | human gut metagenome | isolation source: healthy gut I | host: Homo sapiens
TCGGTACTTCGTTCAGTTACGGCATATTGCTGGTAAGGGATATGGCCACGGCCGCCATGGCAATTAAACGAGGCGACACGCAACGTATTGCGACGGAGAGTTTCGGCAAATCTCGAGGGGCCATTCGTGCAGATAATTTTCAAATTCCCCCACGCGCGAAATCCGGGGAGCTGTATCATATGCGAGCTGCCTGGAGAAGTGCGGAAGGCGGCGCCCCCGGCGTCCGGGCGGCCCGTCGAGCGAGGCAGTTGTCGGATTTCGTGAACCGCTTGACGAGATGCAGAGGTCCCTGTAAAGTATTTCCTTGCGCCGCTCGCGGGGCGGCGGGGCGAAGCCTCCCGCGGAATTGCCCGACAACCGGATACTGAGATGGAATTCGAGAGACGGAACAAACGTCTTCTCGGATGTCAGACGGACATTGAAAACAGCTTTAACTTTTTCCTGTCAGGGCGGAAAGGCCCTGACTGGGAGTAAGAATCAAACGGAATCACCTCATGGGTCTTGAGCCAAGGGATGAACGCTGGCGGCGTGCCTAACACATGCAAGTCGAACGGTTAAGCCGCCTTCGGGCGGACATAGAGTGGCGAACGGGTGAGTAACACGTGACCAACCTGCCCCGCGCTCCGGGACAACCGCTGGAAACGGCGGCTAATACCGGATGGTCCCGCCGGGCCGCATGGCCGGGGGGGCCAAAAAGCCCAGGCGGGAGGGGATGGGGTCGCGGCCCATCAGGTAGTAGGCGGGGTGACGGCCCACCTAGCTGACGACGGGTAGCCGCGCTGAGAGGCGGACCGGCCACATTGGGACTGAGATACGGCCCAGACTCCTACGGGGGAGGCAGCAGTGGGGAATTTTGCGCAATGGGGGCAACCCTGACGCAGCAACGCCGCGTGCGGGACGAAGGCCTTCGGGTTGTAAACCGCTTTCAGCAGGGGAAGAAGTTGACGGTACCTGCAGAAGAAGCCCCGGCTAACTACGTGCCAGCAGCCGCGGTAATACGTAGGGGGCGAGCGTTATCCGGATTCATTGGGCGTAAAGCGCGCGTAGGCGTCCCTTCAAGCGGCACCGTCGAAGCCGGGGGCTCAACCCCCGGAAGCGGGCCGAACTGGGGGGATCGAGTGCGGTAGGGGAAGGCGGAATTCCCGGTGTAACGGTGGAATGTGTAGATATCGGGAAGAACACCGATGGCGAAGGCAGGTCTCTGGGCCGTCACTGACGCTGAGGAGCGAAAGCTGGGGGAGCGAACAGGATTAGATACCCTGGTAGTCCCAGCCGTAAACGATGGGCGCTAGGTGTGGGGGCGATGTCCCCCCGTGCCGCAGCCAACGCATTAAGCGCCCCGCCTGGGGAGTACGGCCGCAAGGCTAAAACTCAAAGGAATTGACGGGGGCCCGCACAAGCAGCGGAGCATGTGGCTTAATTCGAAGCAACGCGAAGAACCTTACCAGGGCTTGACATCACCGTGAGCCGCCGGAGACGGCGGGGCCGAAAGGAGCGGTGACAGGTGGTGCATGGCTGTCGTCAGCTCGTGTCGTGAGATGTTGGGTTAAGTCCCGCAACGAGCGCAACCCCCGTCGCGTGTTGCCAGCATTGAGTTGGGGACTCGCGGGAGACTGCCGGCGTCAAGCCGGAGGAAGGTGGGGACGACGTCAAGTCATCATGCCCCTTATGCCCTGGGCTGCACACGTGCTACAATGGCCGGTACAGCGGGCCGCGACGCCGCGAGGCGGAGCGAATCCCACAAAGCCGGCCCCAGTTCGGACCGCAGGCTGCAACCCGCCTGCGCGAAGCCGGAGTTGCTAGTAATCGCGGATCAGCATGCCGCGGTGAATACGTTCCCGGGCCTTGTACACACCGCCCGTCACACCACCCGAGTCGTCTGCACCCGAAGCCGCCGGCCGAACCCGAAAGGGGCGGAGGCGTCGAAGGTGTGGAGGGTAAGGGGGGTGAAGTCGTAACAAGGTAGCCGTACCGGAAGGTGCGGCTGGATCACCTCCTTTCTAGGGAGACCCTAGTTCAAGAAGAAGTCCCCCGACGACGCCGGTCCGGCGCCGGGGCTGGCTCTTCCCCCGTTCCCAGCATCCGGCCTCCAGGGCACCCCTGGGGCACCTTGACAGCCGCATAGCGTTTGAGAGAGACGAATCTCTGATTGCGCAACCACGAATCAGAAACGTGAAGCTGCATGCAAAGACCATCTTTAGGATGAGAGTCTTCGCCGGCTTTTCGCGGAGAGGTGGTCGCATCGAGATCGCGAATAGACTAGACGATGGAATCTACCCAGATTCCTCGGTCGCCCCGCGAGGGGCGCACCGAGCGACTCATATTTTCTCATGACCTACTACATCATGAGCCTTCAGGTCTAATCTCCGGGCGGGGTGCCACCCCGCTCGGGAGCAAGATACCGAGGGCGCACGGCGGATGCCTTGGCACCGGAAGTCGACGAAGGGCGCGGCAAGCTGCGATAAGCCCCGGGGAGGCGCAAACGGCCTTCGATCCGGGGATTCCCGAATGGGGAACCCGCCAGGGGCCATGCCCTGGCACCCCCGCCCTGAATACATAGGGCGGAGGGAGGCAACCGGGGGAACTGAAACATCTAAGTACCCCGAGGAAGAGAAATCAACCGAGATTGCGCGAGTAGCGGCGAGCGAAAGCGCACCAGCCCAAACCCGCGTACGCGTTACAGCCCGGAGGCGCTGCGACGCGGGGGTCGTGGGCCCGCACCGCCCGGGGCTTCGGAGCCCGGGGCGCGGTGACAAAGGGGAGCGGGAGCGGAACGGCCCGGACAGGCCGGCGAGACAGGGTGAAGGCCCCGTACGCGAACCCCCTCCCCCCGCGCGATGCGGGGCCCGAGTAGCGCCGGACACGTGAAATCCGGCGCGAAGCAGGGGGGACCACCCTCCAAGGCTGAATACTCTCCGATGACCGATAGCGAACCAGTACCGTGAGGGAAAGGTGAAAAGCACCCCGAGAGGGGAGTGAAACAGTACCTGAAACCGTGCGCCCACAAGCAGTCGGAGCGGACAGCACGTTCCGTGACGGCGTGCCTTTTGTAGAATGAGCCTGCGAGTCGCGGCGCGCGGCGAGGTTAAGGAAGACCGAGCCGCAGCGAAAGCGAGTCTGAACAGGGCGTTCAGTCGCGCGCCGCGGACGCGAAGCCGGGTGAGCTATCCATGGGCAGGCTGAAGCGGGGGTAAGACCCCGTGGAGGGCCGAACCCACTTCGGTTGAAAACGGAGGGGATGACCCCAGGATAGGGGTGAAAGGCCAATCAAACTCGGAGATATCTCGTTCTCCCCGAAATAGCTTTAGGGCTAGCCTCGGCCGTTAAATGGCGGAGGTAGAGCACTGGACCGGCGAGGGGCCTCACCGCCTACCGACCCAGACCAAACTCCGAATGCCGCCATTCGAAAGCCCGGGAGTCAGAGCATGTGGGCTAAGCTGCGCGCTCGAGAGGGAAACAGCCCAGACCGCCTGCTAAGGTCCCCAAGTCCATGCTAAGTGGCAAAGGATGTGCGTTTGCCTAGACAACCAGGATGTTGGCTTAGAAGCAGCCATGCATTTAAAGAGTGCGTAACAGCTCACTGGTCGAGTGGACATGCGCCGACAATTCACGGGGCTAAGCACGGCGCCGAAGCGGCGGACCGTAACATATACGATGGTAGGGGAGCTTTCCGCGCAGGGCGGAAGCCGGAGGGGCGACCCCCGGTGGACCGCGCGGAAGTGAGGATGCTGGCATGAGTAACGAGAGCAGGGCGAGAAACCCTGCCGCCGTAAGCCTAAGGGTTCCTGGGCGAGGCTAATCCCCCCAGGGTCAGTCGGGAGCTAAGGCGAGGCCGGGAGGCGTAGCCGATGCGCAACGGGCGGACATTCCCGTACCGCCGGGGCGGCGCTTACGACCGATGGGGCGACGGAGAAGGGTAGCCGGGCGGGGTTCTGGACGTCCCCGTGAAAGCGCGTAGGGCGCGAGGCAGGCAAATCCGCCTCGCATCAGGCCCGAGACGCGAGACGAAGCTTCGAGCGAAGCCGGCGATCCCACGCTTCCGAGAAAAACCCCTAGGCAGGCGCCCCGGCGCCCGTACCAAAACCGACACAGGTGGGCGGGTAGAACATACCGAGGCGATCGGGTGAACCATGGTTAAGGAACTCGGCATACTGGCCCCGTAACTTAGGGAGAAGGGGCGCCCCCCGCGGTGAAGGAGCGAGCCTCCGGAGCGGCGGGGGGCCGCAGCGAAACGGCCCAAGCGACTGTTTATCAAAAACACAGGACTCTGCCAAGCCGCAAGGCGACGTATAGGGTCTGACGCCTGCCCGGTGCCGGAAGGTCACGCGGATGCGTCAGCCGAAAGGCGAAGCGCCGAAGCCAAGCCCCGGTAAACGGCGGCCGTAACTATAACGGTCCTAAGGTAGCGAAATTCCTTGTCGGGTAAGTTCCGACCTGCACGAACGGCGTAACGATTTGGGCGCTGTCTCAACCATGGACCCGGCGAAATTGTACTATTCGTGAAGATGCGAATTACCCGCGGAAGGACGGAAAGACCCCGTGAACCTTTACTGCAGCTTGGCATTGGCCGACGGCGCGTCGCGTAGAGGATAGGCAGGAGCCCGCGAAGCGGGGGCGCAAGCCCCCGTGGAGGCGACCTTGGAATACTGCCCCCGGCGCGTCGGCGGCCTAACCCCGACCCGTGCAACCGGGCGGGGGACCGTGCCAGGCGGGTAGTTTGACTGGGGCGGTCGCCTCCCAAAGAGTAACGGAGGCGCGCGCAAGGTTGGCTCAGGGCGGTCGGCAATCGCCCGCAGAGCGCAAGAGTGCAAGCCAGCCTGACTGCGAGGCCCACAAGCCGAGCAGAGACGAAAGTCGGCTCTAGTGATCCGGCGGCACAGAGTGGAATGGCCGTCGCTCAACGGATAAAAGGTACTCCGGGGATAACAGGCTGATCTTGCCCAAGAGTCCACATCGACGGCAAGGTTTGGCACCTCGATGTCGGCTCATCGCATCCTGGGGCTGAAGTCGGTCCCAAGGGTATGGCTGTTCGCCATTTAAAGCGGTACGCGAGCTGGGTTCAGAACGTCGTGAGACAGTTCGGTCCCTATCCTCCGCGGGCGCAGGGGAGTTGAGGAGATCTGCCCCTAGTACGAGAGGACCGGGGCGGACGGGCCTCTGGTGTCCCGGTTGTCGACCAACGGCACCGCCGGCTAGCTACGCCCGGAACGGATAACCGCTGAAAGCATCTAAGTGGGAAGCCGTCTCCGAGATGAGTTCTCTCCTCCGGTAAGGGCCCTTGTAGACTACGAGGTTGATAGGCTGCAGCTGCAAGCGCTGTGAGGCGTTCAGGCGAGCGGTACTAATTGGTCGAGCTCTTTATCACAACTATTTTTGATCGTATGCGATCTTCTAACGTGCGCTATACAACCTTCAGGGGGTAGCCCTAAAGGAACATGCGAGGAATGCCTTGCATGAGCGGAACCATAGAGAGGGGGATCACCCGATCCCATTCCGAACTCGGTAGTTAAGCCCCTCTTCGCCGAAAGTACTGCGGTGTAGTCCGTGGGAGGATAGGGCGTTCTGCTCATGCAGGGCATTTACTGAATTTGGGCGATTGGCGCAGCGGGGCGCAGCTGCCTTACAAGCAGAAGCAATACGTTACAATCAGTCTCTTTTCCCCCATCGTGCAAGGATGTGTTTATCAGGATTTGCGTAAGCAATCCGAATTCGTCGCCTCAAAGGAGCGGATGGCAATACAATCGGCGGACTGGCCGTAGGCGAACCGGTAGATAAGATGTACGAGATGATAGAGGTTGTCAACGAGATTCTTCCCAAAGACAAGCCCCGCTATCTGATGGGAGTCGGTACCCCCGTAAATATCCTTGAAGGCATTGAACGCGGAGTCGATATGTTCGACTGTGTTATGCCTACCCGAAACGGACGAAATGGCATGCTGTTTACCAAAGACGGCATCATCAATATGCGAAACAAGAAATGGGAAACAGACTTCTCTCCCATCGAGGCGGACGGTGCTTCTGCTGTAGACACGCTATACAGCAAAGCGTACTTGCGTCACCTTTTCCACGCACAAGAACTACTGGCAATGCAAATTGCTTCTATACACAATCTGGCATTTTACCTGTGGCTGGTAGGTGAAGCCCGGAAACATATCATTGCCGGAGATTTCTCTACCTGGAAGCCGATGATGGTAAAAAAGAGTGTCAACAAGATTATAAAGAATGAAAAGCAATCGATTAATAAAACGGCTGGATTGGTATATCATCAAGAAATTCTTGGGGACATACGTATTTGCCATTGCATTGATTATCTCAATTGCGGTGGTGTTCGACTTCAACGAGAAGATGGACAAGCTGATGGAGCATGAAGCCCCCTTGGGACAAGATCATCTTTGAATACTACATGAACTTCATCCCCTACTTCTCCAATCTGTTCAGTCCGCTGTTCGTATTCATCGCCGTTATCTTCTTTACCTCCAAACTGGCGGAGAACTCTGAGATCATTGCCATGTTCTCCACCGGTATGAGTTTCAAAAGAATGATGCGCCCCTATATGATCTCTGCTGCCATCATTGCTGCGGCAACATTCATGATGAGTTCGTTCATCATTCCCAAAGGCAGTGTTACCCGTCTGAACTTTGAAGATAAATACATCAAACCCAAGAAAGTCAACTCGGTCCGGAACGTGCAGCTGGAAGTGGACAGTGGTGTCATAGCCTATATCGATAATTACAATGACGGAATGAAAACCGGCAACCGCTTTTTCATTGGATAAGTTTGTCGACAAGAAACTTGTCTCCCACTTAACGGCACGCCGTATCACTTACGATACAACAACGGTCAATAAATGGACCATTCACGACTATATGGTACGTGAACTGGACGGACTAAAAGAAAAGATCACCAAAGGAGACCGGATCGACTCTATTATAAATATGGACCCGTCAGACTTCCTGATCATGAAGAATCAAACAGGAGATGCTGACCAGTCCGGAACTGAGCGAATATATAGAAAAGCAGAAACGACGGGGATTTGCCAATATCAAGGAGTTTGAAATTGAGTACCACAAACGAATTGCAATGTCATTTGCTTCGTTTATTCTGACAATCATCGGGGTTTCTCTTTCATCACGAAAAACGAAGGGTGGTATGGGACTTCATCTGGGTATCGGATTAGGACTGAGTTTCTCTTATATCCTGTTCCAGACAATCACTTCTACCTTTGCCATAAACGGTAACGTGCCTCCTGCGATTGCAGTCTGGATTCCCAATATCCTCTATGCAGGCATCGCATTCTATCTGTATCAGAAAGCACCTAAATAAGGAAACATAAAACTTAGATTCAGGAGATCTAAAATAGAAGTTCCGCCTATTCTTGCCGAAAGCAAGTACAGGCGGAACTTTTTTGTTGTATCCATTTCCTCTTTTGTCTATTCTCCATTTTAATCACCAAACGGTGATCCGGAAAATCCCTCTTTCTCCTTACTCTTTTCGAGATTGTCAACCAACCTCACTTACATAAGCAGAAAGATCTGCAGCAGAGATGTTTTTGGCTATAATCACACCATTTCCATCCAATAAATAGTTTGTGAACCCCCGATTCAAACGGTACTTTTTAAATAATCCAGAGTCCTCGCCTTCTGTTTCCACGAAACAAGTGGGCGTAACTATTTGGTCCTTACGAACGGTTTCCTTAAAGATTGACTGGTATTCGTCAAACGAAACAGAAACCATTTCCACATTACGGGAAGAACGAAGCACATTGCTCAAACTTACGTTTTGCATCCGGGATTGCGCGTCATAACTTGCCCAAAAACTAAGCAACACATATTTACCTTTCAAATTACCCAACTTAAAAGCCGGTTGCCCATTCGACGCAGATTCGATTTTAAAATCAGGGGCTACGTCACCCTCACTCAAACCTCCGGTAGGTTTGTCTTTCTCAACGAAAGCGGTCAAGGAACAAATCAAGTAATACAACAAAAATCCATTTTACATAAGAATTCATGTAATGCGGTTTTTAGTTAATACTATCCGGGACTGTCCTTAAACAGTGGTTTCTTCCCGAAACGTTGTCTTTTCAGGCATCAGGCGAAGAGGAATCCGCTGATTATCAGTGCCTTTAATTTTGAAACCGGGTGCAAAGGTAAGTAATTATTAAATTAACTTTGCCAAAAAAACAAGCCATTTTCTTACTTTTTGGGTATAACTTTTTATGTTATTTAGCATAAAAACGAACTTTTTTCCCTACTTTTGCAGCGTTAAAGTCTATTTTTTTATGCAACCATCAAATACTGAATTGATTCTGATTCGAGTTACCGGCGAAGATCGCCCGGGACTTACCGCTTCCGTAACTGAAATACTTGCCAAGTATGACGCTACTATCCTTGATATCGGACAGGCGGACATCCATAATACTTTGTCGTTAGGCATTCTTTTCAGAAGCGAAGAAAGGCATTCCGGATTCATTATGAAGGAGCTGCTGTTTAAGGCATCTTCATTGGGAGTAACCATTCGTTTCGAACCGATAGGAACCGATCAGTATGAGAACTGGGTAGGTATGCAGGGGAAAAACCGCTATATACTGACGGTATTGGGCCGCAAACTGTCCGCCCGCCAGATATCTGCCGCTACCCGCGTACTAGCAGAACAAGACTTAAACATTGATGCCATCAAACGTCTGACGGGGCGTATCCCTTTGGATGAGGACAAAACGGATACCCGTACCCGTGCCTGTATCGAGTTCTCTGTACGCGGTACTCCGAAAGACCGTATCGCCATGCAGGAGCGACTGATGCAGCTGGCTAGCGAACAGGAGATGGACTTTTCTTTCCAGCAAGATAATATGTACCGCCGTATGCGTCGTCTGATCTGTTTCGATATGGATTCTACCTTGATCGAAACTGAGGTAATCGACGAGCTGGCTATCCGTGCAGGTGTAGGCGATGAAGTAAAGGCCATTACAGAAAGCGCCATGCGTGGAGAAATAGACTTTACAGAAAGCTTCACACGTCGTGTAGCCTTGTTAAAAGGACTGGATGAATCAGTCATGCAGGAAATAGCAGAAAGCCTTCCCATTACGGAAGGTGTAGACCGCCTGATGTATGTATTGAAAAAGTATGGTTACAAGATAGCCATTCTTTCCGGTGGTTTCACTTATTTCGGGCAATATCTGCAAAAGAAATACGGCATAGATTACGTATATGCGAACGAATTGGAAATTGTAGACGGCAAATTAACCGGACGCTATCTGGGAGACGTAGTGGACGGTAAACGAAAAGCCGAACTCCTCCGTCTGATCGCTCAGGTAGAGAAGGTTGATATTGCTCAGACGATAGCCGTTGGAGACGGTGCCAACGACCTTCCTATGCTGGGAATCGCCGGACTGGGAATCGCCTTCCACGCAAAGCCCAAAGTAGTGGCAAATGCCAAACAATCCATCAATACCATCGGGCTTGACCCGGAGTGCTCTATTTCCTGGGATTCAAAGATTCTTATTTGAATATGTAATTGAGACCAAAAATTATTTTATCTTTGTCGGCAAATAAAAAGAAGTAATGAAGTTTTCCGAACTAAAACTAAATGCAAATGTGCTTGATGCGCTTGACGCCATGCGATTTGACGAGTGCACGCCTATACAGGAACAAGCAATTCCAATCATACTAGAAGGTAAAGATTTGATAGCAGTTGCACAAACGGGCACAGGTAAAACAGCAGCATTCCTGCTGCCTATCCTGAATAAGTTATCCGAAGGAGGACATCCCGAAGATGCCATTAACTGTGTCATTATGTCCCCTACCCGGGAATTGGCGCAGCAAATCGACCAGCAAATGGAAGGCTTCTCCTATTTTATGCCCGCATCGAGTGTTGCCGTATACGGTGGAAATGACGGAATCCTTTTCGAACAACAGAAGAAGGGACTTACGTTAGGTGCAGATGTAGTAATAGCTACTCCCGGACGGCTGATAGCCCATTTAAGCCTTGGATACGTAGATCTTTCCAAGGTTTCTTATTTTATACTGGACGAAGCAGACCGTATGCTTGATATGGGATTCTACGAAGATATCATGCAAATCGTGAAATATTTGCCGAAAGAACGACAGACAATCATGTTCTCGGCAACTATGCCTGCCAAAATACAGCAACTGGCAAAAACAATTCTGAATAATCCGGCGGAAATCAAACTTGCCGTTTCAAGACCGGCAGATAAAATCATTCAGGCAGCTTATGTATGTTACGAGAATCAGAAGCTAGGTATCATACGCAGCCTTTTTACTGACGAAGTACCCGAACGTGTGATTATTTTCGCTTCCTCCAAAATCAAGGTTAAAGAAGTAACAAAGGCTCTGAAAATGATGAAACTGAATGTAGGAGAAATGCATTCGGATCTTGAACAGGCACAACGTGAAGTGGTCATGCACGAATTTAAAGCCGGAAGAATCAATATTCTGGTTGCTACGGATATCGTTGCTCGTGGTATCGATATTGACGACATCCGATTGGTTATCAACTTTGATGTCCCCCATGACAGCGAGGATTATGTGCACCGTATCGGACGTACAGCACGTGCCAACAATGACGGAGTAGCACTCACCTTTATCAGCGAGAAAGAACAGAGCAACTTCAAATCCATCGAGAACTTTCTTGAAAAAGAAATATATAAAATTCCCGTTCCCGCCGAATTAGGAGAAGCACCGGAATACAAGCCCCGCTCTTACAACAATAAGAGAGGTGACAGTTCTAAAAGAAGAAGCTTCGGAGGAAAAAGGAATAACAACAATGGAAAAAAAGGCAATAACCGCCCCTCTTCTCCTGCAAGAAACTAAAAAACATTTGGCTATTTCGTCGGAGTAATAGTCAACTTGCCGCTAAAACTGACAGTCAAATTTGCTATACTGTAAATAGAACTTTCCGGAATGGATAAAACAGCCTGATAATGGAAACCATTCCGGTCTACCTTTACAAATTTAGTATCAGATAAAATTGCCTGCACCAGGAAATCCGCAGGAACCACACTTTCAAACATCTGCTTGGTAATATCACTGGCAAACAGGCTCTTCTTGCCTTCATACACACAAATGTGCATCACATTATCGTAGTACACATTATCCATACTAATACCGTCTTCAGTATATATCGTCTTGATCACCCTCATTTTGGATGGATTGATATACACATAAGCACGATAGCGGCTACCATTATAGTTCACAATACTATCGCGCTTCGTTACTTCCGTATAGGTGGGAATAATCATTTCCTGACCGACAAAAAGATAACGAATCATTAGGATCTTCAGATTTATGCAATCTGATCATATTATCTGCAGTCGAATGAAACCAGAAAATATGCTCCCCCTGCTTATCTATCTTATAATAGGTAGTATCATTGCCATAAGTATAAAGAGTATCCCGTATAATTTTGAATGTAATAGGAGCGCTCTGCGAATCTGCATAATAGATGGTATCCCCTTCTATACGCATCAACGGGCTCTCAGTCTCATCATCCAGCCAGATTCCTTGCAGCAGTTCTTTCGCACTCAAATCCTCCTCTTGTCCGGAGGAAGAGTGCGGATTCTTACTGCTGTTACATGCTGCGAGCAAGATCGCTACTAACGATATCGCTACATATTTCGTCATTTGTCTAAATTTTGTGTATAAAGATACTCTAATTATCTTATTTACCAATGCATGAATAAATAAATCCGAGCTCTTCCATTTCTTTTTTATCATAGATATTGCGTCCATCCAGCACAATTTGCTGATTCATAGTCTTTTTGATGACAGCCCATGAAGGCAGACGGAATTCTTTCCATTCGGTAATTAACATCAGGACATCAGCATCAAGTACCGCATCATACATATCGCGGGCGTAATAAATAACATCACCGATACGACGTTTACACTCATTCATTGCAGCCGGATCATATGCGCGTATCTGACAACCTGCTTTCAGAAGTTTATCGATCAATACCAATCCCGGAGCCTCACGCATATCATCCGTTTCCGGTTTAAAAGCCAATCCCCACAAGGCGATGGTCTTACCTCTCAAATCACCATTAAACTGCTTCATCAGTTTTTCAAACAAGACTCCTTTCTGCGCCTCATTCACATCTTCCACCGCACGAAGTACACGCATAGTATACCCGTTTTTGCTCGGCAGTCTTGATCAATGCTTTCACATCTTTAGGAAAACAAGAGCCACCATATCCGATACCGGGTATAGGAACTTGCGTCCGATACGAGTATCAGAACCGATACCGCTACGTACCATATTTACGTCGGCACCTACCAGTTCACACAAGTTCGCGATGTCATTCATAAAGCTGATACGGGTTGCCAACATAGAGTTAGCCGCATATTTCGTCATTTCAGCCGATGGGATATCCATGAAAATAACACGGAAGTTATTCAATAAAAACGGCTTATAGAGTTTCGACATCAGTTTCTCCGCACGAACAGACTCCACTCCTACCACTACACGGTCGGGACTCATAAAGTCGCTGATAGCATTGCCCTCTTTCAGAAATTCCGGATTGGAAGCTACATCAAACTCAATGTTTACTCCTCTTTTATCCAGTTCTTCTTGTATAGCGGCACGAACTCTGCGCGCAGTACCTACAGGAACCGTGCTCTTCGTCACTACCAACTTATATTGATTCATATTACGACCGATGGTGCGGGCAACTTCCAGCACATAACTCAAATCAGCACTGCCATCTTCGTCCGGAGGTGTACCGACAGCACTAAATATAACCTCAACATCATCCAGGCAACTCTCAAGCGAAGTCGTGAATTTCAGTCTTTTTGCCTTGACATTGCGAAGTACCATTTCTTCCAATCCATTCTCATAGATCGGAATCACTCCTTTCTGCAAAGATTCTATTTTCTCGCTATTCGTATCTACACAAGTTACATTTACGCCGATTTCAGCAAAAAACATGTTCCGGTTACCAAACCAACATAACCGGTTCCGACAATCGCTATTTTCATATCTATCGTTTGTTAGAGTTTATTCAAAATATACAGCATCTCTGAAAGCCATGCCCTCTTTATCCTTGGGCGACAAAAGCATCTGCGACTCCCCAAGCATCCAGTCGATGCCTAACGTTTCATCATTATATACTATAGACGCTTCCGCTTGCGGAGCATATTTATTGTCTACCTTATACATGAACACAGCTTCTTCTGCTCAACACCACAAAGCCATGAGCAAAACCACGGGGAATAAAAACTGCCTTTTTTTATTTTCTTCACTGAGCAATGCGCTGACATGTTTTCCAAAAGTCGGTGACGACCGGCGCAAATCGACAGCAACATCCAGCACCTTTCCTTTCAGAACGCGAACTAACTTTGCCTGGCTGTATTCACCCTTCTGATAGTGCAATCCCCGCAATACGCCAAAGGACGATTTCGATTCATTATCCTGCACAAAGTCGACCGGACCGATCTTCCGCTTCAAACTCCTCTTTCTTAAAGGCTTCCATAAAGTAGCCCTGTTCATCAGAATAAACATTGGGTTCTATCAGCCACACCCCATCTATTTCTGTCTGTATATAGTTCATCGTTAGTAGTAATAAGTAAAACGATGCAAAAGTAGTGATTTTTTCGAAGTTTTCTGGGATATATTCAATTAATCTCTTTAATTTTGCACTATGATTGAATTAGCACAACACATAGAGGTTTTGTTGTTAGAGAACGATTGCGTAATCGTTCCTAATTTTGGCGGATTCGTAGCACACTACGCTCCCGCAACCTATGTAAAAGAAGAAAATCTTTTTACCTCCTACCCGTATCATCGGTTTCAATTCTCAGCTTAAACTGAATGACGGCGTGTTGGTACAGTCCTATATGTCTGCGCATGACACCAGTTTTGCCGATGCTACCCGTATGGTGGAGAAAGAAGTGAACGCCTTCGTCGAGATTCTTCATGAAGAAGGTAAAGCCGATCTGGAAAACGTAGGTGAAATCCGTTATAACATTTACGGAAACTACGAATTCACTCCTTATGATCATAAGATAACGACTCCTTCATTATATGGACTGGATTCTTTTGAGATGCGTGAGCCTCTGCGTTGCAGCGAAAAAGAAAGAATACTGGTACCTGCCAGTCTGACGAAAGAAAAAGAAAACGTATGAAATCAGCATCAGCCGTACTTTTCGTAATGCTGCGGCAATGATTGCCGTTATCGTTATGTTCTTCGCATTCTCTACTCCTGTAGAAAATACGTATGTCGAGAAGAACAATTATGCCCAGTTGCTGCCTGCCGAGCTTTTTGAGCAAATAGAAAAACAATCGGTTGCAGTCACTCCTGTTTCTGTAGAGACAAAGCATAATCAAAAAGAATGCGACTGGTCAGACGAAGAAAGTTACCGCAGATAAAGCCAGAACTTCAAGACCTATCGCTGTCAAAGAAGTCAAGGTTGCCAAGCAGGAAACAACACCGGCCGCACCGACAGCAACAATACCGACTACGACCGCAGTGACAACCCGGTTGCACCCGCAGTTCAGCCACAGGCCAATCATCCCTATCACATTATCGTAGCAGGAGGAATCGGTCTGAAAGATGCTGAAGCAATGGCAGAACAATTAAAGGCAAAAGGATTTGCCGAAGCGAAAGCCTTGAACAGCGATGGCAAAGTACGTGTCAGCATCCGTTCATTCGGAAATCGCGAAGAAGCTACCAAACAACTACTGGAGCTTAGAAAAAACGAAACTTATAAGAATGCCTCGGTTACTGGCAAAATAAATCCCCTTTGAAACATGAAACGAGTTCTTTGTCCTAAATGTGAGAATTACCTTTTTTTTTTGATGAAACCAAATACAGCGAAGGTCAATCGCTTGTATTCGAATGCGAACATTGTGGCAAACAATTCAGCATCCGTCTCGAAAAAGCAAAGTAAAAGCCCTTAGAAAGGAAGAGAACCTGGAAGAAGAAGCGGAGGTTCATAAAGAAGAATTCGGTTATATTACGGTTATTGAAAACGTGTTTGGTTTCAAAACAAGTACTTCCGTTGCAAGAAGGTTAAGTAATGATAGCGGCTAAACCAGAAGTACCAATCCTTTTGGAAGCTTACCTTTACGTCCAGATATGTTTTCAGACCTGGCGGAGTCACGAGTCTCATATTT
>VOFJ01003863.1_pt1 | contig 15092 bp, 23 predicted proteins | sample 5384081 | NCBI WGS metagenome assembly VOFJ01 (sample SAMN12384729, study PRJNA508395) | human gut metagenome | isolation source: healthy gut I | host: Homo sapiens
AGTTACGTATTGCTAATGAGACTTCCTATATAAAAAAGAGGTGGCGTTAAAAGCTGGCGGAAATTTATGGCATGAGTTTGTCAGAAATAGATGCCATAACGACCGATAACGCTTTAAAAGTGTTCAAAATGGCCAAATAAGTTTTTAAAGTTTATTAAATTTGAGGGGATATGCCAATATTGAGGCGCCGAATTCTGTGTAAGACGAAAAAAAAGGATACATTTGTGACTGAAATCGCTTGCTATTCCCAAATTTCTTTGTAATTTGCACCCGATTTCAAAACGAGGATGTAAATGTGTCCCCTAAAAGGAGAGATGCTCGAGTGGTTGAAGAGGCACGCCTGGAAAGCGTGTATACGCCAAAAGTGTATCGCGGGTTCGAATCCCGCTCTCTCCGCATTGCTGTGAAAGGGCAAAAAGTGGAAAACAATTAAAACAATAAAATAACAATTAATTAATTAATCTTAAAAATTAGACACACAATGAAAAAGTTATTTGCAATTCTTGCAGTGATGGGAGTCCTTACTTTGGGATCAGTTCAGCCTATTATGGCTCAGGATGAAGCTCCGGCTCAAACAGAACAGACAGCGGTAGTTGAAGAAGGTGGTGGTCTCCACAAAGAACTTAAAACCAAATTTATCGAAGGTGATGCCAGCTTCATGTCTTTGGTAGCTATCGCATTGGTTTTAGGTTTGGCTTTCTGTATTGAACGTATCATTTATTTAAGCTTGGCTGAAGTGAACACAAAGAAGTTGATGGCTAACATCGAAGCTGCTTTGGAAAAAGGTGATGTAGAAGCTGCTAAGACAGTATGTCGTAACACTCGCGGTCCTGTTGCCTCTATCTGCTATCAGGGCTTGATGAGAATTGACGAAGGTGTTGACGTAGTTGAACGTTCGGTTGTTTCTTACGGTGGTGTTCAGGCAGGTTACCTTGAAAAAAGGATGCTCTTGGATTACATTGTTCATCGCAATGGCTCCGTCTTTGGGATTCTTGGGTACTGTAATCGGTATGGTTATGGCGTTCGATAAAATCCAACAGGCAGGTGATATTTCTCCGACAGTTGTAGCAGGCGGTATGAAAGTGGCTTTGATTACTACTATCTTCGGTTTGGTTGTAGCATTGATTCTTCAGGTATTCTATAACTACATCCTTTCTAAGATTGAAGCTTTGACAAGCGCTATGGAAGATTCTTCTATTACTTTGCTTGATATGATTATGAAATATAACTTGAAATACAAAAAATAATTAGGACAATGGCTAAATTATCATATAAAATGTCCTACTATGCATTATATGTCTGTTTTGCACTGATTCTGGTGGTGCTGGGCATGTTCTTCTTGGTAGGATATAATAACCCGGTCGGTGAATATAACGAACCGGCTCATACAGAAACATTGATTTACTTGATGTATGGCATGTTTGGTGTTTGTGTAGCTGTAACTCTTGTAGGAGCCATTGCACAATTCGGAGCTGCATTGAGAGATAATCCAATGAGTGCTGTTAAATCTTTGTTAGGTATCGTATTATTGGTTGTTGTATTGGTGGTTTCTTACAGCATGGGATCGGAAGCTACTATCATGACCGGTGACGGTCCTTATTCGGATGCTTTCTGGTTGAAGATTACCGATATGTTGATTTACTCTATCTATTGCTTGTTTGGAGTGGCTGCTGTTGGTACTATCCTTAACCTGAGCGGTATCTTCAAGAAATAATAAACATTGATATTAACAATAAAAAACGAAATAAGTAAAATGGCAAAAAAAAGGAAAAGAGCAGTTCCTGGGATTAACTCCAGTTCAACAGCCGATATTGCCTTTTATGTTGCTTATTTTCTTCTTGATTACTACATCTATGGATACTGACCGTGGTTTGGCGAGACGTTTGCCGCCTCCCCCCGAACAGAATCAGAAAGATGATAATATCTTAAAGAAAGAACGTAATGTGCTCCAGGTACGTCTGAATAAAGACGACCAACTGATGTGTGGTAAGGAGTATATTGATATAAAGCAATTGAGAGAAAAGGCAAAAGAATTTATCGCCAATCCGTACGATGATGAAAATCTCCCGGAAAAACATAAGAAGAATATTCCTTTGTTGGGTGATTGCATGGTTACAGAACAGCATGTAATTTCTGTTCAGAATGACGTTGGTACCAGCTATCAGGCATATATCAATGTTCAGAATGAATTGGTTGCTGCATATAATGAACTTCGTGACGAACTTGGTAAAGCTAAGTTTGGCAAGGCTTACAATGAATGTAGCGAAGACGAACAGAAAGCGATTCGTGAATATTATCAGCAGAAAATTTCTGAAGCTGAACCTAAAAAAAAAAGTATGGAGGTAAGAAGTAATGGGAAAATTTAATAAAACAGGTAAACGTGGAATGCCTGAATTGAATACCTCTTCTTTGCCTGACCTTATCTTTACTATGTTGTTCTTCTTTATGATTGTAACAACAATGCGTGAGGTTACATTGAAGGTTCAATTTAGAGTTCCGCAGGCTACAGAACTTGAAAAGCTGGAAAAGAAGTCTTTGGTTTCCTTTATCTATATCGGTAAGCCATTGCCTGAATTCCAGAAGAAAATGGGTGCTGAAAGCCGTATTCAGTTGAATGATAAGTTCGCTGAAGTTTCAGAAGTTCAGGATTATATTTATCAGGAACGTGAAAACATGAAAGAAGAAGACCAGCCGTTTATGACAGTATCTATGAAGGTGGATAGTGAAACTAAAATGGGTATTGTACAGGATGTAAAACAGGCTCTTCGTCAGGCGTATGCTTTGAATATTAACTACTCTGCTACTCAACGTCAGTAAAATAGTTAATACATGATATGAAAAAAGGAAGTTGTTTTCGGCAACTTCCTTTTTTGTTTTGTTTCTACATGGTATATGGTCAGACCGGCTGACCGTATACTTCTTTATATAGCATGTTCTTTACTTTATCAAAGTCTTTTTTTCCATATCTATATCTCCATAAGTCATCAGCAAAACATGGGCAGACCTGAGTCGCCGGTACGGTAAGGAGGCTGCATATATGGCTTTTCGTGCAGTGTGAAATTCAATCGCTTGTAGAAGTTGATACGCCGTATGCTCATCTCTTCTGTCGGTTCTTCTACTTCCAGAACGATGGGGCCTTGCAGTTTGGTTTGGATACTTTCTAATACACGTTTGCCGTAACCCCCGTTGCGCAGGGAGGGGTCGATGGCAAAATGCTCGATATAGTAGAAATCTCCCATGTCCCAATAGCTGATCATACCGACGGGTTTTCCGTCTTCCACTATCACATTGTTGCAGAAAAGGGGATTACTGTCCGAATACTCACGCTATTGGGGAGTATCACGGCGTTCCTGTGCAGGAAACGCCGTGTGCATCAACTCTTCAACAAAACCGTATAGTTCTTGGTTTTCTGTCTTGACTTGTTTAATTTCAATCATTTCTGTCTTGGTTTAGTCATGTAATATATAACTTATTTCTCGGTATAAAAGTTTATCAGTCTTTCAAGTGCACGCTGGCAAACGGGGCAGAAAGCAGGTGCTTCATTGATTTTCATTCTACATTCGGTGACCGGGCGATAAATGCCTTTTTGGGTATAACCGGCTCCCTCATAAACTCCTACTTTGTTGTATATATCCGGCTTTTGAGTTGCTACCGGGGTAGGAATGGGAGTATGGGAAGGAATCATATCTTTCCATTTGCTTTCAAAGTCAACGAGACTGGTGATATTTTGTTCCCACGGTTCTACCTCGTAAGGATATTGCGGGCTGGGAGCTTCCGTATAAGCATATTCGTCTGCCAATCCTCCGAAGCTATGCCCGAACTCGTGCACCACTACCGGTTTGAACATCGGATGGTGGGCAGTGGTCAGTGTATACGAATTATAAATGCCTCCTCCTCCATAAGTGTCGGTATTGGCCAATATGATAATGTGTTCGTATGGGATGCCTGCCAACCAGTTATGAATACTTTTTACCCGGCTTGTAGTCAGGTACCGGTCGGAATAGAAAGTATTGAAATGAGAGCTGACAGCCGTCGATTTCCATTCACCTTTGCCGGGCACACTCACACCGCTATCCTGCGACGGACTGGCTACTGCCACCACATTGAATTTGTTTTTCAACTTCTTGAAAGGTTCGTGACTGAATAAAGCATCGCAAGCTGTCTGTGCATCCTTATAGAAAAGATCCATCTCTTGCTCTGTGTAACCTTCTGCCATAATAGCCACATCGATACAATCTTTGGAGCTTCCGCTTTGTAATAAGTAGCGATGAGGGGTGATACGATGCCAATCCTCTCTGATGGATGAGAATGTCATTCGGGTTGACTTCGTGCGTCAGCGAAGTGCTTACCTTATGATATACATTCTTAAGGGCAACGGTAACCACTGCCTCTTTCTTGGGATAAGGAAGCAAGAAGGAGTTTTCAAACCCTTTTCTCACGCGGGAAGCCTCTTCTTCGGTCACCCATTCCTGAAAAAGGCTGGAAAAAGGAGGTGCGGTAAATAACTTGCCCTGTAGCTTTATCCTTCATGGTTATTTCTCCGTTTCCTCCTAAAGGAATTTCAGACAAATGGTGCCGGCGGCCTGCCCACTCGGGGAGGCTGGAAAGTTCGTCCAGATAAATATCCAGATGCCCGGCATCTCCCGTAAAGATGTAATCCACCCGAAGAGTCTTGTCTTCAAAAAAATCATCAAAATTCTGTGCGAATGCAGTGATGTTCATAACGCTGCATAAAAAGGAAAATAAGTGTCTTTTTTTCATGTTTTCTTTAATTTTGAACAAAGATACGACTTTCTATTAATTTATAAATATTCATGCAATAAAAGTTATGGATTGTACAAATATTGTCGGGAAAAGTCATATCTTTGCAGAAAATTAAACTAAAAAGAATGGGACATCATCAATTAGACAGTTTGGATGAGCAGATTTTGAAGTTGATAGCCGATAATGCTCGTATTCCGTTTCTGGAAGTTGCCCGTGCGTGCAATGTGTCGGGTGCGGCTATTCACCAGCGCATTCAGAAACTGACCAACTTAGGTATTCTGAAAGGTTCGGAGTATGTTATCGACCCGGAGAAGATAGGTTATGAAACATGTGCATACATTGGTCTTTATTTAAAGGATCCCGAACAGTTTGACTCTGTCACGGAAGCGTTGAAAAAGATTCCGGAAGTCGTGGAATGTCACTTCACTACCGGGCAGTATGATATGTTTATCAAGATATATGCCAAGAACAATCATCATTTGCTTAGCATTATCCATGATAAACTTCAGCCGCTTGGCTTGGCTCGTTCGGAGACCATTATTTCTTTCAATGAAGCGATTAAAAAGACAAATGCCTATTTTGAATTTGGCAGACGAGGATTAATATTTTGTTTTATCTTCGTTCGTAGTTGATGAAGCTATAAGGGTAGAGATGTTTCTCATCGGTATGATGGTCTTCTCTACTTGTTTCTTTCCATACTTTTTTCATCTATTTCAGGGAAAAAGGCATCTGCCTGCTTGTCGGTGTCATGCACCAATGTGATATATAAACGGTGAGTCAGTGGCAGTGCTTCCTTATACACACTGGCACCTCCCATGATAAAGATTTCCTCTTCGGCATTACAATGAGCCAGGGCCTCCTCCAAAGAGGTGAAACATTCGGCACCTGCACAGACCAATCCGTCCTGACGTGATAAAACGATATTCCGGCGGTTGGGCAATGCACCTTTGGGCAGTGAATCAAAGGTCTTTCGTCCCATGATAACAGTGTGTCCGGTGGTGAGTGCCTTAAAGCGCTTCAAGTCGTTGGGTAACCAGTATAATAATTGATTGTCCTTTCCGATGCCATTGTTTTTTGCGATGGCCACTATGATAGACAGGTTATTCATCTTTTTGAGGTATTACAGTGTTAAACAGATACTTTTCCGGCAATGTGAGGCCACGGGTCGTAATTCACCAGCTCGAAGTCTTCGTATTTGAAGCTGAATATATCCTTTACGTCAGGATTAATTTTCATTTGGGGGAGTGGACGCGGCTCACGGGTGAGCTGCAATTTTACTTGTTCCAAGTGATTCAGATAAATATGTGTATCTCCCAGCGTGTGGACAAAATCACCCGCTTTGAGTCCGGTGACTTGTGCCATCATTTGCAACAGCAGGGCATATGAGGCGATATTGAAGGGTACTCCGAGGAATGTGTCGGCACTGCGCTGATACAGTTGAAGACTTAAACGTCCGTTGGCGACATAGAACTGGAAGAAAGCGTGGCAGGGAGGGAGGTTCATGTTGTCCAAATCGGCTACATTCCATGCGCTGACAATGATACGCCGTGAATCAGGATTATGTTTGATAGTCTCCACGGCTTCGCTGATTTGGTCGATGAATCCGCCTTTATAGTCAGGCCACGAGCGCCATTGGTAGCCATAGATATGTCCCAAGTCACCGTTTTCGTCCGCCCATTCGTTCCAGATTCGCACTCCGTTGTCTTGCAGGTATTTCACGTTGGTATCTCCTTGCAGGAACCAAAGCAGTTCGTGTATGATGGATTTGAGATGTAACTTCTTGGTAGTGATACAGGGAAAGCCTTCTTCGAGGTTAAACCGCATTTGATGGCCAAACACGCTGATGGTTCCCGTACCGGTGCGGTCTTCTTTATGGACACCTTCGGTCAGGATGCGGTTTAACAGGTTTAAATATTGTTTCATCTTCGGATTTTCATTTTACAGACTGCAAAAGTACACAATTTATCGGAAACTGGCTACTCGTTGGACACCTATAATGATGACCACCACCGTAGCAATTGCCAATGAAATGAAGTTTGTGTTGCTCATCAGATTGTAAGATTGCGAAGTGATGACTTCTACAATGACACCGAACAAGAAATTGAAACCGTCAAACACATAGAACAGTATGCAGCAAAGCACGGTACAGACTGTAGTGAGTACATCGGACATCCATTTGGCATGTTCGGGCAGCTGCCGTATCACTCGGCGTGAGAATCCGTTGTCTTCTATTTCATGCTTGTTGGCATGCATGAATTGGCTAATCAATTTATCATCATTTTCCATCATAACCGTTCTGTTTTAAGAAGTTAGAAAGTTTTTTCCTTTTCCACGCGAGAGGTGGGATTTGACAGTTCCGGCAGGCATACCGGTTACTATCGCTATTTTTTCTATCGGCAGGTCCTCCATAAAGAACAGAGTGATGCATGTTCGCTCTGCCTCTTTCAGTCGGCTCAATCCCCGATATATGTCCATTTGCTCGCCTACCTTGGTTTGTTCTACTTGGCAGGAGGCATCTATTTCCCGCTCTTCCAGTCCCGAAGTCTCTTTCTTGCCGCGAATATAGTCATAAAATACATTATAGGCAATACGATAAAGCCAGGTGGAGAAGCTGGAGAGGTTTTTGAACGAGCTCAGATTGGTGTATGCCTTCAAGAAAGTTTCCTGTGCCAAGTCATCGCTCAGTTCTCCATCGCCCAATGTCTGGTGGAGGAAGAAACGGCGCACGGGCGATTGATACTTTTTGACCAAAGTATCAAACGCCCGGGTGTTTTTGAAGACCACCACTTGTGCTACCAACGATATGTCGTTGAGCTGCCCCATTCTTTATTGTTCGTTGTGTGGAGTGTCTTCGTGTCCGTCACCGCTCATCCGGGTAGGGGAGGAGCCGTCTTTTTTTTGTTTGCGGGGAGTGGTGGTATAAGCAATCAGCACTTGTCCTATTCCCATACAGAAGATAAGGAAACCGATAGCGGCCAGTCCTTTGACACCGGTCATAACCCATAGGAAAACTCCCAGTCCGATACCTAAAAAGATATGGGTAATCCCTTTGGTCATAATCTCGTTGTTGCGGTTTCTCTCATTGAAGAGTTCCTGCGGAATGCTGTGCCCTGCAGCGAGTGCTTCGGCTGCCAGCTTGTATTTGGCTTGTTTATTCTTATATCGGAACCATAGTGTGATAGCGACGATGAACAGCGGCAGTCCGAATATCATAATGACGGAAATCAGTACAATAATCCCACCCATATCGTTTGACATGTTGTCTCCGAAGAAACTGAAATTGGTATTTGAATGGGCATCGGTCGGGGCATAAGCATCCGCATCGCTAAGTTCACTTATCACTACAGTATCCATTCGTGTACTGTCACCGGCCGAAGGAACCAGTTTTATTTTTTCTGCTGAAGCCGTCAGGCTGTATCCTATCAGGAAGGCAAAGATTAAAAAAGCTGTTTCATACGTTTTATCTGTTTATTATTATTTTCTATAAGTTAGACGGAAGATGACTTCCTTTTGGTTGCAAATAGACGAAATATTTTTCATAAAACAGAGAAAAAGGTGGTATTTCCTTTGTCAGGACGCCATCAGCCTGCCGCTTGGAGCCTTGCAACAGAAATGAAACCTGATTGTTACAAAACCTTTAATGCAGTGTAACTCCCACGCAATCCGGTTCATCTACTTTTGCGGCAGATTTATAACGCATAAAAAAAATATATGAAAAAGGTTATTAGATTAGTCTCTTGTATGCTGCTGACAGCAGGTATTTGTGGAAATGCTTTTGCAGGGAACAATGAAACGGTGGTAAAACAAGGTGCCATTCGCGGACGTGTGATAGACAACGGCAAACAAACGCTTCCGGGAGCTTCTATTTTTATTGAGAATCTGAAAACAGGAGTGATTAGTGACGTGAACGGTTTTTATACCTTACCCAATCTGAAACCGGGTACTTATACCGTGAAGGTAACTTATGTGGGCTATAGCCCTATCGAAATGAACATCACAGTTCCCGAAGGCAAGACATTGGAGAAGGATATTGTGATGAGTGAAGGACTGGAGTTACAAGCTGTGCAGGTAAAAGGGGCTTTTCAAGGACAGAAGAAAGCTATCAATACGCAAAAAAACAATATGGGAATCACCAATGTGGTGTCGGCCGACCAGGTAGGCAAGTTCCCGGATTCGAATATCGGTGATGCATTGAAGCGTATCAGTGGTATCAATGTGCAATACGACCAGGGAGAAGCCCGTTTCGGACAGGTACGCGGTACGAGCGCCGATTTGAGTTCCGTTACCATCAACGGTAATCGTGTTCCTTCTGCCGAAGGGGATACGCGCAACGTGCAGCTTGACCTGATTCCGGCAGATATGATTCAGACCATCGAAGTAAGTAAGGTCGTTACACCTGATATGGACGGTGATGCTATCGGTGGCTCTATCAATTTGGTGACTAAGAATTCTCCTTATAAACGTACTATCAATGCGACAGCAGGAAGCGGTTATAACTGGATTAGTGAGAAAGCCCAACTGAACTTAGGATTCACTTATGGTGACCGTTTCTTTCATGACAGGCTGGGAATGTTGCTTTCTGCTTCTTATCAAAATGCTCCTTCGGGTTCTTATGATACCGAGTTTATGTGGGAAAAAAGCGAAGACGGAAAGGCGTATGTCAATGATTACCAGATGCGTCAATACTTTGTTACCCGTGAGCGCCAAAGTTATTATTCGGCAGCATTTGATTTCGATATCAATGAGAACCATAAATTGACTTTCAAAGGTATTTTCAATAACCGTAACGACTGGGAAAACCGTTACCGCACGACTATAAAGGATTTGGATGAGAACGGAAAGGGAACTGTCCGTATTCAGACTAAAGCCGGTACACCCGATAACCGTAATGCCCGTTTGGAACGTCAGCGCACTATGGATTTTGCTTTGGGCGGTGAACATTTGTGGGGAGCTATCGGTATGGACTGGAACGCCAGTTATGCCAAAGCTACGGAAGAACGTCCGAATGAACGTTATCTCGATTTTCAGTTAAAGAAGCAGCAGTTTGATATGGATTTGAGTGATGAACGGCAACCGTTTGCTACTCCTCAATCGGGTTCTACCCTGACGTTGAGTGATAAATTCAGCTTAAAGGAACTGACCGAGCAACAGGAGGATATAAAAGAAGAAGACTTGAAGTTCTCTACCAACTTCAAGGCAACGCTGAATAATGGTGCCCAAACTGAAGTTCGGAGCGAAAGTGGTGCGTAAAACCAAAGAAAAAGAAATAGACTTTTATGAATATACACCGATAGATGAGGATGCCTTTATGGAAAACAGTCTGCGGAATATAGTCGACCAAAGTACAGATAAGTTTATGCCGGACAATAAATATCAGGTAGGTTCGTTTGCTGGTAAAGAGTATATCGGCGGATTGAATCTGAATGACCCTTCACAGTTCGAAAAGGAGCAGGTGCAGGCAGAATTGGCGGAGAACTTTGAAGCGCGTGAGACTGTCAGTTCGGGTTATGTACGTTTCGATCATCGGTTCAGCCGTGACATCAGCCTGATGGCAGGATTGCGTTTGGAACATACTTCTCTTCGATATACCGGGCGCAACTATGACGATGAAACGGACCAGACCACTAAGACCGACCGTATGACCAACAGTTACGTGAACTTCCTTCCTTCTCTCTTGGTGAAATGGGATGTAAATGATGATTTCAAGATTCGCGGTTCCGTACACACAAACTTTGAGCCGGCCCAAATATTCGGCTTTGGTTCCGAGTGTGAATATTAACCGTGGCGACAACGAGATAAAGATTGGTAACTCAGACTTGAAACCGACTCTCTCTTATAATTTCGATTTGAGTGCGGATTATTATTTCAAGAGTATCGGTTTGGTGAGTGCAGGATTCTTTTTATAAGAAGATAGATGACTTCATTGTCGATCAGGTGCTGACCAACTATGAATATCAAGGCACAGAATATACTCGTTTCACTCAGCCTAAAAATGCCGGAAACGCTAATCTGTGGGGATTGGAGTTTTCTTATCAGCGTGATTTCGGTTTCATCGCTCCGGCATTGAAATGTGTAGGTTTCTACGGAACATATACATATACCCACTCACGTGTAGAAGACTTTAACTTTGAAGGTCGCGAAAACGAAAGCGGACTGAGTCTGCCGGGGTCTCCCGAACACACTGCCAATGCTTCTCTATTTTGAAAAAAAAGGAGGGTTGAATGTACGCTTAAGCTATAACCATGCATCCAGCTTTATCGATGAAATGGGACCGAGCACATTTTATGACAGATTCTATGATGCTGTGAATTATATGGATGTAAATGCCAGCTATACTTTTGGCAGAAAGGTGAAAATGACGTTCTATGCCGAAGCAAACAATTTATTGAACCAGCCGCTTCGTTACTATCAGGGAACGAAAGACCGGACAATGCAGGCCGAATATTATGGAGTGAAAGTAAATGCAGGTTTTAAAAGTAAGTTTTTAAATAAATGAATAATATGAATATGTTGAAGATGATAGGAAAAATAAAAGAAGTATTGACATGGGTGTGGATTGCCGTTATCGGTACGGCTATCTGTGTGAATGTATGCGCTCAGACTCCGCAGGAGTGGAAGGGGCTGGAAAGACAACTGAATTTCTATATGGCTAATGATTTGGGAAGAAACGGTTATTATGACCAGAAACCTATTGCCGAGTTAATGGGCGAAATGGCTGATGCAATCGGTCCCGAATGTGTGTTTGCTGCCGGTGACGTACATCACTTTGAGGGGGTACGCAGTGTGAATGATCCGCTTTGGATGACTAACTATGAACTGATTTACAGCCATCCCGAGTTGATGATAGACTGGTTCCCGGTTTTGGGTAATCATGAGTATCGTGGGAATACACAGGCAGTATTGGATTATACGAACGTGAGTCGCCGTTGGTCAATGCCGGACCGTTATTATACGAAAGTATTCGATAAGAAGGGAACAAGTGTTCGCTTTGTGATGATAGATACGGCTCCGTTGATTGACAAATACCGCAACGAAAGCACTACTTATCCGGATGCTTGCAAACAGGATATGGACAAGCAGCTTGCGTGGATTGACTCTGTGCTGACTGTTGCCAAAGAAGATTGGATAGTGGTGATCGGTCATCATCCCATTTATGCGGAGACTCCGAAAGACAACAGTGAACGCAGTGATATGCAGAAACGTCTGGACCCTATATTGCGTAAACATAAAGTGGATATCTATGCCTGCGGACATATTCATAACTTCCAGCATATTCGTGTGCCGGGCAGTGATATTGACTACGTGGTGAATACCTCTGCTTCTCTGAGTCGGAAGGTGAAGGCTGTGGAAGGCACACAGTTCTGTAGTCCCGAACCGGGCTTCTCTATCTTCACGGTAGATAAAAAAAGAGTTGGATATGCACATGGTCGACAAGACGGGGGAAAAGTAATTTATACGGTAAAACGTACGAAATAGACTTAGCAATATGGGGAAAAAGAGTATATTTGCAGCATAATGTATGCTGACAACAATGAATTTACCATCTGATTTTTCCCAAAGAACCCATGAATTACTGGGTGATAATGATTATAGACAGTTGGAGGATGCCTTGCAGGACGAAGCGCCTGTGAGCATCCGTGTTAATAGTGCCAAATGTGATAGAGAGGTAAAAGGGGAGCGAGTCCCCTGGTCTGCCAATGGAATATATTTGGCAGATGAACGTCCGACTTTTACGTTTGATCCTTTGTTTCATGCCGGATGCTATTATGTACAGGAGGCTTCTTCTATGTTTGTGGAACAGGTGTTGAAGACCTATGTCTCGTCTCCGGTAGTGATGCTCGACCTCTGTGCAGCACCGGGAGGTAAGTCCACTGCTGCACGGGCGGTATTGCCTGATGGCAGTTTGCTGGTAGCGAATGAAGTGATGCGCAACAGGGTGCAGATTTTAGCCGAGAATCTTATTAAATGGGGAAATACGGAAGTGGTAGTGACCAATAACGACCCTTCGGATTTTGCCGCTTTGCCGGGGATGTTTGATGTCGTTTTGACGGATGTACCCTGCTCGGGTGAAGGAACGTTTCGTAAAGATGCTGTGGCGGTAGAGGAGTGGAGTGCTGATAATGTGCAAATCTGCCGGCAGCGTCAACGCCGCATCTTGGCGGATGTGTGGACGGCATTGAAGCCGGGCGGTCTGCTTATTTACAGTACCTGTACGTATAATAGGGAGGAAGATGAAGATAATGTAGCCTGGATAGCCCGCGAATTGGGAGCTGAAGTGCTGGAGGTACCTGTCCGGCCGGAATGGAATATTACCGGCAACTTGACCGAAGCGGATTTTCCGGTGTATCGCTTTTTACCTCATAAGACAAAAGGGGAAGGTTTCTTCTTGGCTGTACTTCGCAAGGATACCGAAGGAGGAGAAGAGGAAAGGACAGGAGATTACCTGAAAGAGCATGCCGGCGGCAGAAAAGATAAAAAAGAAGGGTGGAAGAGAGAAACAGCAGGTGATGACCGTTCCTAAAGAAAGTAAAAGACTGGTTGCAGCACCCTGAAGACTATCAGTTCGAGGTGAAAGGTACCGGTATTGTTGCTTTTCCCAAAAAACATAGTGAAACGTATGCGCTGTTGCAACAGGTTTTAAAGGTCATTCATGCCGGTGTGACATTGGGCGAATTGAAAGGAAAAGATATTGTGCCCGATCATTCTCTGGCAATGACTATAGCAATGAGACAAGGAAAGTTTCTACAGGCTGAACTGAGTTATGAACAGGCTATCGGCTATTTGCGTAAAGAGGCTGTGGTTTTGGACTCTTCCGTTCCCCGCGGTTATATATTGCTTACCTATAAAAAGATTCCGTTAGGCTTTGCCAAGAATATAGGCAACCGTGCCAACAATCTATATCCGCAAGAGTGGCGTATCCATGTGCTTGGCAGGACATTGATACCTTTAAACCGGTTTGCGAGAATTCTGGCGTTCTTTTGGAACTTTGCCCGCGTAAGCAGTTTTCCGCTTCGGTAATGGTTTCCTTTTCACATAGCGGACAAAGGTTTGCCGTCCATTTAATCAGCAGGCGGGATTTTAATTAGCAGCTTCAGGTTTGCTCGGCCGCTCAGCCACACACCACTTCTGGTGGAGGCATCCGCTGGCTTTAGATTCTACTCTCTACTGCAGGTTTCTTTCCACGGGTACACCGTGGTTCACTTGCTGAATTTACAGCAGCTACTAATTGGGCGTCTGATCAAATGGGGTTCACTCAGGTGAGGCCATAATCAGTTCTTGCGTTCTTTCAGTTTCGTTCTTCGAGAGCATCGCACGGAGGGTGTCATTGTCTGGTTGGCAAAGTGGTCACTTTGCTACAGGCAGGCGGTACGGACTGGCTATCTCGCTTCATTTTAAAATTCAAATTAAGCCCCCAAATAAAGTCAAAGGTCTAGGTTTGGCAAATGACACCATCCCAGTTAATATTTTGTTTTTCCAGTAACTTTTCGTTCAAATTATTTATGATCAGGTCAAATGGCAATGAAGCAGCATGATGCCCACAAAGTTCTCATCAAAGGTTGACAGCCAGATTCTTGCGGTAGAAGTCAAATGGCATGAGTGGTCAGTAGGCTTTTCGTTGTCGTTTTCTTTAGGCTAGCTTGGCGGAGCTGTCTGCGTATGGTTTTCTTCGGACCTGCCCAAATGCTGCCGGAACCGTTTGAGGTAAGCTCATCAAAATGCACTCCCAAGAGGAAGGCCAGAGTGTGGCTCTTTTAATATCATCAGCCGAATATCGAAACTTTCATTGCAAGGTCAGTCAGCGGGAGGCGCTGTTTACCTTTTTGATAACTATGCAAAGAACTTGTTCCATGTGCTTTATACCAGCGGAGAATCTAATGATGGGAGGCCAGGCTACCTCAATCTTCTCTTGCTCTTCCTTCTTAAATTCTTTGAATGCTTTCTCTTGGCGCTTTTACAGTTCTTCATTAAGCTTTTTTACAAGATGATGGCCGTATAAAGATGTATACATGCCAATATGATTCTCAGGCTGATTTGCTGACAATCGGAAACAAGGGTGGGTGTCTACTTCATTGATCGCTCTGTGGTTTATTCTTTTAAGAGTCCCAGCAAGGCAGGAGGTGGCATTCATTAATACCCAATCATGATGGCAAGCAGAAACTAGCAACTTGAAATCAGGACCCACGATAACAGGGTTTTGGCTCAGCTACCACGGATAACTAACAGGTGGTGAAATCCTGACGTGACCTTGCGCATCTTATAAGATCGGCTCTCTAACTAGCAATCAAACATCCTGGTTTTATAAAAATCTCAATGAAACTTTCTGCGTG
>VOFJ01000678.1_pt1 | contig 15057 bp, 19 predicted proteins | sample 5384081 | NCBI WGS metagenome assembly VOFJ01 (sample SAMN12384729, study PRJNA508395) | human gut metagenome | isolation source: healthy gut I | host: Homo sapiens
GTTACGTATTAAGGCTGCAGCGCCGCAAGTCTGCACGTGATTATTGCGGCCAGCGAGGGGTGTAAGGACTGCCGACGGCACCGCATCTGTGTGCGTCTGAGGCCACCGCAGGCCAGCTGGATGCCTTTGGCCGCGCAAGGCCGTGCTCAGCGGCACCGACCAGCCGTTATTCTCCGACCTCTATCCAGCAGCTCGAAACCGCAAGAGCCGTGCCATCGAGTTTTCCACTGCAGCGCTGCGCCAGCCATCTGGCCAGCTGCATCGATGTGGCGTCGAAGCTCTTACGCTGGCAAAAGCGTGTCGCCGCAGCAGCCTTTGCGGAAGCGAGACTCCGGCTCGCATGATCGCGCCTGCCATTCGAGTCGCGACGCGGCGGGTGGCAAACCTTGGTGCGCTGCGCGCTGGGACCGATCAGCTCCCGGCGTGTGGATGCAGGTGACTGCTGCCTTCTGGTGAGCGCCCCGCCTGCCGATCCTGGACGAGGTGACCCCTGTCTATGTCGTTAACGGCACCCGCTGTCCGCCTTTGTAACTCTTTCTCCTTGCCATGTCTGTTTTCAGCATCCCGCACGTAATATTGTTGCCGGAAACAGAAAACAAAAGGAGAAATCATCATGCGGGTAAAATGCAATCGCGTTGGGTCGTCTGGCGGTCCCCATTTCCGTCAATGCAAGCCTTGTAAAGTATTTTGAAAGCTGCAGCGAAACCGCGGGCGCAGTAGTAGATCGTTTTCAGCGCAAATTTGCGTGTTGGCTTGCTGGAGCGGTGATCTTCAATCAAAGCGACGGACGATCTGGACATGTTCTCAAGCGCACCTGTCCAGCCTCGGCAGTCGCCAGCTGCCGGACTGGCATTATGGACGCAGACCGTCTACAAAACGCCATTCCTGGGAAAAAGTCGATTTGCCGGCTTTCACATCGGCGGCAACGACCAGGCCTTCATCGGGTGCAAAAGCCAGCCGAGTACGGTGAGCGCAATTCCAGAGCGACATTCGCTTTGCCCGCCACCATCGACAACGACCTGGGATGGGTCGCCCGACCACAACCTCCCAAGCGTGGCTCTGCTGTGTTGGCAATATTGGCGTGGTGGATCCGCGCACCGTATACGGCACCAAGTACGTCACCAGCGTGGTGGAGATCATACGCCGCAATGCCGGTTATTGACCGCCGCGCCGCTCTGGCAAGAGTGACGTCTGCGAGGCTGATCGCGTTCGGGAAGTGCCCTTCAATGTGGAACACTTCATTGAAAGTGCGCGTGATGCAGAGAAGAAGTTTCAGCATCGTGATTGCTTCCGAAGGCGAAGCTGGAAGACATGTCACCGCTGGGCTGCCCGTGTGAGCTGGCCGGACGATGTGCACGCAGTGACGCGCTTTCGGCCATAAGGCCCCGAATCTCCGCAATCTTCGCACGGTATTCTGGCGGCAAATGTGGTGGCCTTCAATCTGGAAAACCCGCGGATCGAGCCTTACTCGCAGCTGCGCAGGCGACCGGACCGCCGCAACGACATCACCGCGAAGCCATCAGGTGGCGAAAGCCGCCAAGGCGGCCTTTGAGGCGTTACCGGCCAGCGCCCGAAGCGCATCTCCCCAACAGCCTGTACTAGCAATTGCTCGAGCCCTGCACCCCATTAGCGAAGTTGCAAACCTCGAAAAAGAAGGTGCCGCTGGAGCGGGACGTGAACGCCAACCACACCCAGATGATGAGTTCCTGGCCGGTGCCCTTCGCCCGCTGATCCAGGCCGAAGTTTGACCCCTGCTGTACATTGCCGGTCTGCCCCACCAGTTATAAGGAAGAAATCAGAAGGCGACTTCTCCCTGCATTGATTTTTCTCAAGGTGCATGATGAAAGCCGTCGAGTTTTAGGCCCGGACGGGCTTTTTGATTTGGTATTTTTCCGCTTTTAGAACATTTCAGGGATTCGCTGTGCCGGGACTTTGGGTGCGCCGCCTGGGTGATCTCTCTTGCCGTCAGAGGCTTTGCACGTGGGCGTTCAGGCGCTCTTTGCCACTGCCACAGCACTGGGGCTTTGATGCGGTTTTTCCTGGTTGACCTTGGTGGCGCTGGGGTCGTAATCAATGGGGGTGATGTTGGAAGCAGGATACAGGGCGCGGATCTTGTTGACCATGCCCTTGCCCGTAATGTGGTTGGGCAGGCAGCCGAACGGCTGGGTGCAGACGATGTTGCCGTAACCGCCCTGCACCAGCTCGATCATTTCCGCCGTGAGCAGCCAGCCCTCGCCCATCTTGGCACCGAGGGAGATAACGCCCTTGGGCTTCTCCACCAGCTCCTTAAAGGGGCCGGGAGCGTAGAAACCGGCGTCTGCCGTGGCTTTGAGCATGGAGCGCTCAATGCCGTCCAGATAATTGAGGAACTGGTCAATGATCACTTTGGTGCCCAGTTTGCCGCCGTACAGAACATGATCTTCGCCCATGTTAAAGGCACAATACTGCACAAAGCCCATCAGACCGGGGAAGTTGACTTCGCAGTCCTGGCTCTCCAGGAAACTTCTGCAGGTCGTTGTTGCCCAGCGGGCTGTACTTGACGTAAATTTCACCGACCACGCCCACCTTGACCTTGGGCACCCGGGTAACCGGGATGGCCGCAAACTCGCGGGCGATGAGCGGGAACGTGTGCTTCATCTCCTTGGCGGTAAAGCCCTTGCCGGCCAGCAGGACACGGCCCAGACGCTCCACCCACTTGTCCACCAGCTTGTCCGCACTCCCTTTCTTTTCGTTCTCATAAGGGGGGGCGGTCTGGTTGCGCAGGGCGCAGAGCATATCGCCATAGAAGATGCAGGCCAGCGCGCGGCGGGCCAGCGGCAGAGTCATCTGGAAGCCGCTGTCTTTTTCCAGACCCTGAGAAGTTCAGGCTGGCCACCGGGATCTCCGGGTAGCCTGCCTTGACCAGTGCCTTGCGCAGCAGGTGGATGTAGTTGGAAGCACGGCAGCCACCGCCCGTCTGGGTGATGAGCAGGGCCGTATGTTCGAGATCATATTTGCCGCTGTTCAGGGGCATCCAGGAACTGGCCGATGACCAGCAGCGCCGGGTAGCAGGTATCGTTGTGGACGTACTTCAGGCCCAGCTGTGCCACGGCGCTGCCGCAGTTGCCCAGGATCTCGCACTTGTAGCCCTCGTATTCCCGTGCATATTTCAGCAGCCGGAACTGGGTGACGGCCATGTTGGGGATGAGGATGGTATGGGTCTTCTTCATCTCCGGGGTAAATTTTGGATATTGATATTCCATAGGTTATCTCCTGTCCTCATCGCGCTCATCCAGAGCAGCAAACAGGCTGCGCAGGCGAATATTCACCGCGCCCAGGTTGGTGATTTCGTCAATTTTCAACTGGGTGTACAGCTTGCCGCCCGCCTGCAGGATCTCGCGGGTCTCATCGGTGGTGACGGCGTCCAGACCGCAGCCGAAGGACACCAGCTGCACCAGGTCCATGTCTTTCTGGGTGGTGCAGTACTTGGCCGCTGCATACAGGCGGCTGTGGTAGGTCCGCTGGTTGAGGACGCTGGTGGGGGAATTTCTCCACCCGGTTGGAAATGCTGTCCTCGGTGACCACTGCCGCGCCGTGGCGGGTGATGAGGTGATCGATCCCGTGGTTGACCTCCGGGTCCACATGATACGGACGGCCCGCCAGCACGATGATCCGTTTGCCCTGACGGCGGGCTTCGTCAATGATCTCGCTGCCCTTGACCCGAATTTTTGCCATGTGGGCCTCGTACTCGGCGTAGGCTGCATCGGCTGCCTCCTGCACCTCTTTCTCCGAGATGCCGCCGAAGTACTTGGGCAGAACATTTTTCGCCATCTTGTGGACGAAATCTTTCGGGCGATGGATGCCGACGTAATCGTAAATGAACTTCTTGCCCTCCAGCTCCGGGCAGTTGCCTGCCAGAACCTCGGGGTAGTAGGCCACCACAGGGCAGTTGTAGTGGTTGTCCCCCAGCCCCTCATCCAGATTGTAGGTCAGGCAGGGGTAGAAGATGGCATCCAGCTGCATCTGGCCTCAGGGCCTTGATGTGGCCGTGGCTGAGTTTGGCCGGGAAGCAGGCCGTATCGCTGGGGATGGTCGCCTGACCGGCCAGATAGAGGCCGCGGCTGGACACCGGGCTGGTGTGGACGGCAAAGCCAAGCTTGGTCCAGAACGCGTACCAGAACGGCAGCAGCTCATAGAAGCCCAGGCAGAGCGGGATGCCGATGGAGCCGCGCTTGCCGGGTACCGGCTTGTAACTGGCCAGAAGCTGCTGTTTGTAGGCGTAGAGGTTGAGGCTGTTGTCCTCACTCTTGCCCGTCACCGGCTTATCGCAGCGGTTGCCCGAGATGAATTTGCGGCCATCGGCAAAGGTATTGACGGTGAGCTGGCAGTGGTTGCCGCAGCCGCCGCACTTGACGCTGACCACTTTCTGGTCAAAGTTCTTGAGCTCGGCCTGGCTCATCATATCGGAGACCGTTTTGCCGTTCTTTTTTGCTCTGGCGCAGACCGAACAGTGCCGCACCGTAAGCGCCCCATCAGGCCTGCGATGTCGGGACGGATGACCTCGACGCCCATTTCTTTTTTCAAAGGCACGGAGGACGGCTTCGTTGTAGAAGGTGCCGCCCTGGACGACGATGCGGCGACCCAGCTCGTCCGGCGAGCCCGCACGTATAACCTTGTACAGCGCGTTTTTAACCACGCTGATCGAAAGGCCCGCCGAAATATTCTCAATCGAGGCGCCGTCCTTCTGCGCCTGCTTGACAGAGGAGTTCATAAACACCGTGCACCGGCTGCCCAGGTCCACGGGACGGTCAGCAAAGAGGCCCAGCTTGGCAAATTCCTTCACGTCGTAGCCAAGCGCCTCGGCAAAGGTCTGCAAAAAGCTGCCGCAGCCGGAAGAACAGGCCTCGTTGAGAAAGATGTCGCTGATGGCACCATCCTCAATTTTGAAGCACTTCATATCCTGGCCTCCGATGTCGATGATAAAATCCACATCCGGCAAAAAGTATTTGGCGGCGGTAAAGTGGGCCACCGTTTCCACCAGACCGTAATCACAGCGGAACGCGTTTTTCACAAGCTCCTCGCCATAGCCGGTTGTGGTCACACTGGCCACCTGCAGGCCCGGGTGCTCCTTGTAAATTTTGAGCAGCTGCTCCCGGATCAGGGGCAGCGGGTTGCCGAGGTTGGGCTGGTAATTGGTGTACAGGATCTGGCTTTTTCGTCCACGACCACCAGCTTCACGGTGGTGGAGCCCGCGTCGATGCCAATGTGCACCGGGCCGCACTGGGCGCTGAACGGCACCCTGGGCACGCTGTGGGATATGTGCCGGGCATGGAACACCTCGTACTCTTCCTTGTTGGCGAAGACGGGCGGCTCGCTGGCGTAGGTCGCCGTGGCGGCGTACTCATCCAGCGCCTTGGCCACCTCCGAGAGGTTGAACGCCTTATCCGCGTAAAGGGCGGCACCCAGCGCCACATACAGCAGGCTGTTCTCAGGGCAGGTACCAGTCACGCCCAGCGCTTCATCAAAGCTCTTGCGCAGCACGGTGCTGAAGGTGAGCGGCCCGCCCAGGTACAGGATGTTGCCCTTGATGGGGCGGCCCTGGGCCAGACCCGCGATGGTCTGGTTGACCACCGCCTGATAGATGCTGGCCGCGATATCTTCCGTCCGGGCACCCTGGTTGAGCAGGGGTTGAATATCGCTCTTGGCAAAGACGCCGCAGCGGGAGGCGATGGTATAAGTACGCTGTGCCTGCTCGGCTGCTTTGTTCATCTCATCGGCGCTCATTTTCAGCAGCGTCGCCATCTGGTCGATGAAGGCGCCGGTGCCGCCGGCGCAGCTGCCGTTCATCCGCACCTCGGTGCCGCCGGTCAGGAACAGGATCTTCGCATCTTCGCCGCCCAGCTCGATCACGCAGTCCGTCCGGGGGACAAACCGCTTGACAGCCACACGGGTGGAGAAGACCTCCTGCACAAAGGGCACCTTGCAGCTGTCGGCCAGGCCCATGCCTGCCGAGCCGGAGATGCTGAGCAGGGCGGTCTGCCCGTGCAGCTGCTCGGTATCAATGCGGCGCAGCAGTTCCTGCGCCTTTTCCAGAATATGACTATAGTGTCGCTCGTATGTCGAATACACCAGCGCATCGTTCTCATCCAGCACCACGCATTTGATGGTAGTGCTGCCGATGTCAAGACCTACTCTCACAGTTGTTTTTCCTCCTTGAAGGATCGTGCTCCCCCTGCCCTGCCCCGATGCGTGCAGGGGCAAAAAACAGGGAGGAGCCGAAGAAACACTCTCCGGCCCGCATACGGGGATATTATAAACCAAATGGGTGGGACATTCAATCCGCAGGTTTTATTTTACACGTTAAAAAATAGTAATTTCGATGCAAAAAGTTAAACATTTTGTGAATTTGCCAAAAGTGGCAGCCCATTTTTTCGGCATTTTGGCAAAAAAATTTTACCATTCGCTTTTTGCATCGTTCCAAGCGAAACTTTCCTGCCCACATTGATTATACTTTAACATAAAAAGCGAGTTCTTTTTTGAATTTTTCGCTGGCTAAGATTTGGTGAAGAAAGATGGAAGAGATTGATGGGACGATCCTCCCGGGTGGTGTTCTCGGCAGTCTGGCAATGGCAGCCCTCTTCGGCGCGGGTGCAGCCAAGCGCATGGAAACGAATCGATTTTCTATTTTACAGGTTTCCCCGTTTTTCCGCAACGCTCAAAAAGGGCAGGCGCGCGGCCTGCCCTTTTTGTGGTTCTGAGTTTTTATACGCGATGCTTTGACCGCAGCAGCAAGGTCTTCCAGCTGGGCATCTCATTGCGCAGGGTGTCCCCAGGCAGGCATCGCCGTCCGGGTAGTGGCACGGATAGCCTCAAACGCCTCATCGTGGTAGTGCATCTCTTCCACGGCATGCATGGCGTGGTCGCTGGCACAGGCGGCCCAGCGGCGTTTTCGTCATCATCAGCATCATTCTGTCCATCTTTTTGCGGCCGGGGGTGCAGGCCTCGTAGTAGCTGGTGTTCTCCGCGTCGTCGTTTACCGGGACGCCTGCCGCCTTGAGCATCATGCAGCCCTCCCACGCCGCGTCGAGCATGAGCTTGCGCTGCTCGGCGGTGGCCTTGGTCAGGTCGCCATTGCAGGCGTAGCAGACATAGCACACCGGCAGGATCAGGGCCAGGTGGCACTTGAGCCACTCGTCCATATCGCTGTAGAATGTCAGCTTGTACTTGACGCCCGCAAACGCCGCCTGCAGCCGCTGGCGGAATGTACCGGACAGCGGCGCTGTCGCGCCGCCTACCGTCATGCCAATGCCCGCGTGGACACTGATGACCTGTCCGTTCTCCCGGCGTCCTGCATTGTTCTGGAAGCCGAAGGCGATCTTATCCGCCGGGCGCTGCATGGCCTGCAGGACAGAGCGAGCATGGGGCTGGTTGCCCACAAACACAAAAAAAACTCGCTCTTGTTCTGCTTGAGGACGGGCAGGATCTCCGGCAGCTGGCCTGCCTGCACCGTGACAAACACGATGTCATAGCTTTCCTCCGGGGCCAGCGTTTCAATGGTCGGCACACGGTCCACAGTCGTTTTGAGCTGGGCCCAGTGGCGGATGATGAGGCCTTTCTGGTCGATCCGCTCTTTCCCCTCGCCCCGCGCCAGCAGAGTCACCGTGTTTTTTCTCGTTTTGTGCCAGCCGGTGGGCCAGCTCACAGCCCTGCACGCCTGCACCGTACACTAAGATCCTCATGGAAACGCACCTCCTGCAATGAAAGATGGTTATTTATGGAACAACGAACTCAAAAACCTTTTTTCTCATAGGGATGGCTCTGGGCACCTTTGACGGTATAGCCTGTCTCGGCAATGGCCGCCTTGAGGGGCGTCAATGTCCAGCTCCTGCTCCGGAGAGGATGACCGTCTCGCCCTTGGTGTGGGAAGAAGTCACCTTTTTTTGACATCCGCCGTCTTGCGGACCGTCTCATTGACGTGGCTCTCGCACATGGCGCACATCATGCCATCTACTTTTAAAATCGTCTCGGATCATCTGAGGAAACCTCCAAGAATTTTTTGCCTCTGCCGCAGCTTTTGCAGATTGCACAAAGGCAGCGGCTTAAATTTAGGCATTTTGTTAGCAGAAGCTAACCAGCAAACCAAACAAATCGCTGTCCGGAAGCACACCGGGCAGCAGGGCCCGCCCCGCGGCGGGATCAGAGCCTGATTTCTGCTTTTATCATACCACAGAGATGGGGGAATGCGCAAGCGGTGCATACCGATCCACAGCGTAAAAAACCGTCTCTTGTCAAGGGCAGTGAAACGTGGTACAGTAAACGGGCAATCGCTTCCATTTTATCGGATATGATCTTACGAGGGGTTTTATGAAACAGAACAATCGTTTTTGCGTGCTGGCACTGACCGCTGTGCTGACACTGACTCTAACCGCCTGCTCCGAGACGGCTGACGGCTCCGCCGCATCGGGCAGCACCCAGACCACGCAGCCTGCCCAGAGCACCGCCCAGCAGGACGCTTCCGCCGGGACTCCCTTCCTCTGCCAGCCAGCAGACCGAGGTGCTGGGCAGCCTGACCTCCTCCGAGCTGCAGGAACTCGTCTCCGGCAGCACCACGCTGGAGCAGCTGACCCAGCAGCGCGCCGAGGCTGCTGACCCTAGCACGGGGAGCACCACTGCCCTGCCGGAGTATGAGCAGCAGCTGCAGGCTCTCATCAACCAGCTCTACGCCGTCAAGGCCCGGGCCGAGAGCAGCCTGAACAACACCATCCAGTCGGCCACGGCAGAGTACAAGGCTCTGCCTGCCGCCAAGCAGACCAAGAGCCGCAAAATCGCCATCGTGATGGGGCAAGGCCAGTGAGCTGAAAGCCATGGAGGCTTCCTGTGACAAAGAGGTGGACGACATCGTAAACCAGATGCGCGCCCTGCTGACCCAGAACGGCCAGAGAGCACCGCCCCTGGCCGACGAGGCACTGGCTGCCTACAAGGCCCAGAAGAGCGAAATGGTCTCTTCCCTCACCAGCAAACTCTACGGCTGAGCGGCCGCCGAACGCGTTTCCCCTGCAATTTGTGCCGGAATATCCCCGGTACCCGTTGCAGGGGTTCTTTTTTTTGCCCGAAGAAATTCTGTTCCAGGCAGCCGCGTTTTACAACTCCGGTCAGGTTTCTGTTCCACCCCTGCACGGTATCCGCTCCAAAATCATTGCCAGAGTTTTACTTCCGTTTGTAAATTTCGCCAAATCTTTTGCATATTCCGGTTTTTTTTTCCAATTTTGCTTGAATTGTGGGGACATACCGTTTAAAATTAGATGGGGTGTTAGAGCCTTTGTTTTTCTGCGTCAATTTTTAGAGAGGCGAAAGGCATGTTCCCACGTAATTTCAACTGAGAAAGGCGATGAGACAAATGGAAATGGAAGAAGAAGTGATCGACCTGAGCGAGCTGCTGCGGCTTTTTGTGGAGCCATGTGCTGCAGATCGTGGCGGTGGGCCTTGTGGCGGCGGTGATCAGCTTTCTGGTGTGCACGTTTGCGCTGACTCCCGGTATCAGGCGTCCGTCAACATGATTGTCAATACCCGGCAGGATAACACGACGACCGTGAGCAACGACAACATCACCTCGGCAAAAAACATGATCGACACCTATGCGGTCATCATCAAGAGCAACCTCGTGCTCAACGATGTCATCCAGCGGTTGGGCCTGGACATAACCTACAGCCAGCTGGCAGACAGCATCACGGTGGGCAGCGTCAACTCCACCCAGATCATGGCCATTACGGTGACCAATGAGAACCCGGGCCTGGCGGGCAAGATCGCGCAGACGATCGCGGAGGTTGCGCCGGACGTGATCGTGGAAAAGGTCGAGGCAGGCTCCTGCAAGGCAGTGAGCGACGTGGAGATCGGCACCACGCCTGTCTATCCCCAGACCAAGAAGGCTACGCTGCTCTGCGCTCTGGCCGGTATGGTAGCGGCCTGCGCTCTGCTGGTGGTCAGCCACCTGCTGCACAACTACATTGTAGACGACGAAGATGTTCAGAAGAAGCTGGACCTCCCTGTTTTGGGCTTTATCCCTGAGGTGTGATGTAAGATGTGGAATCCGTTCAAACCGAAAATTGAAAACTCTGACCCCGGCCAGCGCTCCCTGCAGCTGATCTCCCAGAAAGGAATGCCCTTTGCGTATGTGGAAGCTTACAAATCCCTGCGCACCAACCTGAACTTTCTGACCAGCTCCACCGGAGCCCGCGCCATTGTGGTCACCAGTACCATGCCGGAAGAGGCCAAGAGCAACGTCTCGGTCAACCTGGCCCTGACCCTGGCCGAAGACGGCAAAAATGTAGCCCTGGTGGACTGCGACCTGCGCAAGCCCGTGCTGCACAAATACCTGAAAGCCGGTCACAACGTGAAAGGCGTCTCCAATATTGTCTCCAACCAGTGCAAGCTGGAAGAGGCTCTGCTGCGGCTGGAACAGTTCAAGATCACGTTCCTGCCCGCCGGCACGCCCCCTCCGAACCCCTCGGGCTGCTGGGCTCGGCCCGGATGCAGCAGATGATCCAGCAGCTGCGCGCCACCTTTGATTATGTCATCTTCGAGGCGCCTCCCATCTCCATGGTGACAGACGCGGCGGTCATCGGCAATCAGGTGGACGGTGCTCTGTTTGTTGTTCGTTCCAGCTACGCCCCGGCCGAGTCCGTGGAGGCCGCTGTCAAGAAGCTGAAAGACACCGGCGTAAAAGTGCTGGGTGCCGTGCTGACCCCGCTATGACGCCAAGACGGCGCTCAAGGGCTCCAACTACGCTTACAACTATTATAGCTACGGCTACTCCTACGGTACCCCCCCCCAGACGGATCCGGTGGCATCGCAAAGCCCGGAAAAGCGAAAGCACGCAAAGCCAGCCGAAAGGGTAACGAACCATGACTGATCTGCACTGCCATATCCTGCCCGGTATTGACGACGGTGCCAAAGATGTCTCGGTCTCGCTGGAGCTGCTCCACAAGGAGTATGAGGACGGCGTGCGCAATATCGCGTTCACCAGCCATTTCAACAGCGAGCGCACCACGGTGGAAGCTTTTCTGGAAAAGCGTGCCGCCGCCTACGCGCGGCTGACCGAGGCACTGAAAGAAGAGCCGATGGACTTCCGGTTCAAGCTGGGCAGCGAAGTTTACTTTTTCTCCCAAGCTCTGTGAGCTGGACGCCAAGGCCCTCTGCATGGGCGACACCGCCTACATGCTCATTGAGTTTCCAACCACCCATAAGCCTCATTTTATCAAGCAGACCCTGTACGCTTTGCAGGAACAGGGCATCCTGCCGCTGATCGCGCACATTGAGCGTTACCCCTATGTGCTGGACGACCCCACCCTGCTGTATGAGTGGGTGGCCGCCGGTGCTTACGCGCAGATCAACGCCGGGGCCCTGCTGCAAGATGCAAAGCTCCGCAAGAAGCTCTGCAAATTCATCTCGTGGGGGCTCGTGCATGTGCTCTCCACGGACACCCCCCCGGACAAGCGCCCGCCCCGGATGGCGGAGGGTATCCAGATGCTGCAGAAGACTCTCTGGGCACTGAGATCGCCGACCGGATCGTCCGCAACGGTGACGAGCTGTTTGACGACCAGGAGCTGGACATCATCTCCCCGCACCAGCCCAAAAAAAGATGCTGGGCATGTGGATTTGATCATCTTTTGTCTTTGATTGAAAATCCGATATTTTTATTACAAACTTTGGAAAAAGGAATTTTATTATGAACTATCCTGTTGCTTATGCCGTGATCCCCGAAGAAGAAAAAGACCTACATCGTCGGCAGCGGCGATGTCCAGTACGAGAAGCTGTTCAACTACTTCATCGGCGACTTCCTGCGTGACACCGTCAAGAGTGACGTCCGCAACGCCATCTGGAACAGCGCCAAGCAGAGTTCTTTCACTCCCATTGCCAACTGGTTCAAGAACGTGGACGACATGGGTGTCATTGCACACCTGGGCTACTTCACACGGCTTCTGGCACATCTGGAGAGACGTTAAGGGCTACCTGGGCTAATTAAAAAGTAACGTATATGCAAAAAAGAAACAAATTTTTCAGCTCGTGCTTCTGGCTGTGGGCGCGGTCCTGGCTGCCGTGATCGGCTTCTGGCTCGTGCCGGTGAGCAATTACATCAAGGCCCGCACGGCTCCGCTGGATGAGACCATCCTGGAAGCCGAAAGCAGCACGCGGGAGGTGGTCACCATCTCGGATACCGAACTTTCCCAGCTCATCAGCGGTGAGTTGACCCTGGATGCACTGGCCGACCTGCCCGGCGTCATCACCGTGGAGCCCGTCGGCACCACGGCAGGTGCCGCCCAGAGCGGCGGCGCGGCCAATCGCTCCCCCTGCGGACGAGACTTCCGCTTCTGCCATTGCAGAGAGCGAAGCTTCTTCGGACGCTGCTTCCCGTGAGCACAGGCCGATGCAGAAACGCCCGCCCAGAGCAGTGCTGTCTCCTGCAGCACCGACACTTCCGGCAATGCCAGCCTCTCCGGAGGCCGCCTATGAGGGCGAAGTCAAGGCACTGGTCCAGCAGCTCTATGCCGTGAAAGGCCGGGCGGAAGGCGGCCTGAATGCCTGCATTGCTTCCGCCAAGGCAGAGTATAAATCTCTGCCGCCGGAGCAGCAGACCCGCAGCCGCAAAATTGCCATCTGCATGTCCAAAGCCGGCCAGCTCTCGGCCCTGCAGGCCTCCTGCGACAGTGAGGTCAACCGCATTGTGAGCCAGATGCGCTCGGTGCTCAAGGCCAACGGCCAGAGCACCGCCCTGGCAGACCAGGCCATGAGCAGTTACAAGAGCCAGAAGAGCGCCCGGCGGGCGGCTCTGATGAGCCAGCTTTTACGGCTGAGCCGCTTTTTGATCACCCTTTGGAGGAACCAGCGTGGAACAACTCACATTTTCGCAGCACGTTGCGGCAAACGGCGGTTCCCTGCCCTGGCAGGACGCTGTGCGCCTGACGCTGCTGACCATCCAAACCATTTCGGCTCAGGCAGACCGGAAACCACCTATGTTGATGTCTGCCCGGAGCAGATCGTACTGAGCAAAGACGCCCGGGAAGTGCTCTCCTGCGGTAAGCCCCACTCCCTGAAAGAGTGGGACGCCGCCGATGCCGCCAACCCGCAGCTGCTGCCCTGGGAGTTCTGGAACGCCTGGAGTGCCCGCACCCCGGCTGCTCAGGTCTACCCGGTCGCGGCCTGCCTGTTCGGCGCTCTGAGCGGCCACCTGCCCATGGCGGCCAAAGCCCGGCTGAACGGTGCGGCGCTTCGCACCCCTGACCGACATCCCGGATGCGCTGAACAGCGTGCTCCAGAAAGGCCTTGCTCTGAACGCAGCCGACCGCTGGCCGTCGCTGGAGGCATTCCGGGCGGCTCTGGTCGATGCCACCAAAATTGAGATCGCGGTGGATGACACTCCTGAAAAAACCGACGACCCCCCCGCCCTCGCAGGCAGGTCCGCTGGACCTGAGCAAGGTACGCACCGTCGATGCACCCAAGGGGGCCGCAGGCGGTCTACAAGCCCACGGCCCAGAAAAAAAATCGTCGTCAAGCTTGGCCCCCTGCTCCCGGTGGCTGTCCTCTCGGTTGCGTTCCTGGGCGGCCTGCTGGCCTATCAGTTCACCCTGCGGGGCACCCCGACGGCGGAAGAGCTCTTCCTGCCCACGGCAACGGCCAAGACTTCCAGCAGCTCCAAAGCCGCGGAACCGGAACGTGAAGCCGCTTCCAGTGCGGCAGAGAGCGAAGCAGCTTCTTCCAGTGAGGCTGCCGCCTCCTCCCCTGCCGCCAGCGAAACTCCGGCCAGCGCTCCCTCCACCAAGCAGGAGGAGCCCGCCAGCAGCGTGGCTTCTTCCAAGGCCGCATCCAGTGCAGCCAGCAGCTCCAAGGCCGCCAGCGCTTCCAGCAAAAAAGAGGAGAAGCCCGCTTCTTCGGCCAGCAGTGCATCCAGCACGGCTTCTTCGGAGGCTGCTGCCAGCTCCGCGGCCCCGGAAAACGTGACCCAGACGCTGACCCTTGCCGACGGCAGCAAGTTTTTGTGGGCAAGGTGGACGGCTCCAAGCAGACCGGCACCCTGACCAAACCCAACGGCGATGTCTATACCGGCACCTTTACGGACGGCAAGCTGGAGGGCAAAGGCACCCTGAAAAACCGCCAGCGGCAACAGCTATGACGGCAACTTTGCAGGCGGCCAGCCCAGCGGCTCCGGTACCATGAAGTATGCCAACGGCAGCACCTACACGGGCAGCTGGGCCGATGGCCAGCGCAGCGGCTCCGGCACGGTGAATTACGCCAACGGGGATCAGTTCTCCGGCAGCTTTGCCGCCGACCTGCGGGACGGCAGCGGCACCTACACCTGGGCCAACGGCACCACCTACCGCGGCACCTGGAAAGCAGGCGAAGCGCGGAAAGGCGGCACCTACAGCTATACCGATGCAGGCGTGAAAGAGGGCCTTTCCGCAGGCGGCAACCTGACCATGCAGGATTGAGCGCCCTGCCCTCTTGACAAATCGCCTCGGCTGTGATATTCTAAAGCTCCTAAAAATATCGTGTGGATTTTTACAGTATCAAGCTATTTTTTCGCCACACAATGGTGCAAAAGCCATTGTGTGGCTTTTTTGCGTCCAAACCTCTGCAGCCCCCACCCGATGAAAGGAGATCTCTTCTGTGAACAACACCTTTATGAAAAGAGCGCCCGGTCTTCCCGCTTTTGATGTCCATGGCGCTGCCCAATGTCATTTCCATGCTGGTCAACAGCGCTGTACAACATTGTGGACAGCCTGTTTGTGGCCCGTATCAACGAATCCGCTATGACGGCCCTCTCACTGGTCTTCCCGGTGCAGAACTTTGCTCAACGCCATCGCCTTCGGCATCGGCATCAATGCACTGGTGGCCTCTCTGCCTGGGTGCCGGGGGAGCATGAAAAAGCCGATCAGGCTGCTACCCACGGCAGAGCGCTGCACGGCACCTCTGGAAATGGGTCATTGCCACAGCTATCATGCCGTTCCTGCTGAAGCGCCTCTATGGGGTCTGACCTTATCTCAAGTTTTGCCACGGTCAACATGGGGCTCCCTGCTTTTTGAG
>VOFJ01002311.1_pt1 | contig 15048 bp, 27 predicted proteins | sample 5384081 | NCBI WGS metagenome assembly VOFJ01 (sample SAMN12384729, study PRJNA508395) | human gut metagenome | isolation source: healthy gut I | host: Homo sapiens
ACGGTAGCTACTTCGTTCGGTTACGTATTGCTGGTCGGAGCCGGGGATTTTCTCAATGGTCACCGTCACTGGCGAGCCCAGAGCGCCGGACACCTGCTCGCTCCACTCCACGGCGCACACGCCGCCCCGGTCCAGGTAGTCTTCCCAGCCGATGTCAAATAAATCCTCTTCGCTGCTCAGCCGGTACATATCAAAGTGGAACAGGGGCATGCGTCCGTCGGTGTATTCGTTGACAATGGTGTAGGTGGGGCTGGTCACCGGTCCGGTGACGCCCAGTCCCGGGCCAGTCCCCGGGTGAAGGCGGTTTTCCCTGCGCCCAAGGGCCCGCGGAAGGCCACCACCTGGCCGGGCCGGAGGCTGAAGCCAAAGCTGCCCCAAGGGCCTCCGTTTCCTCCGGGCTCTGGGTCCAAAATTCCATAAATAGCCTCCTTTCTGCTGAGGAGCAAGGCTGCTTCGCGGCCATTATACCACAATGCTCCGGATTTGCAAGAGGCGGTGTTCCTTCTCAGGACCCCAGGTCTTTGTCTAAAAACCGCTGCCGGATGGCGGAAATGCCCTGGGAGAGTGCGTCGCTTGCTTCCGGGCCCAGGGCCTCGGACAGGAGACGGTACTCGTCCAGGCCGCCTTGGCCGTGGAAGACGGCATAAGCGCCTGCATCGGAGCCGGGAGCCAGGAGGCCGCCCAGGGCGTGGAACCGGGCCACATTCTCTTGGGCGGAGGTCAGGATGCGCGTTACATCTGCTTCCGAGAAGCGGCCGGTACCTCTCAGGTTTCCAATGGTTGCCAGGGTGGGAACCCATACGGTTCCCGCCTCCGCCATGGCTTCCAGAGCCTCGCCGGAGAGATATGCCCCATGCTCCACGGAGTCCACGCCAGCCTCCGCCGCAGCCAGGACGGCCTGGGTTCCGTTGGCATGGGCCATGACGGCAAACCCTGCCCCATGAGCGATGCGGATCATCTCCCGGATCTCTTGGGGCTCCAGGGGGGCTGCTGGTGAGGACGCCCGAAGCGGTCAAAGTCCATGAGGCCGGAGATCATGATTTTGACAAAATCCCCGCCCCTCTGTGCGGACCTCCTGGACCAGGGCCTTGTACGCTTCCATGGTGTCGAAGCTCCGGCCGATGAAGCCGCCGTAGTGGCCCCGCTTGTAGATGGGGAAGAGGGGGGTCCGGTAGATGATGCCGTACGCGCCCGCCAGATCCCGGGCGAACCGCCCCACGCCCCAACGGTCCCCGCCATCCCGGAGGTAGGTGAATCCCAAGGACCGGTAGGCCTCCAGCCGGGGGCGGATCAGGTCCTCCCGGGGCCTTGCCGGTGGGCGGCAATGGCGTCTTTGTAATAGACGCCATCCAGCACCATATGGATGTGGCAATCTGCGTACATGAACCTCACTCCTTACTGCCGGATGAAGAGGACGCCTAAGGTTCCCGGGCCGCAGTGGCAGGGAGACGGTGCACCCGGCGGAGGTTTCGAAGACCTCCCGGAAGTGGCCGTACCGGTCCACAGCCTCTCGCACCGCTGCCAGACAGTCCGGTTCCACCGGGGTATAGGTGATAAACAGCCGGTCCCGGCGAAGCTCCGGGCGACCATCCAACCGGTCTTTGACGTAATTGGCCAGGCACTTGGCGTAAGGCCCCCGATACTTTTTGACTACCTGCATTTTTCCCGTCCCGAACCTCAATGCAGGGCTTCAGGTTCAAAAAAGGTTGGCCCCCAGGGCCGCCACGGTGGAGCAGCGGCCGCCCTTGACCATATAGTCCAGCCGGTTCAAAAGGAAGCTGGCTTCCACCTTCCCGGTGAGCTGCGCCAGCTCCTGGCAGAGCCCGTCCAGGCTGGCAGCCTGGTCTCTCAGACGGCAGGCCTCCAGGACTACGTGGCCCTGGCCTGTGGGAGAGGTTGCGGGAATCCACCACCCGGACATTGGGAAATCCTGCTGCCGCCAGACAGGCGTTCTGATAGCAGGCGGAAAAGCCGGAGCCAATGGTGATGTGGACAAGCCGTCTACAGGACCCGGCGAACCGGCTGAAAAGGGCCTGGTATTCCCCCACGCTTACCGCCGCCGTGGAACAGAGGCTGCCACCGGCGGCCACGTGGCTGAAAATCTCCTGGGGCGTGATGGTGAGGCCGTCTGTATAGCTGGTTCCATCCTTGATGACCGTGAGGGGAGCCAGGGTGATATCGTACCGGGCCAGAAGGGCCGGTGACAGGTCACAGGTGCTGTCTGCTGTTACTTTTTACGTTCATGTTTCCCTCCGCATGGTGTCAGAATCCGTGGATTTTCTTTTTAGTATACCGTGATTTCGCCCAGTGTCAACTGGGCAACCTTGCAAAATTGGGGCAGCCGTGGTAGGATGCTCTCAGGAGGCGATGGAATATGAACCATGAAGAGAAAGCGCAAGCTCTGTTTTTGGAGGGCTGTAACTGCGCCCAGGCGGTGTTTGCGGCGTTTTGCGATGTGACGGGCTTTTTCCCGCCAGGAGGCCATGCGGTTGGCCTCCTCCTTTGGCGGCGGTGTGGGGCGGATGCGGGAGATTTGCGGCGCTCTGTCCGGGGCTTTTTGGCCATGGGCTGGCTGTACGGCTATGAAGAACCGGGGGACGATGGAGAAAAGGCGGCCCACTATGCCCGGGTCCAGGAGCTGGCTGCCGCCTTTCGGGAACGGCATGGGGCGATCCAATGCCGGGAGCTTCTAAACCACCCGGACACAGGGGCCACACCCACCCTGCGGACGGAAACCTTCTACCGGGACCGCCCCCTGCGCCAAGCTGGTCGGGATGCGGCGGCCCTATTGAGCGGTATATGGAGGACCATCCCAGGGAAGGAAGGTTGGATAAAAATTAGCATATTTTGTGCCCGTATCCGTTACGTCAATGGAATACAGGGGATGGGCAAAAGCCTCAATTACAAGGCTTTTGATTTGCGAAAAGGGTTGACGCGCGGAAGCCAATATGGTATACTTATTACATTAAAAGTATAGTTGAATCAAAAACGTGGTTGATGCTCTCATTTGACCGACCACCTTGCAAGGGAGAGGATTCCGATGGCTTTTTGAATGGCCACATAAGTCGAGTGATTGAGATAGTAATTGCGTGCTGACATAATGAAAACAGACAAATATAGAAATAGTCATGTACAAGCTGGTAGCTCCAGTGGGACTACTTCAGTATCGGCTGGTTGCGTAACCTCCCAGGGACAGAAGGCATCTTCGCAACACAGTGTAAGAGGAGGAACTGCGTGGGGCAACTAGAGATGTAGTTTGAGTACAACTGCCTGGTAAAGGTTAGGTGTGCAATTAGCTCCGTTTCTCCCTGCATTGCCCACGGGTACACGTTCTAGCTGATTAGGGAGGAACTTCGCTTCTCTCATATGGAATGGAAAAGCGGCTAGAACTGAATGACAGTAACGATGTAGAAAGGTTATGTGGGTGGCTGTGCAGCAATGTATGGCTACCCACTTGCTTTCACCAAGTCAAGAAAGGCGGTATATGATGCGAAGATCATTTTTTTTGGCAGTAGCGGTTTTTCTTTTTGCTTCTTTTTGGGAGCCTGTGATGCGAAGGACACGGATAACTTGTTTGAAACGACCCAGGGCCAAACCCCATCTGTGGTAAATCCAAGTGGCTCAGAAGAGAAAATGACAGGCCCCTCAGCAGAAGGGTCCGCCCCCACAGTAGGAGATCAGGCTGCCATGGAGGAAGGCTATTCCTACGGAAATATGCAGAAAAAATGTACCAAGTGGAGATTTTATGCAATATGAGGATGATATTGTATTTCTTTCTTACAGCAACCGCCGTTTTCGCCTATGCACCTATGATATGAAGACCGGAGAGGTCAGTCTTTTTTCAAAGACGCCACCAACCAAGGCGGCGCCAGTGTGTCTGGAAACTTGGAGTCGTATGATGGGAAACTCTATGTATTAAATCCTGCCTCACAGGCCATGGAAGTAAAGAGCGATACATTAGATCCCATCATTGACGGAGGTTTATACAGTTTTTGGCATAGTCAGGGGTGATTTATATGTCAAAACCAAGGATTCCTCTCTTCTTGTGTATGAAAACGACGGCGGCGAGCCCCGCACAGTGTTAGAAGAATTTACGGGTATCTGGAGTGTTGTGTTCGGCCAGTATCTCTATGCCAACGTGGAAGAAAACATAGTCCGTGTGGATCTTGAGGCAAACGAGCCTCAGGAAGAAGTACTGGTAAAAAACGCTGGCGGGGTCATAGACGGAAACCACATCTATTATGTAGATTATGAGAGCTGGCATCTGTATCGTTGTGATATGGATGGCAGCAATCCGGTTCTGATTGTGGAGAAACCGGTTCTGCTTGCCAGCATGAACTTTGAGAACGACTATTTTTATTTCCGACTGTACACGGGTATGGAATTGATGAGGGTGAGGACTGCTATGATATCTACCGTTTCCCCAAGGCGGATCCCACACAAATTGAAAAAATTGCAACGTTATCAGCACCGGCATATCAAATTTATACAGTTCCTGGATATGAACCAAAATTTTTGTAAAACCCGGGGCCCGGTGAATGAAAGTGGCAGCGGAGAGGAAGGCCCGATTTATGTAATGGGGTTGGATGGCAGCGATGCCCGGGCTTTGGAACTCCCTGATTTTTAGGGGAACGAGGTGCTTAAATCAGCATCAACCCCGATTGACACAGAGTCATTGCCGCTATCTAGCTTGGCCTCGGCCAAAATACAGGTGGTGGTTTCCCAAGCAGAAGAGGAGTGAGCAACCATGGAACTGACGGTACAAAAACCTGGTCAAGCAATACCCAAAGAAACGGGCTCTGGATGATGTTTCCTTTCTCTTGAGAGAGGGCGTTTATGGCCTTCTGGGTCCTAACGGCGCGGGCAAGACCACCCTAATCAACATCATCGCCGGGATTCTGCGACCTACTTCTGGCAAGGTCCTCTGGGATGGGAAGGACATTGACGATTTGGACTGGCGCTACCGGGAGCTGCTGGGATTCCAGCCCCAGACCCCGTCTTTGTACAAAAATCCTTCCGGGCAGATGAATTTCTCCGATACATGGCTGCGGTGAAAGGGCTGAAGTTGAGTAGGAAGGAGCTGGACCATGCTGTGGACCGGCTTTTGGACACGGTGAACCTGCGGGAAGATGGAAAGCGAAAAATTGGGGAGTTTTCCGGCGGTATGCGCCAGCGTCTGGGCATTGCCCAGGCCCTGCTGAACGACCCGAAGCTGCTGATCCTGGACGAGCCCACCGCTGGGCTGGACCCCCGGGAGCGGGTGCGGTTGCGGAATGTCATTGCGACCGTGGCTCTGGATAAGGTCGTGATTTGGACGACCCACATTGTTTCCGACATTGAGTTCATCGCCCGGGACATCCTGATGTTGAAATCCGGACAGCTCATCGCCCGGGGACGCCTCAGGAGCTGGTGGAGGGTATGCAGGGTAAAGGTCTTTACGCTCCCGGTGCAGCCTGGGGAGGTGCCCCAATGGCAGGACAAAGCTCTGGTGGGCAACGTACAGCGGCGGGAAGGGAGACGTGCTTCTGCGGATTGTGGCAGACGAATGTCCCGGTGGCTTGCTGGCAGCGCCAGACCTGGAGGATGTGTATCTGTACCATTTCCAAGAGGTGTCAAGGGAGGGTGAGCGATGATTGGAACACTCACCCGGTATGAACTGAAGAAATCCGTCTGGAACAAATTTTTTTCCTGATCATTTTTGCCCTGCTGCTGCTGGCAAACGTCCTTTTAAACTGCGGTATTCAGGACTTCCTGAATTGGATGGATGCCGTGGAGAATGGCACTGCGCTAGGGGAGATTACGGCGGAAAATACGAATTTCTTGGGAAACAAGGCGGAAATCCGCCGGACAACGGCACGAATCAGGAAGCAATACGCTACTTTTGCGGAGCTGACCCCGGAGGAACGAACCGCTTTTGAAGCTGCTATGAAGGGAAAAGTACGGCGAGGAGGTATTTGACTTTCCGATTCCCACAGACGAGATGATGCCATCCCCAGGATACTTTGCGGCGGGGAAACCAATGATCTCACTTGGATTTTAAACTACTCAGATGTGCTGCAGTGGAATGAGGAGAATCGGGAATCCTATGAAAGCGTACTCCGGGCGGCAAAGGCCTTTGGCCGGGAGGCTCTGGAGGAGGGGGACAACTACGGCATTCGGCGAAACCTGCAAATCATCCGTCTCTATTCTCAGCCCCGGGGAGAAATTACCGGTCCTGTTCGGGGATGGAGCGATTTTCTCTTTGATAACCCAGCCATGCTGTTGGTATTTCTCATGGTCTTTTGACTTGCGCTGGAAACGTTTCAGGGGAGCGTGACAGGCAGACTTGGCTCTTGCTCCACACGGCGAAAAATGGCAAGGGCAAGACCCTGACTGCCAAATATTTAGCAGGAGCTGCCTCAGCGGCGGTGCTGACTATTTTATTCCAGCTTGCTTCCCTGGGGGGCCATCTTATTTCGGGGAGGGCTATTGGGGTTCAATCAGCCGGTAGCCGCTTTGGAACAGCTTTCTCAGGCTGTTTCCCTATACCGTGACCGTGGGGCAGTATGTCTTTCTGACGCTGGCCTGCCAGGTCTTTGCGGCAGTGGTCCTTTCCATTCTGTTGACCACCATCTCGGCCCCTCAGCCGCTCCAGCGTCATTTCCTACGCCGTCGGGGCCATTGTCCTGGGCGGATGCCTGCTGCTGGTGTACATCCCACCCAAGACGGAATGGCTGGCGGGCCCCTTGGCCCTGTCCAGTCCGCTCAAGTATTTTGATTCCTACGATACTGCCAACCTCTTCGGCTTCCCTGTGCTGTGGGCGGTGGTGCAGGCGGTTCTCTGGTGCGCGCTGAGCGGGGTTTGCGTGGTTGGCCCAGAAGGTCTACCACCGGAAACGGAGGGTCCTATGATGCTGTGGCGTGGGGAAATGAAGAAGACCCTAATGACCCAGAGGGGAATTTGGGTTTTGCTGGTATGCCTGGTTTTGAAGCTGGCGTTTCTCTGTGCCTTTCCGGAGCAGAAGGACCGCCGCATTGTCCTGTCTCAGAAGCAATATGACAAATACCTGTACCAGCTTTACGGGGAGAACACCAGGGAGAAGTCCGATTGGATTTTGGCGGAATATAAAACCTGCAAGGAGGTCAAGGACAGCCAGGAGGCTATGCAGGGGAAGTACGCCAGGGGGGCGAGCTCACAGATGCACAATGGGAGGCCTACACCCAGGCGCTGACCCAGGCGGATTTGCACATCAACTCGGCCCAGATTTTCGCGGAGAAGGCGGAGCAGTTTTTGAAGCAACCAGAGGATATTCCGCCTGCGCACTACATCTATGAATACGGCTGGCAGACCGTCTTTGCGCTGCTGCAATTCCCGGATGTGTTCCTTCTGTTTGGCCTGTTGGTCTTGACGGCCCAGTGCTTTCCGGCGGAGGTCTCCAGTGGCATGCTGCCGGTGCTGCTGGCGGCCCGGAACGGACGGCGGAAGCTGTTTCGTGGGAAGCTGCTGGCTCTGCTCACCGTGGGACTCCTCTGCCGCCGTCATAAGTAGCGGCCTGGAATGGGCGGTGTTTTCTCTGCGGGGCTGGTGCAACGACGCTGCCGCACCCCTTTATTCCATCACGCGGCTGGCGGCGTGCTCACTGGAGCTGTCCTGGGGGAGGGCTATGTTCTGTGCCTCGGGGTGCGGCTTCTGGCGACGCTGTTGCTAGTGACCCCTGCTGTTCGGCCTATCCGTATGGTTGAAGAGCACCACGAACCTGATTTTTTTCCGGCCTGTGCATTCTGGCGCTGCCGCTACTATGGGGTGGAACTGCAGCCCTCTTTACCCACGGCGGCCTGTTATCCGGCACCCGGATGCTCCTGTGGTTGGGCGAATCTGTGACAAATCTTGTGTTGCCTGTGGTGACCGTGACGGCTTACAGTACCGTTGTGGCCTTCTTCGCCGCCAGAAGACACGCCAGGGGCCCAAGAGCCTTCGGCTTGCCCAAGCGGTAGGCGCGGAATCTATGACGGATGTCAAAATATTACGAAGCATGCAAAAAACCGGTGAACCCTTGGATGGGATTCACCGGTTTTTGCATAATGGATGAGGGACTGCCCAATCTCCAGCTTTATTCCATCACTGTGCCGTCGGGGTGGAACAGGGGGAGCTTTTTCCAGATAGAGGATGTCCTCCCGGTTTTGGGCGTCACCCTCGGCCAGGATGGCCATGCGGCCTACGATGTTGCCACCGGCCTTTTCCACCAGGGCCTCCAGGGCGGACAAAGACTCCCCTGTGGAGATGACATCGTCCACAATGAGGACGCGCTTACCGGCCATGAGGGCGGCGTCTGCGGTGTCCAGGTACAGGTGCTGCTCCTTGGCGGTGGTGATGGAGTGGACGGCCACGTCAAAGACCCCGGTCATGTACAGCTTGGGCCCCTTCCGAGCCAGCATGTACTTTTTGTCTCCGTTCTGCCGGGCCATTTCGTGGACCAGGGGATGCCCTTGGCCTCCGCTGTGATGAGGTAGTCATGGGGAGGCGCCTTTTTCAGGAGCTCCCGGGCGGCTGCCACCGTGAGCTCCTGATCCCCAAAGATGACAAAAGCACCGATGTACAGACTGTCCGACACCTTGCAAACCGGCAGATCCCGCTCCAGACCTGCAATTGTCATGTGGTAAACCATAGTGATTGCTCCTCTTCCTCAAAAAAATGTGGGCATTTTGCCCCAACATAACAAAATCACACATTTTATTATACCGCCCCAGAGAAAAATGTCAAGCCCGCCACATGCCGGAATGCCGTCCGGACTGTATGGCGGGCATATTGGCGGGATGGGGGTGCTTACGCTACGGTGTTTTCGAATTGGCTGTTATACAGGCTGGCATAGAAGCCGCCCTTGGCCAAAAGCTCCTGGTGGTTGCCGCTTTCCACCACGTCGCCGTCCCGGAGGACCAGAATCAGGTCTGCGTTGCGAATGGTGCTGAGCCGGTGGGCAATGACGAAGGAGGTGCGGTTTTCCGTCAACCGGTCCATGGCCGCCTGAACCAGGGCTTCGGTCCGGGTATCCACAGAGGAGGTGGCCTCATCCAAGATGAGCAGAGGCGCGTTCTCAATCATGGCCCGGGCGATGGTCACCAGCTGCTTCTGACCGGCGGAGAGGTTGGCGCGGTCGTTGAGGGGGGTGTCATAGCCCTGAGGCAGCTGCCGGATGAAGTGGTCCAGTCCCACGGCTTCGCAGGCAGCCTGAACCTCTGCATCGCTGACGCCTTGCTTGGGTAGACGATGTTTTCCCGGACGGTGCCCTCGAAGAGCCAGGTGTCCTGGAGGACCATGCAAAACAGGTCATGGACGTTTTCCGGGTGAGGTCGGCAATGTTCTTGCCGTCGATGCGAATTTCGCCACTGTTCAACTCGTAGAACCGCATGAGCAGGTTCACCAGAGTCGTCTTGCCTGCGCCGGTGGGACCTACAATGGCCACCTTTTGGCCAGGCTTGGCATGGGCCGAGAAGTCCTGGATGATGGTTTTGTCGGGTGTGTAGCCAAAGCGGACATGGGGAATTCCACATCGCCCCGCACCTGCTCCACCGGCAGAACCTGGGTTTTTCGGACTCATCCGCCAGCTCCTCCTGCTCCAGGAAGTCAAAGACCCGCTGGGAGGCGGCGGCGGTGGACTGGAGGCTGGTGGCCGCCTGGGCAATTTGGGACAGGGGATTGGTGAATTGCCGCACATAGATCATGAAGGCAACGATGGTACCGAAGTCTGTGTGGCCTCCCTTGACCAGCACGGCGCCCACCACACACACCGCCACATAGCCCAGATTGCCTATAAAGGCCATGAGGGGCTGCATGAGACCGGAGAGGAACTGAGATTTCCAAGCACAGTTGTAGAGGTTCTGATTGATCTGGTCGAAGGTGTTTTGAGCTGCCTGCTCGCCGTTATAGGCCTTGACCACGTTGTGACCGGTGTAAATTTCCTCAATGTGTCCGTTGAGCTGGCCCAAATATTGCTGCTGGCCGACGAAGTACTTCTGAGATTTGCGGATGATCAGTATCATGAGGCCAAAGCCCAGGACGGTGGAGACAATGGCGGTCAAGGCCATGACGCTGTTGGTGAGGAACATCATGAGCAGAGAGCCTAAGAACATGGTCACAGCGGTCACCAGGTTGCCCAGAGACTGGTTCATGGTCTGGCCGATGGTGTCCACATCGTTGGTCACCCGGCTGAGCACGTCGCCGAAGCTCACCTGGTTGTAATAGCCCAGAGGGACCCGGTTGATTTTCCGGGAGATGCTCTGCCGCAGGGCCTGGGAGACCCGCTGGGTGAAGGTGGCCATGAGGTAATGCTGGATGTAGTGTCCAATGGCAGCCAGACCGTACAGAGTCACCAGGGTTATACCAGTGCGGGAAAATGGCGTCCATGTCAATTTCTCCCAGGAGTCCTTCCTGGATGAGATTGGTCATATTCCGCATTTTATCCGGACCCATGAGGGTGAAAATGGAGGCAACCATGGCCAACACCAAGCCGGTAATGCCAATGGGAAGCCAGGGGCGGGCGAAGGCCAAAAGCTTGCCCCAGGCACTTTTCAAATTGACCGGCTGGGAGGGGAGATGGGGCTTCAAATGGGGGTTATGCATGTTCCAATTCCTCCTTTGACAGCTGAGACAGGGCAATCTGCCGGTAAACCTCGCAGGATTCCAGCAGCTCCCGGTGGGTACCCTGGCCCACCACCTTGCCGTCGTCCAGCACCAGAATCTGATCCGCATCCCGGATGGTGCCGATTCGCTGGGCCACAATGAGGCTGGTGACGCCTGCGGTTTCCCGCTTCAGCGTCTGCCGGAGGGCCCGGTCGGTCCGATAGTCCAGGGCGGAGAAGCTGTCGTCGAAGATGTAGATTTCCGGCTTCCGGCACACGGCCCGGGCAATGGCCAGCCGCTGCTTCTGCCCACCGGAGAGGTTGGCGCCCCCTGGGCCACGGGGCCGGCGTAATCGACGCTGTCCACAAAGTCCGCGGCCTGAGCGATTTGCACTGCCTGCTTCACCTGGGCTTCTGTGGCGTGGTGGTCTGCACCGTAGCCCACGTTGGAGGTGATGGTGCCGGAAAACATGACGGCCCGCTGGGGTACATACCCCAGCTTTTGGTGGAGGGAGGCCAGGGGTATACTCTCGCACGTCCACACCATCCACCAGAACCTGCCCTTCGGTGGCATCATAAAACCGGGGTATCAAGTTGATGAGGCTGGATTTGCCGGAGCCCGTGGCGCCGATGAAGGCCACGGTCTGTCCCTTTTTGGCCCGGAAGCTCACATGCTCCACCACACTTCCGGCGGCGTCAGGATAGCGGAAGGACACATTCCGGAATTCCACCTCTCCCTCCCGGCCGGGGAAGACCTTCCTGGCGGGCGCCGTCTGTGATGGAGGAATGGGTTTCCAGTACCTCCAGCACCCGCTTGCCGGATACGGAGACCCGAGGCCAGATGATATAGATCATCACCAGCATCATGAAGGCCGCCACCACCTGCATGGCATAGGAGGAGAAAAACCCACCATGTTGGAAAAGACATCCAGCCGCTGTGTCACAGCTGCCCCGCCGGTGAGGGGAATGGCCCCGATGAGGTAGGCGCCTATCCAGTAAATAGCCAGGGTCAGGCCGTTCATAACTAGGTTCATACCGGGGAACATAATGGCCATGACCCGGTTGGCTGACAGGTTGTTGGAGGTGAGCTTCTGGTTGGCCTCCTGGAATTTTTTTCTTCCTGGTAGCCTTCTGCATTGTAGGCCCGCACCACCCGCAGGCCGGTGAGGTTCTCCCGGGTGACCCGGTTCAGATTATCGGTGAGAGCCTGAATCCGTTTGAACCGGGGCATGGCAAAGGTGACAGCAATGACAATCAGCACCAGCATAAATGCCACGGCGGCAAAGGTGGCGGCGGTCCACTGCCAGCTCTTGGACTGGATTTTGCAAATGGCCCACACTGCCATGATGGGGGCCTTGAGAATGACCTGCAGGCCCATGGCTATCAGGAACTGAATTTGGGTGACGTCGTTGGTGGTCCGGGTGATGAGGCTGGCGGTGGAAAAGCGGTTGATCTCCTCCATGGAAAAACTCTCCACCTGCCGGAAGATCCCGGCCCGGAGCCGCATGGAGAAGGAGGCCGCCACCTGAGCGGCCAGAAATCCCGTCATCACCGACAGAATCAGACTGCCCAGAGCGCACAGCAGCATCTTGCCACCGGCCAGCCAGATATCTGCCATGGCGCTGCCTTCGGTCTGGACCAGGGGGTGGTGATCTCGGACATATAGTCCGGCATGGTGAGGTCCAGCCAGACCTGCCCCCACGATGAACAAAAAGGCAGAGCAGGATCATGGACACCTCTTTCCTCTGAAATCGTTTGAAAAGCTTATACATATTGCCTCCTTGCCTTACCTGTGATGCAGGTTCTCCAATTTATGGAGAACGCGAATGCAACACTGAATTTCCTCGTCGTCCAGGACGGCCAGGGACTGCTCTAAGCGGTCGATGATGTATGCATCTTCTGTTTCGGCATGCGTTTGCCCTGCGGGGGTCAGCATGATCCGGAGCCGGCGCCGATCCTCTGGCTCAATTAGGCGGATAATCAAGTCCTTTCGCTCTAAATTGGCGAGAATGGCTGCTACCCGGGCGGAGGATACATCCATGATCTGGCGAATTTCCTCTGCCACCATCCCGCCAGGATGGCGGGCTAACAGGTGAAGGACCAGGGATTCTCCCTGCGCCCGCATCTGAACTCTGGGTGCAGGCTCCCGGTTGCACAGGGCGATGAGGGCGTTAAAAATTTCCGTCGCAGCCTGGTTGCGGTCCATGGTTCACACTCCTTTTAAATTTAGAATGCCAACACTGTTAAAATGTAACAGTGGTTTATATTTTAGCACACCCGCCGGAAATGTCAACGACCCTACACGGGAATTCATATTTTGTTTACAGTGTACAAATTTAAAAAGCAAATTTGTGCCAAATGTGCAAATGCGGGCAGCCTCCGGTTTTGCTTGCGCGACAAAAAACAGGGGCAGAGGTGGTTGACAAATGGAGACTGAGAGAGTACAATGTGCCCATCCGAACCATGGCTGAGGTTGCGGATTGGCATGAGTACCCCCGACAAAAGCGGCAAGCAGGCCGCCGGGGGGAAGGGGCCGTCCGCCGAAGTGTCTGGCGCGCTGCTTTCGCGCCGGATGCTGGGCCGGTACAGAAGATGTGCCGGACTGTCATCTTCCCGGAAGGAGGATGGAGTGCACCCATGGGATCAAAACGTCTGTTTTGAGTCCTGTACAGTTGCCGGTGGGCGTGTACAGGGCTCTTTTTTTGCAGAATAAGGAGGAGCTATGAGAAAAGTACCGTTTTTAACTCTGGAAAAAGGCACAGGAAATTGCGGCAAAGGTGCCGACACCCTTCCACATTTACGACGAGGCAGGCATCCGAAGCACGGCCAGGGCCCTGAGCCAGGCCTTTGCATGGAATCCGGGCTTTCGGGAGTATTACGCCGTGAAGGCCACGCCCAATCCCTACATTCTGCAGATTCTCCATGAAGAAGGCTGCGGCTGTGACTGCGCCACCTATTCGGAGCTGCTTTTATCGGAGGCGGCGGGGATCACAGGCAGGGAAGTGATGTTCTCGTCCAACGTGACGCCGGAACAGGATTTGCGCAAGGCCTGGCAGCTGGGGGGCGTATATCAACCTGGATGATGTGACCCACGTGGACTTCCTGGAGCGGGTGTGCGGTGTGCCGGATACGGTCTGCTGCCGGTATAATCCGGGGAAGCTTCAGCCTAGAGCAATACCATCATGGATATGCCCCGGGATGCCAAGTATGGCATGACGGAGGATCAGATGGCAGGGGCGTTCCAGTGCCTGGCGCAAAGGGCGCCGGCAGTTCGGGATTCACGCGTTGCTTGCCAGCAATGCCGGGAGTGCTGAGTATTATCCGGAACTGGCTGCCCAGCTGTTCCGCCTGGCGGTGCGGCTTCACCGGGCAGCCGGGCTCCACATTGCCTTTGTCAATCTCTGGCGGCGTGGGTGTGGACTACCGGCCGGAACAGCCTGCCTGTGACATTGCAGCCATTGGGGGAAGGGGTTCGCCGGCAGTATGAGGCCATTTTGAAGCCTGCCGGTATGGAGGATGTGGCCATCTTCACGGAGCTGGGCCGGTTTATGCTGGCCCCTCACGGCCACCTGATTGCGACGGTGCTGCATCAGAAGCATATCTATAAGGATTATATTGGGGTGGACGCCTGTGCCTCCAATCTGATGCGGCCGGCCATGTATGGGGCGTACCATCATATTACGGTTTTGGGGAAAGAGCATGCGCTTTTTGGACCATGTGTATGACATCACCGGTGGATTGTGCGAAAACAACGACAAGTTTGCTGTAGATCGGTCCATGCCGGCCATGGAAATTGGAGATTTGGTGGCCATTCACGACACCGGAGCCCACGGCTTTCCATGGGCTACAATTATAACGGCAAGCTCCGCAGTGCGGAAGTCCTGCTACACCCAGACGGCTCTTGGACCCAAATCCGCCGGGCGGAGACGCCGGCAGATTACTTTGCTACCTTGGATTGCACGCCCTTCCATTTTGAAAGGGAAAAACGCTGATTCAGCCTATGAAGTGGTATCTGCCCATTTTTGCGGCGGTCCGTTGTAAGTTTTCCCCGGCTCTGCACATACTAACCCTGATTCGACAGAAACAAGGAAGGGCGAACTATGGCAAAACAAACGAAAGGAACCCGGAGCATCCTCTTCGATGCGCCGCCTATCCTGCAGCCTGGGCCAGCGTGGCCGGGAAAGAAGGAGTCGGAGAGGGGCCATTGCAAGCTTACTTTTGACTACACCAATGGAGATACCTATTTTGGAGAAAAGACAGGGGAGAAAGCAGGGGGGTGCCACATGCAGGGAAATTGCGCTGGGAGACGCTGCGTGCAAAAGGCGGGGAAAAAACAGGATGTGGACCTGGTCTTTTCCGGGGGATCTGCTGAATCAGTGCATCAGCTCCAGCTTTTCTCTGCAGAAACACGGGGGCTGCCGGCTCTGGGGCTGTATATGAGCAATACGTAAC
>VOFJ01003361.1_pt1 | contig 15040 bp, 16 predicted proteins | sample 5384081 | NCBI WGS metagenome assembly VOFJ01 (sample SAMN12384729, study PRJNA508395) | human gut metagenome | isolation source: healthy gut I | host: Homo sapiens
TCAATGCCGTTCAGTTACGTATTGCTGGCAGATCGCTTTCTGGAATCAGGTGGAGCGTCCCGCGCAGCGTCCACGTTTTCAGCAGACCGGAAAAATCGCTGCTGCCCGTCCGGCTTTGCAGGGTATAGAGCGCATTGCGGAGGATTTGCGCCTGTGCGCGCGCCAAATCCGCCGCGATTTCGGCATTCGAGGCGCGCTGCGTCAAGAGGTGCTGCCCGCCGAGACGGCAGCGAAATCAGTTCCTTTATGTCGATAGAAATCGCCCCCATTGTCCATCAGTATACCATATTGCCTGATTTTTCCGGAAGGCGAACACGCAAAAAAAGCCCCCCGCCGGCGCGAACCGGCGAGGACTCCTTGCAACAGTTTTTTGTCAGGTGCGTTGGGGGATTAACCACGACGCGCTGCATACACTACTTCTCGCTGCAGTAGACAGGGCGATCTTCCTGGGCTGGGAAAGGAACCTTGGTGGGCTTGCCGCATTCAGCGCACGGCGTCGAACATCTCGCAGGTGCCACCGGCAGCAGGGCGGCTGGCCTTGCGCGCCTGACGGCACGCCTTGCAACGGGTAGGCTCGTTCTGGAAACCCTTTTCCGCGTAGAACGCCTGCTCACCGGCAGTGAAAACAAATTCATTGCCGCAGTCTTTGCAAACCAGCGTCTTGTCAGTGTACATGGTATTGGAACCCCCTGAATGATTTAGAATAGGCGAACCTTCGGCTGACCTGGTCTTTGACCCCACACTCGCCGTCTGGGAGGTTGCTCAACGCATCGTGCGCCCTCACCTCCTCTCGAAATGCTTCCGCATTCCGGACGGACTTACCTCTAAGCCACACCATGCTCCCAGCGCTTTGGCCGGATTACGTGGACCCCTTGGCCTGCGACTGACATCGACTTTACCTTCCAGGGCCAGAAGGGTTCAGCAGCGCTCATTAGCACCTGAGGAATTGAAAAAAAACGCAAAGACACATTTTTACAAGAAGCGATGATTTTCCTGTGCGACTGACGCAATCAGCGTCGTCACAGTATACGCCCGCCCGCCAGCTTCAGGGAACCACCCTGAAGGTGGGCGCGTACAGCCGTTCAGCACCGGAATGCGCACCCCTGCCGCCGTTAGCGGCCAGGTCGGGGAGCAGGAGTACGCGTGGCGCCAGCAGCTCCAGTGCGCCCGGCGGTGAGATCGCTGAATCCGCGTCTTCCAGAGCGCCTGCCGGATGCTCTTGTCCGGCGCGCCACTTTGAACATCTCATACCGGGTCAGGGATGCCGCTTTGTTGGCGCGGTGCGCTGCCCGCACTGTCGGACGCCTGACGACATCCACCGGCACCATGCCCCCGCTTTCCCTCAAATGCCCTTTGATGAAGGGGCGCGTCCATCTCTCGCCCCCAAATCCACGCCTCGTGGTTGCCCGGACATAGTAGCGCACGAACTGCGCGCTCAGGTACCGCATCAGCGATGAAAATGCGCTCCGTCGGACGATTGGCGTTGTAGCCGATCGTCGAGGCATATCTGCCAACCATCAACTGCATCGGCGCGCGAGGAAGCAACCATCGCCCGCCACGTCGTCCGCATTATCAGACCACGAATGAGTCCGTGACGACCACCAAAGAGCCCCACTCCCGCCGTCGAAAGCACAAGCGACTTTTGAGCCGTGTATCCACCCGGAATCAGCCGCTCATCGGCGCAGGAATTAATCGAGCCAGGCCAGGAGAATCGCCGCTACAGGCAGAATCACCGATGCTTTTTCCACATTTTCCTCAAACGCAACAGGCACTTCGGGAATCGCCGTCTTGCATCAATCAAATTGTCAAAGAAAGGCGTGCCATCCTCATTTCGGAGGATGCCATCCTTTCGAAATGCAGCGGCAGCGGCTTGGCAATCACGTAATTTGAGAATCTTTCGTCCATGCGCACGCTCTCTGGAACGACCAGCGAGAAGCCTGCCACGCCGTGCTTGTGCGCGCCCGGTTCGGCCGATACGAATCAAAATTTTTCGGCGGGCAGATCAAAATTGATGACTGCCTCCACGTCATCGACGCACGCCGCCGTCCGTCGCAATCAGAATGGGGAATTTTTCGCGCCGGAAGTCGTTCATGACCATTGCGCTGGCTCTGCTTCACGTCGCCGTGGATGCACTCCGCCTGATAGCCTTCCTTTTTGAGGCGCTCGGTCAGCCGGTCGGTCATAAACTTCGTGTTACAGAAAATCATGACGCGCTGGTAGACATCCGCATCCAGCAGATACAGCAGATGGTCAATCTTCTTGTTCTGTTCGGTCGAAATGACATACTGCGCAATCTGCGGCCGATCCTGCTTCGTCGCTTCTACGGTAACTTCAATCGGGTCATGCTGATATTTCCACGCAATCGTCAGCACGTCCTGATTCGTCGTCGCGGAGAACAGCACCATCTGCCGCTCGTCCGGCGTCGCTCGATGATGCGCGTCACGTCCTTGACAAAGCCCATGTTGAGCATCTCGTCCGCCTCGTCCAGCACCATCGTGTGGACGGCATTCAGATGGACGTTGCCGCGGTTCATGTGGTCAAGCAGACGACCGGGGGTTGCGACGAGAATCTGCGGTTTGCGCTTGAGCGCGGCAAGCTGCTTGGGAATCGGCTGTCCGCCGTAGAGCACAGCAATGCGGCAGCCCTTGATGTACTTGGCCAATTTGGTCAGTTCATCCCCGATTTGCAGCGCCAGTTCGCGGGTTGGCGCAAGTACCACTTCCTGAACTTCTGGTCCATTAAGCTGCACATATTCGAGCATCGGAATGCCGAACGCGCAGGTTTTGCCCGTGCCGGTTGGCGCGATTGCGTTCACGTCCGCGCCGGACATCATCAGCGGAATCGTCTTCGCCTGCACGGTCGATGGCGTCGTGAACCCCATGTCTTTGATGGCGCGCAGCACTTCTTTGGACAAATCCATCTCTTCAAACGAGGTGGGAAGCTGGTTCGTTTCGGACAAAATTTGCTCCTTCCCGGCTTCACTCATGGTATTCGTGAATCGCCTTGCTCAGCTGATCTGGGCAGGACGTGTTGCCGCGGCAGGGAATGCCTTCCAATCTCTGGGCAACTTCATCCGCTTTGCAGCCAATAACCATGCGCGCCAAGCCCTGCGTGTTGCCTTTGCAGCCGCCGATGAACTTGCAATGCGTGATGATACCGTTTTGAATCTCCAGTTCAATTTCGGACGAGCAAGTGCCGTGTGTTTTGTAGTGATACATCGTGTTTTCCTCCTGTGAATTGCATTTGATTTTTGCACCCTTCCTTTCTGCACGGCATAGCCTGATGCAGGGAGGTGGCGCGTGTGGAAGTTTATCTGGCGAGTGCAGCGGGACTGCTCTCATGGTGCGGCAAGTGGCGGAAAATCCCGACACCGCTGGCACATCCGACCCTGCTGGCCGCGTGCGGAGCGGATGTCGCGCTGGCTGATTCCGTCAACCGCTTGCTGTATCGTCAAGGGCGAATCAGCACGCTGCCGCCCGGCGTCGAGGTGCTTCGCTGCTGGCGAAATCAGCTGCTGACGCTCTCCAGTGAGACGAACTGTCTAACACTGTATGATGCACATGATTACCCGCTGGTTACATCGCCCGCTGGAATTCGCCCATGCGACTGCGCGGTCGTCGATTGCCAAGTAATCGTCTGCGGCTGTGAGGACAGCTGTTTGCACATCTTTTCCCTGCCGGATTTGCGGGAAATTGCTGCATATCCCGTTCCGGGTTGTCCGATGCGGGTCGCGGCGGATGGCGGAGTGCTCACCTGTCTGTCGCTGCTGAGCCCCGATCCGCCGCAAACGCTGCTTTTCCGCCTATGTCTGACAAGCGGCGATTTTGCGCCCGTCGCGCTGCTGCCCGGCTGGTGCGGCGCGGTAACAATTGTCGATGACCACACGATTTGGGCTGGCGTGGGCGAGCAGCTGCTGCATTTTCCTCTGGATTCCGTTGTGCCGGATGTACAATTAGGGGAATTCGGGTTGATTCGTTTCCTATCCTGCCAGCAGTCGAAGCTGCTGATTAGCGACCCGTGGGCAGGCCGCTGTTTGCTGATGGACACGACCCCGCCTTATGCGCCGCGTCAGCTGTATGCGGGCGAATGCGGGGGCTGCTGCTTTGCATCATGCAGAAAAGGGACGCTCCCCGACTGGAAAGCGTCCCTGAATGAACCTTAGATTACTCGATGACCTTAGCAACGACGCCGGAACCAACCGTGCGGCCACCTTCGCGGATAGCAAAGCGCAGGCCCTGCTCCAGAGCGATGGGGGTAATCAGGGTGATTTCCATGTCGATGTTGTCGCCGGGCATAACCATCTCCACGCCGTCGGGCAGCTTGATGCTGCCGGTCACGTCCGTGGTGCGGAAGTAGAACTGCGGACGATAGCCGTTGAAGAACGGCGTGTGACGGCCGCCTTCTTCCTTCGTCAGCACGTAAACCTGGCCGATGAAGTGCGTGTGCGGATGGATCGTGCCGGGCTTGGCCAGAACCTGACCGCGCTCGATCTCGTTGCGCTGCATGCCGCGCAGCAGCGCGCCGATGTTGTCGCCCGCTTCCGCCTGATCCAGCAGCTTGTGGAACATTTCCACGCCGGTAACGACGGTAGACTTCGGCTTGTCCATCAGGCCGACGATTTCAACCGTGTCGGACACCTTGACCGTGCCGCGTTCCACACGACCGGTGGCAACAGTGCCGCGGCCGGAGATGGAGAACACGTCTTCAACAGGCATCAGGAAGGGCTGGTCGGTCGCGCGCTTGGGTTCCGGAATGTAGTGGTCAACCGCATCCATCAGTTCCCAGATGCACTTGCACTCGGAGCGTTGTCCACGTCGGTGCCGCCGTTCTGGACATATTCCAGCGCCTTCAGGGCAGAACCCTTGATGATCGGGATCTCGTCGCCCGGGAAGTCGTAGCTGCTCAGCAGTTCGCGGATTTCCATTTCGACCAGCTCCAGCAGCTCTTCGTCGTCCATCATATCGGTCTTGTTCAGGAACACAACGATGTAGGGAACGCCGACCTGACGGGCCAGCAGGATGTGCTCACGGGTCTGCGGCATCGGGCCGTCCGGAGCAGACACGACCAGGATCGCGCCGTCCATCTGGGCAGCGCCGGTGATCATGTTCTTAACATAGTCGGCGTGGCCGGGGCAGTCAACGTGAGCGTAGTGGCGGGTAGCCGTCTCGTACTCAACGTGAGCGGTGTTAATCGTGATGCCGCGGGCCTTTTCTTCCGGCGCCTTGTCGATTTCGTCATAACGCATCGCCTGCGCTTCGCCCTTCTGGGACAGCGTCATGGTGATGGCGGCGGTCAAGGTCGTTTTGCCGTGGTCAACGTGGCCGATGGTGCCGATGTTAACGTGGGGCTTTTTGCGCTCGTAACGTTCCTTAGCCATTGGAATTTCCTCCTTTATGTTCGCGTAAAACTGCGAAGGTATCTTCGCTGCTTTCCGGCGGCAGATGCGGTTGTGGAGCAGGCGATGGGAATCGAACCCACAAGGCCAGCTTGGGAAGCTGGAGTTTTACCACTAAACTACGCCTGCATGTCCCGCATCAAGCCTAACCAGACTTGTCAGACAAGGTATATTGTAAACATTTAAGACCGGATTGTCAAGCCTTTCGGACAATTTTTCAGCGCGATTATGAAAAAAGTTTGTTCGTACTGAAAAACTGTCTGAAATTTGTCTGCGATTTTTGGTTCATTCGATGAACATCGCGTCTCCGAAGCTGAAGAAGCGGTACTTTTTCTGTACAGCTTCGCGGTAAACGTCCAGCGCCGTCTCGCGCCCCATGAAGGTGCTGACAAGCATCAGCAGGGTGCTCTGCGGCAGATGGAAATTGGTAATCAGGGCATCCACCGCCTTAATTTTCTTGCCGGGATAAATGAAAATCGCTGTGTCGCCCGCGCCGGGGTGCACGATACCATCCTCCGTCGCAACCGTTTCAATCGTGCGCACGGACGTTGTGCCGACACAAATCAGCCGTCCACCGCCAGCGCGAATGGCGTTGAGCGTGTTCGCCGCTTCCTCCGTCACCTGATACCACTCGCTGTGCATCACATGTTTGTCAACATCTTCCACCTGAACCGGGCGGAACGTCCCCAGCCCGACGTGCAGCGTCACCGGCACGATGGTCACGCCCTTGGCACGGATGCGTTCGAGCAGCTCCGGCGTGAAGTGCAGCCCCGCCGTCGGCGCAGCGGCAGACCCTTCATTTTTGGCGTAAACGGTCTGATAGCGGCTCTGATCCGCCAGCTTTTCGTGGATATACGGCGGCAGCGGCATCTCGCCCAGCCGGTCGAGCAGCTCCTCGAAAACGCCTTCATAATGGAAACGTACGATGCGCCCGCCGATCTCCGGCACACTTTCCAGAATCTCGCATTTGAGCAGTCCGCCGCCGAAAACACACGTCGTGCCGGGCTTCAGGCGGCGTCCGGGGCGGACAAGCGCCTCCCAGTCCGTCTGATTTTTCCGGCGCAGCAGCAGCACCTCCACCGGCACGCCCGTATCTTCCTTCTCGCCCAGCAGACGCGCGGGAATGACCTTCGTCTCGTTGATGACCAGCGCGTCGTTCGGGTTCAAATAGTCAATAATATCGTAGAAATGCTTGTCCTCGCGCTCGCCCGTCGCGCGATGCACCACCATCAGGCGGCTGTGGTCGCGCGGTTCGACCGGGGTCTGCGCAATCAGTTCTTCGGGCAATTCATAATCAAAATCGGATGTTTTCATAATAATTCACCTTATTTTCAATTGCATCAAATACGCTTTTTTCATCGCGCCGTCTTTCAGCACGAAAGCGTCCGGATGGACGCTGACGACGCGGAAGCCGACTTTCTCATACAGCGTCTGTGCGCGGCTGTCCTTGCGAATTCCTTCTTTTGATTCGCAATTCACGCTCACAGTTCCATTTTCAGCTGATTATTGTTCCCCTGCCCCGGCGGCGTGCGCTTCATGTGCTCCCACGCGGCGGGCGTGCACATTCTGCCGCGCGGCGTGCGCATCAGGAAGCCGAGCTGCATCAGGTACGGTTCGTAGACGTCCTCAATGGTCACGGCATCCTCGCCGGTTGTCGCCGCGAGGGTGTCCAACCCGACCGGGCCGCCGCCGAATTTGTCCATCATCGTGCCAAGGACGGCGCGATCCACCTTGTCCAGTCCCAGCTCGTCCACGCCCTGCATGGCAATCGCCTCCCGCGCGACATCAAGGCTGATGACGCCGCCGCCGCGCACCTGCGCGTAGTCGCGGACGCGTTTGAGCATCCGATTTGCGATTCGCGGCGTACCGCGGCTTCGGCGCGCAATCTCCATGATGCCTGCGTCCTCCGCGTCAATCTCCAGAATCGACGCGCTTCGGCGGACGATTTGCGCCAGTTCCTCCGGCTTGTACATTTCCAGCCGGAAGAGAATGCCGAAGCGGTCGCGCAGCGGGGCGGACAGCTGACCTGCGCGGGTTGTCGCGCCCACGAGCGTGAATTTCGGCACGGCGACGCGAATCGACCGCGCGGTCGGGCCTTTGCCAATCATGATGTCGATGGCAAAGTCCTCCATCGCGGGGTACAGCACCTCTTCCACCGAGCGGGAGAGGCGGTGAATTTCGTCGATGAACAGCACGTCCCCCTGATTGAGGTTCGCCAGAATTGACGCGAGGTCGCCGGGACGCTCAATCGCCGGGCCGGACGTAACGCGGATGTTCTGCCCCATTTCCGCCGCGACAATGGTCGCCAGCGTCGTTTTGCCCAGACCGGGCGGGCCGTAGAGCAGCATATGATCCAGCGCGTCATGGCGGGTAAGCGCCGCCTGAATGTAGATGCTCAGGCTGTCCTTAACCGCCTGCTGACCGACGTACTCCCGCAGGGTATGCGGGCGCAATGTCGTCTCCACCGCGCTGTCTTCGGGCTGAAAGTCGCCCGTCACCAATCTCTCTTCCACTTTTTATCCTCACATTCCCGCCATTGCGCGCAGCGCCAGCCGAATCAGTTCATCCGCCGGGGCATCCTTGTCCTCCACATGCGACAGGGCATCGCGCGCCTCGATGGCGGAGTACCCCAGCGCCGTCAGCGCCTCGATGGCCTCGGCGAAATTATCCGCCGCCGCGCCTGATGTCGGCGTGGCCGTCTTGCCCGTCGGCTGATTGATATCCGCCTGCGTGACCTTATCTTTGAGTTCCAGCGCGATTCGCTGCGCCGTCTTTTTGCCGATGCCCGGCGCGCGGGAGAGGGCGTTGACATCCCCCAGCAGAATCGCGAGGTTCAAGTCGCGCAGGGGCATAGCGCCGAGCAGGCCGAGCGCGGTTTTTGCGCCGACACCGCTGATGCCCGTGAGCGAAAGGAAGAGCTGCTTTTCCTCCTTTGTTGCGAAGCCGAAGAGTTCCATCGCGTCTTCGCGGACGGAAAGGTAGGTATAGCAGCGCATTTTCTCGCCCATCGGCGGCGCTTCCTGCAAGGTGGTCATGGAGCAGTTGAGCTGATAGCCGATGCCGCCAGCTTCAAGGACTAAGGAATTGGTCGTTTTTTCGCACACGCGACCTTCGATAAATGCGTACATGGTGGTTATCTCCTTGGGTAGAAATAAACGTGAGAGAAAATATAGTCGAACAGTAACTATAAAGCCTTCCAATAAAAATCGAGTATGGGAGTGTGCAGCCCGAAGGGGTCAAGGGGGCGACCGCAGACTTCGTCTGTTTCTATTGCCCCCTTGTCGCCTCCGCAGAGGCGAAACCCTCTGCTTGCGGAAAAGACCGGCTATGGTCGAAAGTCATGCAATCCGGTCGCGCCCATCTGGCGCGACAATGTTGCGTTGAGGGATAGAGCAGCTTGGGGGCGCTCCTGCGGGAGCGCAAAGTTACTGGCAGGGACGCTTCGCTGCCTGCGCCTTGTTGGCTGTTCCCTTTGAGTAGTTTTGACGAGCAACGGTTGGGGCGTTGCCCCAAACCCCACAAGGGGCGCCGCCCCTTGACCCTGCAAGGGGGAATCCCCCCTTGACCCCTCCGCGCGATTGAGTTGACTTCTTCTTCATACTCCTTCCGCGTGGAGCGCTTTGCCCTTCCCCTCCCCCTATTTCATCCTGAATTGTTCCTTCGCCGCGCCACACTGGCAATGCGTTATCGCACACGCAATCGCATCCGCCGCGTCATCCGGCTTCGGTATCTCCTTCATCCCCAGCAGCAGCTTCACCATCTGCTGAATCTGCTTCTTATCTGCCTTCCCATACCCCGTCACCGCCTGCTTAATCTGCATTGGCGTATACTCATACAGGCTCTCCGTATACTCCGCCGCGCTGATAATCGCCGCGCCGCGCGCCGCCCCAACCATCAGCGCCGTCGTGACGTTCCGCGCAAAGAACAGCTCCTCAAACGCCACGTCGTCCGGATGATAGATGTTCACGAGGTCGCGTACACCCAATTGCAGTGCCCGCAAGCGGTGTTGCATCGGCACACCCGCCTGCGTTTCCACACAGCCGTAGCCAAGCAGACGCATCCGTGCGCCCTGCGCCTCCACCACGCCCCAGCCCATCAGCGCATAGCCGGGGTCAATGCCTAAGACAATCATTGCGACCTCCTGTTATATAGATGGCGCTTCCGAACATAAGCTCCATCTATTGCAGGGAAGTTTCGCCTCTGCGGAGGCGACAAGGGGGCATTCCGATTGCCCCCTTGACCCCTTCGGGCGACCTTCCGTTAAGATAGGATTCTATGTTCGCTCTTTATGATACCGCTTCTTTCGCCCCGTGTCAACCGAACACACGAAATTCATTCAACTTCTCCCCGCAAGGCTTGACGAATTCGCCGATTCACGGTACAATGAAGCAGATGGAAACCCCTTTCCCATTTTGCACGATTTCGGTACATTAACGAGGAGGAATTTTCCGATGAAGTATGTTCTTGGTATTGACCTTGGCACGTCCGGCACGAAAACGGTGCTGTTCGACCAGTATGGCACGGCGGTCTGCTCCGCGCTGGTGGAGTATCCGCTGTATCAGCCGCACAATGGCTGGGCGGAGCAGAAGCCGGAGGACTGGTATCATGCGGCGGTGGACACCATCCGCAGCGTGCTGACGAAGTCCGGTGTGGATAAGAAGGATGTCGTTTCGATGGGCATCAGCGGTCAGATGCACGGTCTGGTCATGCTGGATGAAGCAGGGAACGTCCTGCGCCCGTCTATTATCTGGTGCGACCAGCGCACGGCGGCGGAGTGCGACCAGATTCACGAAATTGTCGGCCGCGATCAGCTGATTTCCATTACGGCAAATCCCGCGCTGACTGGCTTCACGCTGTCAAAGCTGCTGTGGGTGCGCAACCATGAGCCGGAAGTGTACGCCAAGTGCCGCCACATCCTCCTGCCGAAGGACTATGTGCGCTATATGCTGACCGGCGATTTCGCGACTGAAGTCAGCGACGCATCCGGGATGCAGATGCTGGATGTGCCGAACCGCTGCTGGTCGGAGAAGCTGCTGAACATGCTGAACATCGACCCGTCGCTGCTGGCGAAGGTGTACGAATCCTGCGAAGTGACGGGCCATATCTCCAAGGCGGCGGCGGAGCTGACCGGGTTGAGTGAAGACACGCTGGTCGTCGGCGGCGCGGGCGACAACGCGGCGGCGGCTGTCGGCACGGGTGTTGTCGAGGACGGGCGCGCGTTCACCACCATTGGCACGTCCGGCGTTGTGTTTGCCCACACGGACAAGCTCGCCATCGACCCCAAGGGGCGTGTGCACACGTTCTGCTGCGCTGTGCCGGGCGCATGGCACGTCATGGGCGTGACGCAGGCGGCGGGTCTGTCGCTGAAGTGGTTCCGCGACAACTTCTGCATGGCGGAGAAGGAAGCCGCCGCGCTCATGGGCGAAGACCCCTACAACCTGATGAACAAGCAGGCGGCGCAATCCCCCATCGGCGCGAACAAGCTGCTGTATGCCCCCTACCTGATGGGCGAACGCACCCCGCACCTTGACGCGGACTGCCGCGGCATGTTCTTCGGCTTGAGCGCAATGCACACGCGCCGCGACCTGCTCCGCGCGGTCATGGAGGGCGTCACCTACTCGCTGAAGGACTGCCTGAATGTGCTGGCGGAAATGGGTGTTGCGCCTGAAACGATGCTGGCTTGCGGCGGCGGCGGCAAGAGTCCGCTGTGGCGGCAGATGCTGGCGGACGTGTTCCAGATGCCGGTTGCGACGACGGTGAACACGGAAGGTCCGGCGCTGGGCGTGGCAATTCTGGCGGGCGTCGGCGCGGGACTGTACGCGAGCGTGCCGGAAGCGTGCCGGGCGATGATTCATGTGAATCCGGCGCAGAACCCGATTGCGGAGAATGTGCCGCAGTATGAGAAGGTGTATGCGCTGTATACGAAGCTGTATCAGGCGAATAAGGGGCTGTATAAGGAATTGGCGAAGCTGTAAGGGCTGATTGCTTCGGGACGCCAAAGCGCAGCACGCGGAAGGAGTATGGCAGCGAAACCAACTCAATCGCGCGAAGGGGTCAAGGGGCAATTGCCCCTTGCGGAGTCCAGAGGCGGCGCCTCTGGTGGGGCTTGGGGCAACGCCCCAACTGTTCCACGGGCGACCAGTTATGCCAAACGCGCTCAACAAAGGGCGCAGGCAGCGAAGCGTCCCTGCCAGTAACTTTGCGCGTCCGCAGACGCGTCCCCAAGCTGCTCTTTCAACCTATTCAACATTGTCGCGCCAGATGGGCGCGACTGACCAGCATCGGGAGAAGTCGTTTTCTCTCGCTGCTGGTCTTTTTCGTTACTTGAGGGCGCGTCTGAGGACGCGCAAAGTTACTGGCAGGGACGCTTCGCTGCCTGCACCTTGTTGACTTTTCCTTTTGAATTGATTTGACGAGGAACCGTTGGGGCGTTGCCCCAAACCCCAGCAGGGACGCTGTCCCTGCACCCTGCAAGGGACATTGTCCCTTGACCCTTTTTCGCGATTGAGTTGGTGACACTCTCATACTTCTTCCGCGTGCGTCTTTTTTGGTGCTTCGCCTATGCGGTTGTTCCCCCATTCAAAAAGCCGCCGCGTTTTGCCCGCAGCGGCTATTGTTATCCACAAAGATTCCACATTTCGTGCACTTATTCCACATCCATGTCCTCGAATGCTTCCAGCCCCTTCTTTGCCTCCGCCTTCGCGTCGCCGTGGCGGACGAAGCACATCGTGACGAAGCTCAGGGCGGAGAAAATTGCAGCATAAGGGAAAAGCACGCGGTAGTCGATGGCGCGCATCAAAGAACCCGCGGCAATCGGCGTGACGACCTGCGCAACCATCGAAAACGTGTAGTAGTAGCCCGTGAAGCGCCCGATGTCGCTGCCGCGGCACATTTCCACTACCATCGGCAGAGAGTTGACGTTAATCGCCGCCCACGCCAGACCGACCAAGGCGAAAACGACGTACATCACCGGGGTGATAACGCTCGACGTGCAGGTAAGGACGAAGCCGAGCAGGAAGCAGAGCGTCAGCAGGGCAACGCCAAGCTGAATCGTCCGCTTGCGCCCGATTTTCGCCGCCAAAGCGCCAATCGGGATGTAGGAGCAAATCGCGCCCGCCGTCGCGACGAGCAGGCACGTTGATGCGCCGCCCAAGCCCTCGCCCATCACCTGCTCAATGTACTTCGTGAACCACGTCGTCACGCCGTTGTAGGCGATAAACCAGAGCGAAATGGACGCCAGCAGGAAGGTCAATGACCGCTTGACCTCCTTTGGCAGCACTTCGTTGCCCGATTCATCCTTCGCGGCGAGGTTCCAATCCGGGTGCTGCTTCTCCAGTGCGCGGTTCTCTTCGGACAGCCTCTTTTCCTTCACCGTCAGCGCCAGCACAAGCACCGATACTGCCATAATCAGCGATACGATGATAAACAGCGGCTGATAATCTATATGTCCCGCCACCTTGCGCGACGCGGGGTACAGCACTGCCGCCAGCGCCAGATACAGAATGCCGCCGACCGCGCCCATCAGGTTGATGACGGCATTGCCGCGGCTGCGCAGTGGCTTCGGGGTCACATCCGGCATCAGCGCCACCGCCGGGGAGCGGTACACGCCCATCGCAACGAGCAGCAGCGCCAACACCGCGATGAACAACCCCAAAATCAGCGGCGAGGGCGACGCGGCATAGGCGTTGTCCAGCACGGGCAGCAGGTTCATCAGTATGACCGCCGCCGCTGTGCCGCCGATGATGTAGGGCATCCGGCGGCCAATGCGCGTGTTCGTCTTATCCGACAGAGCACCGAAGAGCGGCAGCAGGAACAGCGCCAGCACATTATCCGCCGCCATGACCGCGCCCGCAATCGTCTCGTTCAGGTGGAAAGTATCCGTCAGAATCAGCGTCATCACGCTGTCATACATCTGCCAGAACGCGCAGATGGACAAGAACGCGAGGCCGACCAGGATGGTGCGCTTGTTGTTGAGCTTCACGGCAAATTTCGCCCCTTTATTAATACTATTTCCAGATAAGAATGCGCCAAGATGCGCCGCGAATTTTTCATTCTGGCTAACGTGAATGGAACGCAGCGTAGCAGCGCTACGCTAAGTGGAATGAGCGGACGCCAGAAGGGAAAAGGCGCAAGCAGATGGCGCAGGTGAATCTGGAAATAGTATAAATCATCCGCTCCAGTCTACCACGTTTTGCGCTGAATGTCCATGCGTTCACACAGATTTCGTTTTTCCTTTGCGGAATTCTTACGCTTGCGCATTTTTTCCTTTACGAAACCGATTTTCCGTTGTATAATAAGAAATGGTACTCGATAAAGAGGAGGCGAACGGAGCATGGAGACGGGCAAACGATGCCTGATTGTCGTGGACTACCAGAAGGACTTTGTGGACGGTTCTCTCGGCTTTGAGAAGGCAGTCACGCTTGACCACGGGATTGCTGAGAAAATCCGCCTGTATCACAGCCGCGGCGACGACGTGATGTTCACGCTGGATACGCACAATGACGACTACCCGACCACGCAGGAGGGGAAAAATCTCCCCGTGCCGCACTGCATCGCCGGAACGCCTGGACACCGCCTGTTCGGGGAAACAGCGGCGTGCCGCCAAAAGCAGGACATGGTGTTCTTCAAGCCGTCTTTCGGCTCGATGGAGCTGACCTGCTACCTGCGCACGCACCCGTATCAGGAAATCGAGCTGGTCGGCGTGGTCACGAACATCTGCGTGATTTCAAACGCTGTGCTGTGCAAGGCAGCGCTGCCGGAAGCGCGCGTGTCCGTGGATGCGTCGCTTTGCGCGTCCAATGACGAGGCGCTGCACGAAAAGGCGCTCGATGTGATGCGCGGACTGCAAATCAATGTGACAAATTTCGACAAATAAGATAGAACAGGATGGGCAAAGCAATGGCAAATCGACCGCAGGAAAACCCGACGATGCTCTGTGATTTCTATGAACTCACGATGGGCAACGGCTACTACCGCAACGGTTTCTACAAGCGCAATGTGTATTTCGACGTGTTCTTCCGCAACGTGCCTGACGGCGGCGGTTTCGCGATTGCCGCGGGGCTGGAGCAGATTGTCGAGTACATCCAGCAGCTGCATTTCTCTGATGACGATATTGCTTATCTGCGCAGCAAGGGAATTTTCGACGAGGGATTCCTCAATTACCTCAAGAATTTCAAGTTCCACGGCGATATTTACGCCGTCCCGGAAGGCACGCCCGTGTTCCCCGGCGAACCGCTGCTGACCGTCCGTGCGCCCGCGATTGAGGCGCAGCTGATTGAAACGTATCTGCTGCTGGAGATTAACCACCAGTCGCTGATTGCAACGAAGGCGAACCGCATCGTCCGCGCGGCGCAGGGACGCGCTGTGCTGGAATTCGGCTCCCGTCGCGCACAGGGCGCGGATGGCGCGGTCATCGGCGCGCGCGCGGCGTACATCGGCGGCGTGGCAGGCACGGCGTGCACGCTGACGGACGTGCTCTACGGCGTTCCGGCGGGCGGCACGATGGCGCACTCGTGGGTGCAGATGTTCCCACGGAATACGACGCCTTCAAGACCTACTGCGAGCTTTACCCCGACAACGCGATGATGCTGGTTGACACCTACAACACGCTCAAATCCGGCGTACCGAACGCTATCCGCGCGTTCA
>VOFJ01001575.1_pt1 | contig 15037 bp, 30 predicted proteins | sample 5384081 | NCBI WGS metagenome assembly VOFJ01 (sample SAMN12384729, study PRJNA508395) | human gut metagenome | isolation source: healthy gut I | host: Homo sapiens
TCTTTGTTCAGTTACACGTATTGCTAATTGACCCATAAAAAGGTTTTATATACGTAACTTCTGAGACATTTACTAATGAACTTATCGAATCGGTTAAGACTAACAAGAACACTGAATTCAGAAACAAATACCGTAATATTGACGTTCTTCTTATTGATGATATTCAATTTATAATAGGAAAGGTTTCTACTCAGGGAAGAATTTTTCAATACCTTTAATGACCTTTTATCTTTTAGGAAAACAGATTGTTATATCTTCTGATAGACCACCTAAGGAAATGGAAACTCTTCCTGACAGATTAAGAACACGTTTTGAAAGCGGACTTCCGGTAGATATCCAGATTCCTACATATGAAACTAAGATGGCTATTATTAATAAGAAGTCTGAAGCTTTAGGAATTGATTTTCCTTATGAAGTTAAAGATTATGTTGCAACTAATATTACTTCAAGTATCAGGGAGCTTGAGGGAGCGCTTACCAAGCTTTCAGCTTATTCTAAGCTTTCCCACACACCGCTTACTGCAGAGTTTGCTGAGAATACACTTAAGGATCTTATATCTCCTTACTCTAAGAAAGAGATTACACCAGAACTTATAATTGATGTAGTTGCTGAACATTTCCACATTAAGCCTGAAGATATAATATCTCATAAGAGAAGTGCTGATATAGCTTTTCCAAGACATATTGCAATGTATCTGTGCAGGCAGATGACACAGACTCCTCTTGAAGCTATAGGTAAAAGCTTTAGGTGGTAGAGATCATTCTACTATATTATATGGTTCAGAAAAGATTGCTAAAGAAACAGCTAATAATGAAACTACCAAGAGCACTATTGATATATTAATAAAGAAGCTTTAATCCTTCTTAAAAAGTTTTCCACAATGGTTTTAGGATAATTTGTTAATTAGATGTTATTTTTATGTTGAATGTTCTTTATAACTTTTTTTAGATTTATGTATATTTTTTAAACTTTAATTTTTCACATACATTGAACATTAAATTTTGTGTTTTCTTAACATGGTTATTATTTTCATATATCCAGTGTTTTTAAGGCATTACATACTTTTTAACAATTTAACAACCCCTAAGACTACGGCTACGGCATTTTATATATTTATATATAGCTCTTCTCCACTACAATTTTATCGAAAGGAAGTTATCAACATGAAATTAGTTTTTACTAAATCTAACTTAAACAAAGCTGTAGGTATCGTAATGAAAGCTGTACCTACAAGAACTACTATGAATATTCTTGAATGTATTCTTATTGATGCTACTACCAATGAAATCAAGTTCACAGGTAATGATATGGAACTTGGCATTGAAACTATAGTAGAAGGTGAAATTATAGAAAAAGGTAAGATTGCCATAGATGCTAAGCTTTTTTTCTGAAATTGTAAGAAAGCTTCCTGATAATGATATTACTTTAACTACTGATTCAAATAATAATGCACTTATTACATGTGAAAAAGTAAATTTAATATAGCAGGAAAATCTGGAGAATGATTTTTCTTACCTTCCTGCTATTATTAAAGATAAGATGATTACACTTTCCCAGTTCCAGTTAAAGGAAGTTATTAATCGAACAATATTCTCTATTGCTATTAATGATAATAATAAAATGATGACAGGTGAACTTTTTTGAAGTAAATGAAGGTACACTTAAAGTTGTAGGTCTTGATGGTCACCGAATTGCTATCCGTAATATTAAGCTTGAAGGCGCATCGATGACGTAAGAGTAGTTATTCCAGGTAAGACTCTTCAGGAAATAAGCAAAATTCTTAATGCTGATGCTGAAAGTTTTGCTAATATTTACTTTACTAACAATCATGTATTATTTGAATTTGACCAGACTCATGTTGTTTCTAGACTTATAGAGGGTGATTATTTTAAGATTAGTCAGATGCTTTCTAACGATTATGAAACTAAAAAGTATCTATTAATAAAAAAGAATTTCTTGATTCTATTGACAGAGCTAATCTTCTTATAAGAGAAGGAGATAAGAAGCCAATTATTATTAATATATTAAATGGTTTATTACAGGTAAATGTTAACTCTGCAATTGGAGCTCTTAACGAAGATATTGATATTGATAAAGAAGGTAAGGATATTATGATTGGTTTTAATCCTAAGTTCCTTATGGATGCATTAAGAGTTATCGATGATGAAAATGTGACTATGTATCTAGTTAATCATAAATCACCTTGCTTTATCAGAGACAAGGAAGAGAATTATATTTATCTTATACTTCCTGTTAACTTCACAGCTTAACAAGAGAAAAGGAAAGTTATGGAAGAAATAATTTTAAGAGATGATTTCATCAAACTTGGACAGGCAATTAAAGCTGCCGGATTAGTTGAATCAGGTGTTGAAGCCAAGATTGTTATTCAGGATGGTGAAGTTAAGGTTAATGGCGTTGTTGAAACACAGCGTGGAAAAAACTTTTGGCGGAGAAGTTGTAGAATACAACGGCTCCAGTATTCTTATAAAAAAAAATAGGTGTTAATGTGATAGTCGAATCTGTTGAGTTAAAGGATTACAGAAATTATGAATTTCTGGATATGAATTTCAATGAGCATGTAAACATAATATATGGTGACAATGCCCAAGGGAAAGACTAACATATTAGAATCAATATATATGTGTTCAACTTCTAAGTCACATCGTGGCAGTAAAGACAGAGAAATAATCAGATTTGGAGAAGATGAATCGCATATTAAACTAAATGTCTTAAAGCATGGTATGAAATACCGCATAGACATGCACCTTAAGAAGAATAAAACCAAGGGTATAGCAGTTAATGGTATTCCCTATAAAAAAGCTGTTGAACTTTTTGGAATTATTAATATTGTTTTCTTTTCTCCGGAAGATCTTAATATTATAAAAAAAACGGTCCTTCAGAGAGAAGAAGATTTGTTGATATGGAACTTAGCCAGCTTGACAAGATATATCTTAGTAACCTTGTTAATTACAACAAAGTACTTAATCAGAGAAACAGCAGCTTGTCAAAGATATAGCATTTTCACCATCAGAACAGCTGATGCAGACTCTTGATATATGGGACATGCAGCTTGTTAAGTATGGAAGCCTTATTATTAAAGGCAGAAAAAGTTTCATAGAAAAGATTAACACAATAATCAGTGATATTCATTCCAGACTTACTGGTGGTATTGAGAATATTAAAGTATGTTATGTTCCTGATGTTGATGTGAATGATTTTGAAGAAGAAGTAAGAAATTCAAGACAAAAAGGATATTAAATACAAGGTTACAGGTAAAGGACCTCATAAGGACGATCTTTATATTTTTAATCAATGACAATGATGTGAGAAAATATGGTTCACAGGGACAACAAAGAACAGCTACACTTTCTCTTAAATTATCTGAGATAGAACTTGTGAAACTTGTAATTAAAAGATACTCCGGTACTTCTTCTTGATGATGTTTTGTCTGAGTTAGACAGTAACAGACAGAATTTTCTGATAAACAGCATAGGAGATATACAAACGATTGTTACATGCACCGGACTTGAAGAGTTTATTAATAACAGAATGAATATCAACAAAATATTTAAAGTAACAGATGGTCATGTAGTTAATGAGAATTAATTACATTTTGCTTTGTAAAACAAGGAGGAATTAAAGTGGCAGATCAGAATGCAGAGAAGAATTATGGTGGAGACCAGATTCAGGTACTCGAAGGTCTTGAAGCTGTAAGAAAAAGACCTGGTATGTATATTGGAAGTACATCAGGAAGAGGACTTCATCATCTTGTGTATGAGATAGTTGATAATGCAATTGACGAAGCTTTAGCAGGTTTTTTGTACACATATTGAAGTTATGATTAATAAAGATAACTCTATCACTGTAATTGATAATGGTAGAGGTGTACCTGTTGATATTAATCATAAGACAGGAAGACCTGCCATTGAAGTTGTATATACCGTTCTTCATGCCGGAGGAAAATTCGGTGGTGGAGGATATAAGGTATCAGGAGGACTTCACGGTGTTGGTGCATCTGTAGTTAATGCTTTGTCTGAATGGCTTGAAGTTCAGGTAAGAGAAATGGACACATTTATCAGCAGAGATACGAAAGAGGAAAAGATATGTTATGACCTTAAGATAGTAGGTGACTGCGATATTGAGGATACAGGGAACTCAGGTTACTTTTCTTCCTGATTCAGAGATTTTTCAGGAAACAACTGTATTTGAATTTGATATTCTTATGCACAGATTAAGAGAAATGGCATTTCTTACTAAGGGAATCAAGATTACTCTTTACAGATTTAAGAGAAGGTCTTGAGCAGCAGAAAAGTATTCCATTATGAAGGTGGTATCAAAGGAATTTGTTCAGTATCTTAATAAGAGTAAAGAACCATTTTATACAGCCAGATTATTTATTGTGAAGGTGTGAAAAGACAATGTTCAGGTTGAAGTAGCATTCCAGCATAATGATGGATACAATGAGGTTGTCGATTCATTTGTTAATAATATTAAGACACACCTGAAGGTGGTACACATCTGACTGGTTTCAGAAATTCACTGACTAAGACTTTTTAATGATTATGCAAGAAAGAATAAGATTTTTAAAAAGGATAGTGATCCGGGACTTTCAGGTGATGATATAAGAGAAGGTCTCACAGCAATCGTATCTGTTAAGATTGAGGATCCCCAGTTTGAAGGACAGACTAAGCAGAAGCTTGGTAAACAGTTGCAAGAGGTGCAGTTGACAGTATAGTAAGTGAACAGCTTACTTACTTTTTGAGCAGAATCCTGACGGTTGCAAAATCTATATGTGAAAAATCGTTGCTTGCACAGCGAGCGAGAGAAGCAGCAAGAAAAGCGAGAGATTTAACCAGAAGAAAGACTGCACTTGAAGGAACTTCACTTCCAGAAAAGTTAGCTGATTGTTCAGATAAAGATCCTAAGAATTGTGAGATATTTCATCGTTGAGGGAGATTCAGCCGGTGGTTCTGCAAAGACTGCAAGAAGCCGTGCAACACAGGACTATCCTCCCACTTCGTGGTAAAAATTCTTAACGTTGAGAAAGCAAGACTTGACAGAATACTTGGAAATGCTGAGATCAAAGCTATGATCACTGCGTTTGGTACAGGTATTCATGAAGATTTTGATATCAGCAAGCTTCGTTATCACAAGATTATTATTATGACGGATGCCGATGTAGATGGTGCACATATTGCAACACTTCTTCTCACATTCCTGTACAGATTCATGCCCGATCTTATAAGAGAAGGCCATGTATATCTTGCACAGCCACCACTTTATAAAGTTGAGAAGAATAAAAAAAAGTGTGGTATGCCTATAATGATGATGAGCTTAATGCAATCATGACTGAGATTGTAAGAGACCAGAATAATAAAGTCCAGAGATATAAGGGACTTAGTGAGATGGAAGCAGAGCAGTTATGGGAAACAACAATGGACCCACACAAGAGAGTATTATTAAGAGTTAATATGAATGAAGATGATGATTCAGAACTTGATGTAACATTCTCAACACTTATGGGTGACAAGGTAGAGCCAAGAAGAGATTTCATAGAAGCAAATGCTAAGTTTGTAAAGAATTTGGATATCTAACAAAGCCATGCACAAAAAAATTATAAATATGACCGTATGCTTGCATACATGGGCATATTTTTATATTTTTGAGTTGTATGTGGCGATTAGCCACATAAGTAAATCGTAGGATTTTACGATGGCGATGTAGATTTTACGAATGCGCGTGATTAGATTTATGCATGGCGTATTCCAGATTTTACACATTGCGTTAATTAATAACTTCACGGAAAGGGAATTATAATAATGGATGAACATATCTTTGATAAAGTTCAAGAAGTCGATATGCAGAAAACCATGGAAAACTATTATATAGATTATGCCATGAGCGTTATCATTGCCAGAGCCCTGCCGGATGTCAGAGACGGTCTGAAGCCGGTACAGAGAAGAATTCTATATTCAATGATAGAACTTAATAACGGACCTGACAAGCCACACAGAAAAAATGTGCCCGTATCGTTGGTGATACAATGGGTAAATTCCATCCACATGGTGATTCATCAATTTATGAGGCATTAGTAAAGCTGGCTCAGGATTTCAATACAAGATATCCACTTGTTGACGGACATGGAAACTTTGGTTCTGTTGATGGAGACGGAGCTGCAGCCATGAGATATACAGAGGCGAGACTCAGCAAAATCTCAATGGAGATGACAAGAGATATTAACAAAGATACTGTAGATTTCATACCAAACTTTGATGAGACAGAAAAAGAACCATCAGTTCTTCCGTCAAGATATCCTAATCTTTTAGTAAATGGTACATCAGGTATTGCCGTAGGTATGGCTACTAATATTCCACCTCATAACTTAAGAGAAGTTATAGGTGCTGTTGTAAAAGATGATTGACAATAAGGTGGAAGAAGACAGAGACACAACAATTGAGGAAATTCTTGATATAGTTAAAGGTCCTGATTTCCCTACAGGTGGAACAATTCATCGGCAAGTTGGGAATTGAAGAGGCTTACCGTACAGGAAGAGCCAAGATAAAGGTAAGAGCTGTAACAAATATTGAGCCAATGAATAATGGAAAGCAGAGAATTATCGTAACAGAACTTCCATACATGGTAAATAAAGCAAAGCTTATCGAGAAAATAGCAGAGCTTGTAAAAAGAAAAGATAAGAAGATTGATGGAATCACAGATTTAAGAGATGAATCTGACAGAGAGGGTATGAGAATTGCCATTGAGTTAAGAAGAGATGTCAATCCTAACATAATTTTAACCAGTTATATAAACACACACAGTTACAGGATACATTTGGTGTAATCATGCTTTGCATTAGTAGATAATCAGCCAAAGGTGCTTAACCTGTATGACATGTTAAAGTATTACCTTCTTCATCAGGAAGAAGTCGTTACAAGAAGAACAAAGTTTGATCTTAATAAGGCAGAAGAAAGAGCCCACATTTTAGAGGGCTTAATGATTGCTTTAGATAAATATAGACAGAGTTATATCAATAATCAGAGGTTCTGCAAATGTACAGATTGCCAAGGAAAGCTTAATAGCTGAATTTGCACTTTCAGAAGCACAGGCTCAGGCTATCGTAGATATGCGTCTGAGAGCTCTGACCGGTCTGGAAAGAAGCAAGCTTGAAGCTGAGTTGAAGGAACTTCATGAAAAAGATTAAAGAATACAAGGCAATTCTTGCAGATAAGAAGTTGCTTCTTGGAGTTATCAAGACTGAAATTTCAGAGATAGCAGACAAGTATGGTGATGACAGAAGAACTTCTATCGGATATGATGAATACGATATTTCAATGGAAGACCTTATTCCAGATGAACCATGTGTTATTGCAAGAACTAACTTGGGTTATGTAAAGAGAATGACACCTGATAACTTTAAGAGCCAGCAGCGTGGTGGTAAGGGAATAAAGGGAATGCAGACAATTGATGATGATTATATCAAAGATTTATTCATGACAACATCACATCATGTACCTTACATTTTTTACTAACACAGGACGAGCTTATAAGTTAAAGGCTTATGAAATTCCTGAAGCATCAAGAACTTCAAGAGGAACTGCAATAATTAATCTTTTTACAGTTAGCACCGGGTGAGACAATCACAGCAGTAGTTCCTGTTAAAATTGATACACTTCAGGATACAGATTACCTGTTTATGGCAACTAAGAAGGGTATAGTTAAAAAAAGACACCTGTTAAAGATTTTGCCAATATAAGAAAGACAGGAATCCAGCAAGAATTAACTTAAGAGAAGATGATGAACTTATAGAAGTTAAACTTACAGATGATCAGGCAGAGATTCTTATGGTAACAATGCTTGGACAGTGTATAAGATTTAAGGAAACAGATGTAAGACCTACGGGACGTTCAGCAATGGGTGTTATAGGTATGAGTCTTATGGATGAGGATGAAGTTGTTGGTGTTCAGGTAAGTACCTATGGGAGATACTATGCTTATAGTTTCTGAAAATGGTATGGGTAAGAGAACAGACATTGACGAGTATACAGTTCAGCATCGTGGTGGTAAAGGTGTAAAATGTTACAAGATAACAGAAAAGACAGGTAATGTCGTAGGAGCTAAGGCTGTAGATGATTCAAGAGAAGTAATGCTTATTACAACAGAAGGAATTATAATCAGACTTCAGTGTTCAGATATATCTAATCTTGGAAGAATAACATCAGGTGTTAAACTTATTAACCTTGATGAAGGAATTAAAGTAGCAACAATTGCCAAAGTAAGGAAGCAGCCTGCTGATGAAGATGGTAAGGATGCAGAGGGCTTTGAAGAAGACACAGATAAAACAGTAGAATCTGAAGATTAATCTTAAGGAAACTGCCACATTTATATATGTGACGGTTTCCTTTTTTAGCAGGAGATAACATGGCTTTAATTAATATTAATTATGAATCAAAAACACTTGGTATGCCCGTTATGATTAATGCAATTATTCCTCAGGGAAGAGGCAGTTATAAGACTTTATATCTTCTTCATGGAATGGGAGGAGATTATACAACATGGATTACGAAATCCAGAGTGGCAGATTATGTAGATAATACTGATATAGCGGTCATAATGATTTCAGGTGATAACAAATGTTATGTTGATAATGTACATGGAAGAAAATATTTTACATTTTTAACAGAAGAACTTATAGAAACCTGTACTAACTGGTTTGGATTATCATGTGACAGAAAAGACCGTTACATAGCAGGAATGTCAATGGGTGGATATGGAGCAGTACATGCTGCACTTATTAAGCCTGATGTATATGGCAAGGTGTTCTCATATTCGGGACTGCTTGATATAGAGAAAAGATTTGACAACCCACAGGGAATAAACACATATCAGATATTTGGAGACAGGGGAAATTTATCAGATAACCGATTTGATATAATGAACTGTTTAAAAGAGAATAATTTCAAGACAAATGTGGAAAATTATCCGGAATTTTACATCAGATGTGGATTATATGATCAGATACTTCCAATGAGCAGACAATGGAATAAATATGCATCAGATGCAGGACTTAAAGTGAATTATTATGAAACTGCTGGTAATCATGATTTTATTTTCTGGGATAAATGCATACATGAGACAGTTAATATAATAAAAGAGCAGTCGTACAGGATGGAGGATATATATGGCAACAGTAATGAATATTAATCATTTTTCTATATATCTTAAGCGTAATATGGAATGCACAGTTATTCTCCCATCAGATATGAAAAAATGATGAGAAGCTTCCTGTATTATGGTTATATCATGGAAGCAGTGGTGATAATACTGTATGGCTGTATCATTCACCAATAACAGAATATGTTGATGAGGGCAGGTTTGCAGCAGTACTTCCAAATGTGCAGAATTCATGCTATGTTAATATGAATATTGGAGATAAGTATGAGTCATATGTTGGAAAAGAATTATTCAATATAATTATGAATATGTTTCCATGTCTTTCTGATAAAAAAGAGAGAATAATTACGTATCAGGATTTTCTAATGGTGGATACGGCTGTCTTCATATTGCACTCAGATATCCTGAAAAATATGGAACTGTAGGAGCATTTTCAGCAGGTGACAAAGCTGATTCAGAATTTCTTAATGATGGAAGTGAAAAGTCAATAAGAAGAATAGAGCTTTATGGTGATGGAGACCTGCATAAAACAGAATACGGAATCACATATCAGGCAGACAGATTAATAGAGCAGAAAAGTGTAAAAACCTGAAATATATCATGCCTGCGGAGAACTTGATCCATGGATAGACATGAATCATATATTGAGAGATTATTTCATGAGCCATATTGAATATAATTATGTATACGATGAAATTGAACAAATCGGACATGAATGGAAATTCTGGCGTGAAGAATTAAAAAGGTTTTTAGTATTTACTGGATTAATTAATAATTAAAATACAAGAAGGGAATTGGGAATGAGAGAGGTTAATGTATCAATAATAACAGACAACATTAAAAGAAATGTGCATAGAGGCAAATCATTTTCTCACAGATGATATGAAGAATGTTTTTGAAAAAAAAGCAGTAAAAAACGAAGAGTCTGCACTTGGAAAGCAGGTTCTTGGACAGCTTGAAGAAAACCTAAAAGTTGCAGGAGAGGATATGATACCTATATGCTTAAGGATACAGGAATGGCAGTAGTATTCATTAATGTTGGTCAGGATGTCCATCTTATAGGCGGAGATATCACAGATGCAATTAATGAGGGAGTAAGAAGAGGATATGTTGACGGATATTTAAGAAAGTCGGTTGTAAAAGATCCTATCTACAGAGAAAATACTAAAGATAACACTCCGGCAGTAATACATTTTAACATAGTTGGGAGACAAGGTCGACATAACAGTTGCACCTAAGGGCTTCGGAAGCGAGAACATGAGCAGAGTATTTATGTTAAAGCCAGCAGATGGAATAGAAGGTGTAAAGGAAGCAATACTTACAGCAGTAAAGGATGCAGGTCCTAATGCCTGTCCTCCAATGGTAGTCGGTGTAGGAATTGGAGGTACATTTGAAAAAAAATGTGCTTATCTTGCAAAGAAAGCATTAACAAGAGATTTGAATGAAGAATCACCAGTTGAATATGTCCGTGACTTAGAGAAAGAAATGCTTGAGAAAATCAATAAGTTAGGAATAGGCCCTTGGTGGACTTGGCGGAACTCAGACAGCACTTGCAATCAATATAGAGACATATCCGACACATATTGCAGGACTTCCGGTAGCAGTAAACATTTGCTGTCATGTAAACAGACATTCACACAGGGTAATATAATCAGGGAGGCTAATCATGGATAAATATATTAATGCACCAATAAGTGATGAGGATGCAAAGAGTCTTCACTCAGGAGATTATGTATACATAACAGGAACAATATATACAGCAAGAGATGCAGCGCATAAAAGAATGGCAGAGGCTCTGTCAGCAGGACAGCCACTTCCAATAGACATGAAGAATAATATAATATATTATATGGGACCATCTCCGGCAAGAGAAGGCCGTCCGATTGGATCTGCAGGTCCGACAACAGCAAGTCGTATGGATAAATATGCACCAGACCTTCTTGATTTAGGACTTAAAGGAATGATAGGAAAGGGAAAGCGTTCACAGGCAGTAATTGATGGAATCGTAAGAAATGGTGCTGTGTACTTTGCGGCAGTAGGAGGAGCAGGAGCAATTCTTAGTAAATGTATTAAGAAATCCACAGTCATTGCTTATGATGACTTAGGAACAGAGGCTATATAAGAGAACTTGAAGTGGAAAACCTTCCTGTAATTGTAGTAATTGACAGTGAGGGAAACAACCTGTATGAAACAGCTATAAAAGAATATTGCAGAGTATAAATATGGAATAAATGGTAAATACTCCTAATATTAATTTATATTAAGGGCTGTTATTACGGCCTTAAGATTAAATGGGAGGAAAAGTCATGAAAAGAAAATGACACTCAGGATAATTGTAGGGAATGCTTACAATTATCCTGATAGTGACAGGCATACTACCGTTTATGACAAATAAGACGCTCGCCGCAGAAAATGTACTTTCAGATAATATAATACTTGTAACGGAGAATGAAGTATCAGATACAGCAAAAGACGGTTATAGTAAAGTCACATTTAAAATAGGCGACCAGACCAAAGATGTATATATAAAAAATGGCAATACTGTAAAGCTGAAATCCAGCAATAAGAACTATGGTGTAATTGCAGGTGGAATTGAAAATGGAGAAGCAATTACAGAAAATACCGTAATATATGCCAAATCGTATTCTTATCAGGGAACATTATATCTTGAAAAATCTATACAAAGTGAAACACCAGACGAAAATGGTTACTATACACTTCAGTTTTCTGCAAAATCGCAGAATCTTCCATCAGTAAAAAGTGAAAATCAGAATGTGATACTTGTATTAGACAGGTCATTCAGTATGGCATGCTCAGTTGACGAAGATGTTGACTCAGGACGCAATGGCACCGACTTATGAAAAGACAAGATGGAGTGTTACAATAAATGCAGTTGAAAAATTCTTAGATGAATTTCTGTCAGAAGGCACATCTAATAAAGTATCGGTTATTTCATATTGTGGTTCAGCAAGAACAGAGATAACCAGAACATCAAGCAAAAAAATGATATTATGAGTAAACTAAATTTAATATACGATGAAGAAATGTATAATAATGATTATAAAAAGTTATTATAACAGAAATGATGTTACAAAGATAGGCAGGGGACTTGGTTCAGCAACTAATATCCAGCAGGGATTAAAGCAGGTATCAGAAATTGCTGGTGATACAACAGGTGCATCAGTAATACTTTTTTACTGATGGTGGAGCTAACAGATACGATAATGGGGAAATAGGTGGATATTATTATATAAAAAAAATAATAATGAAATTAATAGATATAATAAACCACGGGATGAAGTAAACGGTTCATATTATGCAGGAAAGGCCGGTGAAGAGTTAAAAGCTGCCGGTGCTGATATATACACGATAGTTCTTATGAGTAAGGAATCAGATATAACTGATCTCGTAAAAGTATCATTAGGAAATAAATCATTAAACTATGAAAAATCATGGGAAAAAACTTATTTTACATTTTCAGATGGAGGATATGCTAAAGAATTCTATACAGCAGCAAATGCAGAGCAGTTAAATAACAGATTTAAACAGATAATGACAGAAATGACCAGTCTGCCATTTGAAACATCATCAGTAACAGACACACTGGATAAACATTTTGTGCTTGTTGCAGGTCAGGAAAATGTTACAGATAACAAAGATGGAACATTTACAGTGAAATACCCTGAAAAATTTCTGCAAAGATCAGACAGTTACAGTTAAAATAAAGGCAAAAAAGACGGAGATACAGGATATTCATATACTAACGATGGCTGTCAGTTTGATGGAACAATAGACGGACTTACCTATACGCAGCAGTTTGAAGAGACTCCGGCAGCAGTAATATTGCCTAATGCCGTCGATGATGAATACACAGTTAATCAGAACGAAGTTCTTGACGCCAGTACAGTTCTTGTCAATGATAATAATAAGATAGTCAATAATCCTAAGAGAAACCTTCAATTGAAGACAGAAATAAAAAAAAAAGATGTGAATAATGGAAAAATTAAATTTAATGAAGATGGAACATTTCAGTATATTCCAGACAAGGGCTTTAGTGGAAAAGACACATTTGAATATAATGTAGTTCTTGTTATAGATGGTAAAAGAATATATCAAATCAGCAAAAGTTACTATTAATGTGATTCCTAAGCAGCCAGAGACACCATCAGAAACAGCAAGTGAGAAGGGAGACACCAACACCAACGGAAACAGTGAGTGAGAAAGAAATACCAAGTGAGTCAGGAACACCTACACAGACAGAAACTCCGGCAGTTTCTCAGAATGATGAGATTACATCTCAAAAACATCAGGACTCGGAAGTAGCTGCTAATGAAGAGGAGGTTATAGCAAAGACCTCTGTAAAAACAGGAGACAGAAGCAATATGATGTATTTTATAATGCTTATGTTATCAGTTGGTACAGCCATGACAACAACAGTAGTTGTATACAAGAAGAAAAAAAGAAGAATAATAATATTAAATAAAAAGCCCCTTGACAATATCAGGGGGCTTTGTTAGAATAATAAATGCGTTTGACGCAGAATTTCATATTATGAGTTAAACATATATGGTTTAGGGCTCGCATTCATGGAATCTGGAGAAGTACTCAAGTGGCTGAAGAGGCGCCCCTGCTAAGGGTGTAGGTCGGGAAACCGGCGCGAGGGTTCAAATCCCTCCTTCTCCGTTGACAGAAAAGAAAAAAGACAGTCAGAATCTTCTGGCTGTCTTTTTTTCTTTTATATGATATAATGAGCGTTAGAGAGGGGGAACATGCCTGCATACTCATCCCGAGCGGCGAATGACTATCATGAACAAAGTTCATGATATAATGAGCATTAGCGGAAGACAAGTTATTCACAATATTTTAAAGTTATAAAGGAAATGTGGAATATGACAGAGAGACAGAAAATGATTAGTGGACAATTATACAAGTCAGGAGTAAAGGAACTTGTTAATGACAGAATGTTATGTAAAGAGCAGTGCTATGACTTTAATGCATTAAGACCATCGCAGACGGAAGAACAGACTGCAATGATTAAGAAGATATTCGGTAAGGTCGGAAGCAACTGTTTTATAACAGCTCCATTCTGGTGCGATTACGGATATAATATAGAAGCAGGTGACAATTTCTACGCAAATCACAATCTTTAATACTTGACTGTGCTAAAGTAACATTTGGTAATAATGTATTCATAGCACCAGACTGTGGTTTCTATACAGCAGGACACCCTGTTGACGCTGCAAGCCGTAATGAAGGATGGGGAATATGCTTATCCTATTAATGTAGGTAATGATGTATGGATAGGTGGAGGGGTAAAAAGTAATGCCTGGAAGTAACTATAGGTAATAATGTTGTAATAGGTGGCGGAAGCGTAGTTGTGAAAGATATACCAGACAACAGTATTGCAGTTGGCAATCCATGTAAAGTAATAAAAAAGATAGAATCAGGCAAAGCAAGAGAATATAATATAGAAGAAAAGCAGATATAACTTGTATATAAATGTAGTGAAAACCCCTATATATAGTGTGTTTAAAATAAATTACAACTTTTTAAAAAAAAAAAAAAAAAAGTTGTTGACAATGTGTGTACCTGATGATATTATATACAAGTCGCCGCGGTAAGCGGTAACAATAAGACTTAAAACACCAGATAAATACTGGGTTTGAGCGATACGCATCTTTTTGATAACTGAATAGAAAGACAACCTTGAAATTTTTTGAGAATTTTAAAATGATTCATTAATGAATCTTGCGAGTATCGAAAGATACACGAACCTAAACAGTAAGTTTTGGTAAAAAACTATTTAAGCTAGTTAGTTTATAACTGACGAGGCAAACCTCTTTTATGAGAGTTTCGATCCTTACCAG
>VOFJ01001455.1_pt1 | contig 15027 bp, 27 predicted proteins | sample 5384081 | NCBI WGS metagenome assembly VOFJ01 (sample SAMN12384729, study PRJNA508395) | human gut metagenome | isolation source: healthy gut I | host: Homo sapiens
ACGGCATGCTGGGTTCCAACAAGGCCAACGAGGAGAAGCTGAAGCTCTTCCCCCGGAACTGCCAGCCGGTGGTGGAGGGCATCCAGGCCCGGATCAAGGCAGAGCGGGGCCTGGACGTGGAGGTCATGGTCTATGGCGACGGCGCCTTCCGCGATCCCGGTAAGTGGGCATCTGGGAGCTGGCGGACCCGGTGGTGTCCCCGGCCTACACCGCCGGTCTGGAGGGTCCGCCCAACGAGGTCAAGCTCAAGTATCTGGCGGATAATGATTTTGCCGCCCTGTCCGGCGAGGCCCTGCAGGCGGCCATCCGCCAGGAGATCCGCGCCAAGCGGGAGGACCTGGTGGGGGACATGAGCTCCGAGGGCACCACCCCCCGGCAGTACACCGACCTTCTGGGCTCCCTGTGCGACCTCACCTCCGGCTCCGGCGACAAGGGACTCCCTTCATCGTCGATCCAGAACTACTTCAATAACCACGCGAGGGTGAGGGTTTCGCCCGGGCGGCTCTATGCCGCTCCGGGCTTTTTTGTCACCCCGGTCCCAGACCGCCGCCCCCCCTGTGCTAAGTGATAGGGCAAAAGGAGGGGAAGATTCTTGAACCGCGCAAAACCAACTTTGATGTACTCATCGTCGGCGGCGGGGCCGTGGGCTGCGCCATCGCCCGGGAACTGGCCCGGTACCGGCTGTCCATCGCCCTGGTGGAGAAGGAAGCCGACGTGGCCGCCGGCACCAGCGGGCGCAACTCCCGCCGTGGTCACGCCGCTGGCAACAACCGCCCGGGAGCTTGATGGCCAAGCTCTGCGTGGCGGGGAATCAGGGCTTTCCCGCCCCTGTGCCGGGAAGCTGGACGTGCCCTTTCGGAAAACCGGAAAAATCCTGGTGGCCTTTGACGAAACCGACCTGGCCACCCTCCGCCGCCTGAAAGCCCAGGGGAGGCCAGCAGGCGCCGGGGGCTGGAACTCCTGGACCGGGCGCGGCTCAGGCCAAGCTCTCCCCAGGTGGGGGGCATCGGCGGGTTCTTCTCCCCGGAGACGGGGATCTGCGACCCCTTCCTGTACACCGTGGCCCTGGCGGAGAATGCCGTGGCCAACGGGGTGGCCTTCTTCCTGAACCACCCTGTCACCGCCGTGGCCCCGGCCTCTGGGGGGTACCAGGTGACCGCCGGGGACGCCGTCTTCTCCGCCCAGGTGGTGGTGAACGCCGCAGGGCTGTACAGCGCCCAGGTGGCCGCCATGGCGGGGTCCAGGGATACCATATCTACCCCTGCCGGGGGAGTATTTCATCCTGGACCAGATCGCCGAGGGGCTCCTGTCCCTGCCAGTCTACCCCGCCCCCCGGGCAGGCGAGGGGGGGCTGGGGATCCACCTCACCCCCACCGTTCACGGGAACATCCTCCTGGGCCCCAGCGCCGAATACACCGACTCCCTGGAGGACACTGCCTCCACCCAGCCGGTGCTGGACCGGCTGTTTCAGGAGGCCCAGCAGCCTCCTCCCAGCCTGAACCGGCGGCAGATCATCGGCGCCTATGCCGGCCTGCGGCCCAAGCAGGCCCCCCCGGGAGAGGGGGGCTACCGGGACTTCGTGGTCCGAGAGGACAAGCCGGGGTTTGTTGACCTCATCGGCATCGAGTCCCCGGGGCTCACTGCCTCCCTTCCCCTGGCCCGGGAGGTGGCGGCCCTGGTGGGGCACACCCTGGACCTGGCGCCTCGGGAGGACTTCCAGCCCCGCCGCCAGGGCATCCGCCGGTTCCGGGACCAGAGCCCGGAGGCACAGGCCGCCCTCATCGCCGCTGACCCGGACTATGGAGAGGTGGTGTGCCGGTGCCAGACCGTCACCCGGGCGGAACTCCGCCAGGCGGTGGAGAACCCCTAGGGGGCGCACCCTGGCGGGGATCAAGTACCGGGCCTGGGCCACCACCGGCCGGTGCCACGGGGGATACTGCCTGCCCAAGATCGCCCAGATGCTGGTGGAGGACTACGGCCTGGCCCCGGAGGAGGTCACCCTATCGGGGCGCCGGGTCCCCGCTGTTCACAGGGAGGGTGAAGGAATGAACGAGACGTACTATGACGTGGTCATCGTGGGCGGCGGCCCCGGAGGCCTGGCCGCCGCCCAGGGCGCTAAGGAGGCAGGGGCAGCCCCCGTCCTGGTGCTGGAGCGGGCGGACCAGGTGGGGGGCATTCTCCACCAGTGCATCCACGACGGCTTTGGCCTCATCCGGTACCGGGGAGACCCTCACCGGCCCGGAGTACGCCCACCGGGCCCAGGGGAGAGGCCCCTGGCCGCCGGGGCCCAGCTGCGCACTGGGGCCATGGTCACCCGCCTCACCCCGGACCGCCGCCTCACCGCCGTCACCCGGCAAGGGCTGCTCCACTGCCAGGCGGGGGCGGTGGTGCCTGGCCACCGGCTGCCGGGAGCGGACCCGGGGGCCATCGCCATCCCCGGCACCCGGCCGGCAGGGGGTATACACCGCCGGCACCGCCCAGAACCTGATGAACACCAAGAACCTGATGGTGGGCCGCCGGGTGGTGATCCTGGGTTCCGGCGACATCGGCCTGATCATGGCCCGGCGGCTCACCTTGGAGGGGGCCCAGGTGCTGTGCGTGGCCGAACAGCGCCCCGCCCCCGGGGGCTGGAGCGGAACGTAGTCCAGTGCCTCTACGACTTCGGAATCCCCCTCCACCTACAAACCACCGTCACCCGGATCTTCGGGGCCAGGCGGCTGGAGGGGTGGAGCTGAGCCAGGTGGACCAGGACGGCCGCCCCATCCCCGGCACCGGGCGGCGGGTGGACTGTGACACCCCCTCCTCCTCTCCGTGGGCCTGATCCCGGAAAACGAGATCGCCGCCCAGGCCGGGGTGTCTTTAGACCCCGGGAGCAACGGGGCGGTGACCGACCGGTTCCTCCAGACCTCTGTCCCGGGATCTTTGCCTGCGGCAACAGCCGGAAGGTGATGGACCTGGCAGACTTCGTCTCCGTCCAGGGCCACGCCGCCGGGGAGAATGCCGCCCGCTTCGTCCAAGGCCAGGCCCTGGTGCCCATGCCCCCGGAGACCACCAACGCCATGGCCAAGGGCCTGCCCCAGCCAGGGGGTGACCACCTGCGTCCTCTGTCCCAAGGGGTGCCGGGTGACCCTGCTTCCCACGGGAGGCCCAGGGCAACGGCTGCCCCAAGGGGCAGACTACGCCCGCCAGGAGGCCACCGCCCCCAAGCGGGTCCTCACCACCACCCTGAAACGGCCCGACGGCACCCTGTTGCCGGTGAAAAACCAGCACCGGGGTGCCCAAAGACAGCCTCCTGTCCTGCATGGCAGTCCTCCGGCGCTGTGCCGCGCCGGCCGGGCCGGTGCCCTGGGGGCAGGTGGTCCTCCCCGACCCCTTTGGTCTGGGGGTGGACATCATCGCCGCGGGGGAGGGCTGACCCCCGCTCTTCTGGAAAGGACGTGAACCCATGCAGCGCAACCAAGTGCAGCTCCCCTGCAAAGCCAGTGCGGCGCGACCCTTGCAGGGGAGTGACCTTCCGTCGCGCCCAGCCGCTGGCTTTGCCCTTCGGAATCCCTTTCCAAGGAGGCGGCCAACGTGCGATACCGCAATGCAGGCGACCTGCTGCCCGAGGCTTTGGTGAAGGAGCTGCAGCTGCTATGTCCAGGGGGAATACCTCTACATCCCCACCGACGGGACCCAGCGCAAGGGCTGGGGGAGCGTTCCGGCGCCCGGCAGATGCTGGATGCCCGCAACCGGGCCATCCGCCAGGCCTTTCGCCAAGGCGTCTCCCCGGAGGCGCTGGGGGGAGCAGTACCACCTCTCCCCCGCTTCCATTCGGCGGATCGTCTACACCAAATAAAATGTTCTGGGCGGCCCCATGGCATGGGGGCCGCCCTTTGTGCGACTTTGGTTCAGCAAATTGTTTTGGGGATAGATTTTCCCTGCCGGGTGGGGTAGGATACCCCTATCAACCCCCACCGGGGAAAGGAGCCTTGCCATGAACCCCCATCTCATCTATCCCCGCCCTGGGGACAAAGCCACCGTCTACCTGAAAACGTCATCACCAACCCCGCCATTCAGGTGGGCGACTTTACCATGTACCACGACTTCCGCAACGATCCCCGGGCCTTCCAGGAGAACAACGTCCTCTACCACTACCCGATCAACAAGGACCGGCTGGTCATCGGCAAATTCTGCTCCATCGCCTGCGGCGCGAAATTCCTGTTCACCAGCGCCAACCACACCTTGGAAGTCCCTGTCCACCTATCCCTTTCCCATCTTCTTCACCGAGTGGGGCTGGATGGGAGCCGGGTCACCGAGGCCTGGGACAACGGGGGGACATTGTCATCGGCAGCGATGTCTGGATCGGCTATGAGGCCGTCATCCTCTCCGGCGTCACCATCGGGGACGGGGCCATCATCGGCGCCCGGGCCCTGGTGACCCAGGACGTGCCCCCCCACCATCGTGGGGGCGTGCCTGCCCGCCCCATCCGCCAGCGGTTTCCCCCACGAGACCATCGCCGCCCTCCAGGCCCTGCGGTGGTGGGACTGGCCGGTGGAAACCATCCGCCAGCACCTCCCCGCCATCCAGCAGGGAAGGCTCTCTGACCTTCCCCCATCCCTTAAACAGCAGGACCCATTCCCTTGGCCAGGGAATGGGTCCTGCTGAAATCGTTAGGGCTCTCACCCCAGATTCGTCCGTTTGTTCTTAATCAGGTAGAGGGTCTTGCCATCGCCGGTGAGGCGGGCGTTGTCCAGCACCTCGGGGACCTCCAGCATCACCTCTCGGAGCTTGTTCATGGCGATGACCACCACCCCTTTGTGGGTGGCCTCGATCCCCGGCTCCTCCAGGTGCTTGAAAAGGCATAGAAGTCCTTGGTGACAAAGAGGTTCCGCCCTTCCAAGGTGACCGGCCGGTACCGGCCGGAGAGGAGGAGGCTGGGCTCCATCTGGGGGTGCGGGGATCAAATCTCCCTGGGACGGCCGGAGAAAGAGGGCATACCTGCCCAGACCCTGGGGGTCTGCAAAATGGTCCTCCGCCAGTTCCTTGTAGATTTTTCCCTCGGGGGTGGTTTCCAAAAACATAGGGGTGTCCTCCTGTGGGTTAGTCGCTGTAGGCCCGGTCGATCTTGATGGCAAACCGGCGGCCAGGGTGCTTGGCGGCCAGCTCCTCCTCCATCCGGTGGATCAGGGCCAGGCTGTCCCGGCAGGCGAAGTCTACCACCGCGTCAAAGGAGATGGTCCCCCGTCTCCTGGTTTTCAAAGAAGGCGTGGATGGAGAGGACCTCCGGATAGCCTTTACACTCCCCCGAACCTGGTCCTCCAGGACTCGGAGGGCATCGTCATGGGTGTTCACCGCATAGAACCCGATGTAGAGGTAGATGCGGTACTCCTCCCAGATGAGGGCTTGGGCCTTCTTGCTCAGGGCGTGGAGGTCCGCCGCCGTGTGCCAGTCATACACCGCCACGTTCACCGAACCCATGGCTCGGGTGGGGCCGTAGTTGTGGAGCACCAGGTCATAGGCCCCCAGGATGCCGTCGATGGAACACAGCCGGGTTTTCAGTTCCTGGGCCAGCTGGGCATCCGCCCGGCGGCCTACGATGCTGCTGAGGGTGTCCAGCAAAGCATCTCCAGGCCGGCCTTGAGGATGACCACGGAAATGATGCGACCGATCCATCCGTCGATCACCACGCCGCTGGCCATGGTCACCAGGGCCCCTGCCAAGGTGCCGGCAGAGATCACCGCGTCAAAGGTGGCATCCGCCCCGGAGGCGGTGAGGGCGCTGGAGTCGGTCTCCCTTCCCCATCTTCTTCGTGTAGGCCCCCAGCACCAGCTTGGTGACGATGGCCACCGCCACGATCACCACCGTCACGGTGGTGTAGTGGGTTTCGTCGGGGGTGAAGATCTTCTGCACCGAGGTCACCGCGAAGCTGGCGCCGGCAAAGAGGATGATCCCCGCGATGAGGATGCCGGTGAGGTACTCCACCCGGCCGTAGCCGAAGGGGTGCTTCTGGTCCGGGGCCGGCCGGCCAGCTTGGTGCCCAGAATCGTGATCACCGAGGACAGGGCATCGCTGAGGTTGTTCATGGCGTCCAGGATGATGGCAATGGAGTTGGCCAACACCCCCCACCAACAACTTGAAGGCCACCAGGCAGAGGTTGGTGACGATGCCCACCACGCTGGTACGGACAATGAGCCGGTCCCGCAGGGTTTCCTTGCTTGCGCCACGGGGGATTACAGGTCGCTGTCCTTCAGTTTCTCGTCCACTTCCCGGCGGAGCTTGGCCTGGAAGTCCGCCAGGGACATGGCCCCCAGGTCGCCAGCGGCCCGGTGCCGGGGGAGAGACGGTGCCGTTCTCCATATCGCGGTCGCCCACTACCAGCATATAGGGGATCTTCTCCAGGGTGGCCTCACGGATCTTCTTGCCGATCTTCTCGTTGCGGCCGTCTACCTCCACGCGGAAGCCCTGTCCGTCCAGCTGGGCGGCCACCTGGTCGGCGTACTCCGCCGCCCGGTCGGTGACGGGGAGAACCTTCACCTGCACGGGGCGAGCCATGTGGGGAACGCGCCGGCGAAGTGCTCGGTGATGACGCCGATGAAGCGCTCGATGGAGCCGAGCAGCGCGCGGTGGATCATGACTGGGCGGTGCTTCTCGCCGTCCTCGCCCACGTACTCCAGTTCAAACCGCTCCGGCAGCTGGAAGTCCAGCTGGATGGTGCCGCACTGCCAGGTCCGGCCCAGGGAGTCGGCCAGGTGGAAGTCCAGCTTGGGGCCATAGAAAGCGCCGTCGCCCTCGTTGACCTCAAACTCCTTGCCCATCTCAGTGATAGCCTCCTTCAGGATGTCCTGGTTGCGCTCCCACTGCTCCACGGTGCCGATGTGGTCCTCCGGCATGGTGGAGAGCTCGATCGTATAGCTCAGGCCGAAGGTGGAGTACACCTCGTCAAACAGGCGGACGGTCTCCTGGATCACGTCCTTCATCTGCTCCGGGTCATGAAGACATGGGCGTCGTCCTGGGTGAAGCAGCGCACGCGGAACAGGCCGTGGAGCGCACCGGACAGCTCGTGGCGGTGTACCAGGCCCAGCTCGCCCACGCGCAGGGGCAGCTCGCGGTAGGAGTGAGGCTGGCTGGCGTAGACCATCATGCCGCCGGGGCAGTTCATGGGCTTGATGGCGTAATCCTCTCCGTCGATGACGGTGGTGTACATGTTCTGCTTGTAGTGATCCCAGTGGCCGCTACGCTCCCACAGCTGACGGTTGAGCATGATGGGCGTGGAGATCTCCACATAGCCGTACTTCTTGTGGACCTGGCGCCAGTAATCGATCAGGGTGTTTTTCAAGGTCATGCCCTTGGGCAGGAAGAAGGGGAAGCCGGGCCCCTCGTCCCGAAGCATGAACAGGCCCAGTTCCCGGCCCAGCTTGCGGTGGTCCCGGCGCTTGGCCTCTTCGATCCTGGCCAGGTAGGCGTCCAGCTCGTCCTTCTTCGGGAAAGCGACGCCGTAGATGCGCTGGAGCACCTCCCGGTTCGAGTCGCCGCGCCAGTAGGCGGCGTTGCAGGCGGTCAGCTTAATGCCGTTGCCCTTGATGCGGCCGGTGGAGTCGAGGTGCGGGCCGGCGCAGAGGTCGGTGAACTCGCCCTGCTTGTAGAAGCTGATGACGGCATCCTCGGGCAGGTCGTTGATGAGCTCGACCTTGAACGGCTCTTCCTTTTCTTCCATAAACTTGATGGCCTCCTGCGCGCGGGAGCTCAAAGCGCTCGAGCTTGAGCTTTTCCTTGCAGATCTTCCGCATCTCGGCTTCGATCTCAGCCAAATTCTCCGGCGTGAAGGAGCGGGGTGTCGAAGTCGTAGTAGAAACCGTTGTCGATGACGGGCCGATGGCGAGCTTCACCTCCGGCCACAGACGCTTGACCGCCTGCGCCAGAACATGGGAGCAGGTGTGCCAATACGTCTTGCGGTACTCGGGATTTTCAAACGCTATACTGATTGTTTTCAGCCATGGTATGGTTCCTCCCTGGTCAGATTTGGGGCCTTGGGGTAAAAAAAAACCCACCCCTGATGTTCTCAGGGGTGGGCGAAAGACTTTACTCCACGGTTCCACCCTGCTTGCATGGCCCATGGGGACATGCCGCTTCGTTTCCGCAGTAACAGGCGGGCCCGGCCCAGTCTACTGCCCCGCAACGGGGGTTCGGTGGGCGGCTCAGGAGGGTGCTTGGTCCGGCTGTGGCGGCGGGGGAAGTTTTCAGCCTATGGCTTCCCCTCTGGGCCCCGGGGCCGGCAAGGTTCCCGTCGGTGCCTGTGTTCTAACGAGGGTATTATATGCTTGCGGGGGGAAATGTCAAGGGGTGGGTCACATTGCTAAAAATCCAGCGGTCTCTCCCCATAGAGCAGAAAAACACACCGTGGAAACCACTTCCCACGGTGTGTTTTTTCTCGTATTCCCATTACTCTGCCAGGCTCTGCACCGACCCCTGCCGGCAGTCCATGGAGACCTTCATCCCATCCTGCAGGGTGCGGGTGGCGCCAATGGCCCCCCCAATGACGGCCTTGTTCAGGCTCAGCCCCACCACGGGCGTGGGCGCCCATGCCGTTCTCCTCCGTGATGACGCCGATGGCGTCCCGGATGTGGGGAGCATCTCGTTGTTGGTGTGGGGCACCACCAGGATCATGCCGGGGCGGAACTTCTGCTTCACGTCCTCAAGGTCCGGCAGACGCAGAGGACGCCCCTTCACATTCTCATTGCCCACGCCGGCGCCGCTGATGAGGCTGCTGCCCACCAGATGGACCTTGATCATATTGGTGGTGCCGGCAATGCCCGCAGGGACGCCGGCGGTGACCACCGCAATCTCCCCATCGTGGATGAGCCCAGCCTCCTTGGCCACGGCCACAGAGCCTTCAATCATCTCATCGGTGCTCTGGACGTACGGCATGATGAGGGGCTTCACCCCCAGGTGAGGGAGAGGCCGCCTGCACCGGCTCATCCATGACGCAGGCTATGATGGGGGTCTCCGGCCGGAACCGGCTGATGAGCCGGGGGGTGGCCCCGCTCTTGGTGACGGTGATGATGGCGGAGGCGTTGGTATCCGTCGCGGTGGTGCAGGCAGCGTGGGCCGTGGCCCCGCCGATGCCCAGCCGGATGTCCGGCGTCATGTTGCGCATCCGGCCGAAATAGTTGATGTCCGCCTCCGTCCGCTCGGCGATGGCGGCCATGGTTTTTACCGCCTCTACAGGGTACTTGCCGGCGGCAGTTTCCCGGAGAGCATGATGGCGGAGGTGCCGTCATAGATGGCGTTGGCCACGTCGGTGATCTCCGCCCGGGTGGGGCGGGGATTCTCCATCATGGAGTCCAGCATCTGTGTGGCGGTGATGACGTGTTTGCCATAGCCCAGGGTGTAGGCGATCATGTCCTTCTGGATGATGGGAATCTCTGTGAAGTCGATCTCCCACCCCCATGTCTCCCCCGGGCGATCATCACGCCGTCCACCACGGCCAGGATCTCGTCCACGTTGTTCACGCCTTCCTGGTTTTCGATCTTGGCGATGATGCGGATGTTGGAGTGGTTTTCATCCAGCATCCGTCGGATCTCCATGGCATCCTGGGCGGTGCGGCAGAAGGAAGGCGGCGATAAAGTCAAACGCCCTCCTCCATGCCGAAGAGGATATCCTCACGATCCTGCTGGCTCATATAGGGCATGGACAGGGACACGCCGGGGACGTTGACCCCCTTGCGGTCCTTGACGCGCCGCCGTTCTCCACCCGGCAGATTACGTCGGTCTCCGTCTTCTCCACCACTTTCATGCTGATCAGGCCGTCATCCAGCATGACCTGGGTCTGCCCAGGCGCACATCCTGGGCCAGGTTTTTATAGGTGACGCTGCAAATCTCCCGGGTGCCGGTGACCTCCCGGGCGGTGAGGGTAAAGTGCTGGCCGGTCTCCAGGTACACCTCTCCCTTTTCAAAGGTCTTCAGGCGGATCTCTGGTCCCTTGGTGTCCAGCAGGGCGGCCACCGGGATGTTCAATTTTTGCGCAGGTCTTTGAGCATCTCCAGCCGGCGCTTGTGGTCCTCGTGGGTGCCGTGGGAGAAGTTGAAGCGGGCCACATCCATGCCGCTTTTCATCATGGCCTCCAAGATTTCCGGGGAGTCCGTGGACGGACCCAGGGTGCAGATAATTTTGGTCTTTCTCATAGGGCAGCACCTCCATTTGGCTGTCATTTCCTTTGGCATTCCTCGTACCTGCCTATTGTACACCAAATGCATGGGAAAAGGCAACTCCCATTTACCCCCGCGCCGGGGGTGCAGTGCCTTTTTCGCAGCCCTTCCCCCACCAGCAGCAGGGCCAGCGCGGTGGCCACAATGCACAGCCCCGGCGGGATCCACGCCCAGGGGCGGGTGGTGAGGTTCACCAGCTCCATGGCGCACTGGGCCATGTTCCCCAGGAGGCCTCCGGTGTGCGCAGGCCCACCCCCAGAAAGCTCAGGCTGGACTCCGACAGGATGGCCCGCACCACCTTCAGAGGGGCAGCGCCGCCCACAGGGAGACCACGTTGGGCAGGATGGTGCGAAAGAGAATGTCCCGGTCCGTGGCCCCCAGAACCCGGGAGGCCTCCACATACTCCGCTTTTTGGCGCTGAGAGTGCCGCTGTACACCAGCCGGGCCACCGAGGCCCACCCCAGGCCGCCAATGACCAGGATGATGTTCCACACCGAGGGCCCCACCAGGTTCACGATGGCCAGCACCAGGATGATGCTGGGGAAGGACTGGAAGGTATCGCAGGCCCGCATGATCCAGTATTCCCACTTTCCCCCCTTATACCCCGCCAAAAGACCAAGGGGACCCCCAGCACCGCCCCCAGGGCGGCGGAAGCAAACCCCACCAGCAGGGAGGTCCGCCCCCCATAGAGGGAGGCGGGCAAAGATATCCCGGCCCACGTCGTCGGTCCCCAGCAGGTGCTGGGCTGCTGGGAGGGGCCCAAAAGCCCGCTTCCCGGTCGGTGAGGTTGGGGTCCTGCCCCAGAAACAGGGGAGGAGGAGCACCACCAGAATTTCCACCCCCAGGAACACAGCGGCGGCGGCCGCCCAGCGGTCGGCCCAAAAGGCCCGGAGGATGGGGTGTGTCTTTTTCATGGCTTGCCACCTCCCCAGCCCACCCCTGGGTCCACCAGGCGGTAGACGATGTCCATGAGGATCCCCGTGGCCAGCACCGCCAAGGCGATGAGGACGGTGACCCCCATCACCACCGTATAGTCCCGGCTGGACACCGAGTTGAAGAGAAGGCTCCCCATCCCTGGCCAGCCGAAGATCCGCTCCACCACCAGGGAACCGCCGATGATGTGGGGAATGTGGTTTTAAGATCGTAGTGACCACCGGCGGCAGGGCCGTGCGGAAGCCGTGCTTCCACCACCGCCCACCCGGCAGGCCCTTTGCCCGCGCGGTGCGGATGTAGTCCTCCCCAAAACTTCCCCCAGGCGGTAGCGGTCTGCCGGACCAGGCTGCCCAAACTGCTCACACACACCACTTCCCGAAGCCGGGAGCAGCAAGTGGTGCAGCAGGTCCCCACGCTCCCGCCGCGCCGGCGGAATACCCGCAGCAGGGAGCCACCCCAGCACCACGGAGAAGAGGAAGATGCCTAGGATGCACAGGAAGAATCCCGGCGCACTAAAGCTCAAAAGGGTCAGGCCCCCCCGCCAGCTTGCTCCACCGGGAGTGGGGTTTCCAGGCCGCCATCACCCTGTGGGGGGATGCCGATGAGCACCGCCGCGGCCACCCCAGTGCCTGTGAGGATCAGGGAGGGGGACCACCCGCTGGGCCACCATGTCCAGCACCGGCGCCTGGTGCGGTAGGGACTGGCCTAGGTCGCCGGTGAGCGGCTCCCCCCAACCACAGCAGGTAACGGACCGGGAGAGGTTTGTCCAGACCGAGATTTGCCTCCAGCGCGGCCTGGGCGGCCGCGCTGGAGGCGTCTTCTCCCCCTGCCAAATCCGCAATGGTGGCAGGGGGCCATATTGATGAGAATGAATACCAGAAGGGTGATGCCGAAAACACCGGGATCGCACCCAAACACACGTTTTACGATATAGTTTGACAAAGAAAATTCCTCCTACACTTCCGGCCCCGGAGGGCACAGGCCGCGGCAGGCGGCCTTACGGAGGTTACAAAATAATGGTGCGGGCCCCGGTTATGCCTGGGTCATCTCCCACTGCCACACGTTTTCGTTGCAGCAGGCCGCGGCGGCATAGTCAATGCCGGTGACCGTCTTGGACTGCACATGCAGGGCATAGGAGAACCACAGGGGGATAAAAGGGGCATCTCCTGATTCAAGAGGGCTTCCCACTCGTCCACCAGGTCGATGCGGGCGGTCTCGTTGGTCTCCTCCTCCAGGGCGGTGAGCAGGGTGGTGTACTGGCTCAGGTCCGGCACCCGGAAGAGGTTGTTGTCCGCGGTGAACTGGCTGCCGGTGAACCACAGGGGCAGGCTGGTGGGGTGTGGCTGGCCACGGCCAGGTCGTAGGTGCCGTCGCTCATGCCAGCGAACATGGTCGCAGAGTCCACCGTCTCAATCTCCACCTGGATCCCCCACATCCGCCAGGTTTTGCTGGATCAGGGCGGCCAGGCTGGCCCGCTGGCTGGTGCAGGCCAGGGGTGAAGGTCTCCCCATCGTATCCCGCCTGGGCCAGCAGTTCCTTGGCCCCTTCGGGGTCGTAGGCGCTCTCCCCTGCCGGCCGGGAGTACTCCGTGCCCGGCAGGATGCTGGTGTTGGTCACCGTACCCAGGAACCGGTGTTCTGCTGGCACAGCAGTTCCTTGTCCAGGGCCTTCTCGATGGCGTGGCGCAGGTCGGGCGCTGTCCACCGTCTCGTTGTTGATCATCAGTTCATAGAAGGTGCTGGGCACCGTCCCCTCCTCCACGGCGAAGCCGGCCTGCTCCGCCACGGGGCGGTTCTCTTCGGAGATGCTACCACCGAAGGTGTAGTAGTCAGGTCCCCGGCGATGAGGGCGGTGAGGAGGTTTGCCTTGTCTCCATCACGGTGATGGTCAGGGTGTCAAACCCTGGGGCCCCCAGCTGGTAGTCCTTGTTGGCCGACAGCACCAGGGTGCTTTGCCGGAAACCTCGGAGACGAACTGGCAAGGGGCCGGAGCCCACGGGGTTCTGCCAGAAGTCGCTGGTGACCAAATCCTCCGGGGCGATGTCCGTCAGCAGGTGGGTGGGCAGGACATAGATGTCCCGGTTATACTCCACCAGAAACTCTTCCGGGACAACGGGATTGTCAAAGGTGAGCTTCAGGGTATACTCGTCCACCGCCTCGGCCCCCAGGTTCTCCCCTTCGATGGCGCGCCGATCTCGTCGGTGCCGGTGAGGCCGGCAAAGGTATCCCGCCCCAGGACGTTGCAGGCAGGGTTGGTCACCAGGGCGATGGTGTCCACCCAATGCTGGGCGGTGACGGGGGTTCCGTCGTGGAAGGCGGCCCCTTCATCCAGGTGGAACAGGATGGCATACCCGCCGTCGGCACTCTCCCAGCTGGTGGGCGCCGGGGAGAGCAGGTGCCGTCGGGCTGGATGTAAGCCAGGCGGTCATAGAGCTTGTCGTAGATGATCCGGGAATAGTTGCTGCCGGAAACGCTGTAGTAGGGCATCAGGGGAGTCCCAGGAATTGGAGATGCCGTAGTTGAGGTTGACCCCTTCGGCCTGTCCGCTGGTCTCGGTCCCTGTGTCGGTTTGGCTCTGTTGCTGGGGCTGGTTCCCACAGGAAACCAGCCCTAGGACCATGGTGAAAACCAAAGTCAGCGCCAGCAGACGGAACATATGGTGTCGTTTCAATCTGTCTCCTCCTCGTCACTGTGCAAGCTCTCATACTCGTCATAGTCGTCCGCCGCGTCCAGCTGGGAGTCCAGCATCATCTGCTCGAAGTGGGCATCCAGCTGCTTGGCAAACTCCTGGGCGCGTTGTAGCCCATGCGCTTATGGCGGTTGTTCATGGCGGCCACCTCGATGATGATGGCCAGGTTCCGGCCGGGTTTGATGGGGATGGTGATGGGGGGATCTTCATGTCCAGGATGGTGGTGAACTCCTCGTTGGTGCCCAGGCGGTCGTAAAAGACCTGGTCGTTCCACTGCTCCAGGTTGACCACCAGGTTGATGGCCTGCTCCTCCAGCACGGCGGACATGCCGAAGAGCTTCTGAATGTCCACCACGCCGATGCCCCCGGCTCAATATAGTGCCGGATGAGTTCCGGGGCAGAGCCCACCAGGCGGGTACCGATGTGGCGGATCTCCACCGCGTCATCCGCCACCAGCCGGTGGCCCCGCATGATGAGCTCAATGGCGGACTCGCTCTTGCCGATGCCGGAGTCGCCCATCAGGAGCACGCCTTCGCCGTACACGTCCACCAGCACGCCATGGCGGGTGATCCGGGGAAAGGCGGGCCTTCAGCCAGTCGGTGAGGTTGGGGATGAAGAGGGAGGTATCCTCCTCACTGCGCAGGACGGTCCGCTTATGCTTCACCGCCATCTCCATCAGCTCAGGGAAGGGGGTCAGGCTACGGTGAGGATCAGAGCGGGGATGGGAATTTGAAGAACGCATCAAAACATTTCTGACGCTCCTCTGGACTTTGGTTGTTCAGGTAGGTCCCTCCACCTTGCCGATGACCTGGATCCGGTCGGGGGGCAAAGTAGTCGAAAAAAGCCGAGAATTTGCAGGGCAGGGCGGTTGATGTCATCGGCGCGCACAAGGCAGTGGTCATAATTCTTGCCGGCATTGAGCACTTCCAGCTCAAACCGCTCGACCACTTTGGTCAGTTTGATGGACGACTGATATGCCATGGTTCCTCCTCTTCCACGGTGCCAGGCCGGGGCGGCCGGGCAGGGCCTTTGTTATAATATGGGGTATTATACCATAGCCAGGGGGAGCCTTGGCAAGAGAGGGCTTGCCCCGCGCCGGCCCCCGGGACCCCAACCATGCAAAAAGCACAGGCCATTTCTAGCCTGTGCTTTTTTAAGAAGCGTACGTTTTCAATTACACACAGCGCGGGTAACTTTGCCCGAACGGAGGCAGTGGGTGCA